>JAEEGG010025811.1_pt1 | contig 11278 bp, 9 predicted proteins | sample 9134161 | NCBI WGS metagenome assembly JAEEGG01 (sample SAMN16246543, study PRJNA631951) | gut metagenome | biome: gut microbiome; feature: rumen; material: CR-attached | host: Bos | place: Iran: Karaj | collected 2018-10
TACCTCACGGAAGGCGGCTGACGGATGAGGGCGATCACTGCCAGGCTTTATGCTTATGAAAGGGGAGGTGTCCCGGTGCCCACCCCTGGGGCGACAACCACATTCTGCAACACGCGCTTGATTACAGCAGCTGGTTCCAGCCTTCCAGCAGCACCCTGTGGCCCTCCACGTATTTGTCGCGGAATATCTGCGCGGTGTCCCTGTCGGCGATAAGCTCCTTCGGATACTCCTTGGCGATCTGCTCGAATTCCGCCCGGCTGATCTCCGCCGTGGTAAAAAAGTCGTCGTTCCGGCTGGGATAGCCGTGCCAGGCGAAAAACTGCTTCTCCCCGTTCACCGTCCGGTATCCGCAGCCGAAGCGCACCTGGTCGGAGATCACGCGGATGTACCGTTCGCTGCCGTTGCTCATTCCTTCCTCCGTTGCTTCATCCGGTTCAGTTCTTTCCTATGCTTTCCGTGTATTTGCAGACCGGATAGCCGGAGCATCCCCAAAACTGCGTTCCGGCGTTTGCTCCGCTTTTTGCAGTGCGAAGCACCAGCTTCTTTCCGCATCGCGGGCAGAGTTTTTCATTTCCGTCCGTCTGCGCTGGGCCTCCTTTTGAAGGGCGCTCCGTTTCAAAGCGCCTTTTGCCGTCCTGATATGTGGCCTTGATGCGGTCGATATGCGCGGCTTTCGTATCTTTGCCGACTTCGGTGAGGGGTTTCAGCAGCTCATACAGCGCCGTGATCCTTTCCTCCGTAACAGCATCGGGGGCAGCGTCCCAAATGCTGCGGACGGCGGCGTATGTCCTGTCGCGCCGGATGACCTTGACGTCGCTGCTTTTCACGGTGACCTGTTTCAGCTCGCAGCGTTCCGAAAACACGATGATGGAAAACAGCGGGATATCGGGGCCGACCAGTTTGCCGAGCCACTTGATATGCGTCCGGTTTTGCATGATGGGGTTATATAAGCGGTTCTTCTGACGGTTCGGCAAGGTGACCGTCCAATACCGGGAATCTTCATCGCCAAATACCCACCCGGAATAATTCTTGCTTTCAAAGACGAAAATGCCCTTTTGGGTAATGTAGACCAGGTCGATTTCGGAGGTCTCGCCGTTTTCCTTCGGGAGGTAAATATTCCGTAATGTCTTCCCCTTGCGCCCAAAGAGGCTGACCAGCTTCAGCTCCCGTTCTGTTAGCTTTTCGCCGCGTTTTCCGGTCCACTCGGCGTCAAAGACGGAATCGACCAGCTTATCCAGCAGACTCTTCGCCATTCCTGTTTCCCTCCTGTGGAAGCGTGGAGAACACATGGCCCGCCGGGGCGCTTTCTTCGGAAAGCTGCCGCGGCGGGCCATTTGCCTCATTCGGGCTTTGCTTCGTCTTCGACGGTGGTTTCCGCCTCCGGGGCGGCCACCGCTTCTTCCTTCGGGGCCTCGCCTTCCGGCGCTTCAGCCCCGGCTTCCCCCGCTTCCTCCTTCGTCTCCGGTTCCGGCTCCGGGTCGTGGGGCAGGAGCAGGGAGACGCCGTGGGCGGTCAATTCCAGGAAGATGGCGCCCAGCAGGAGGCGGTAGGCGTTCTCCTCCACACCCGGCAGGGACACGGCGCAGAGGTAGGCGCCCGCGCCGCAGAGGAAGAGGGTCAGCCTGGGCCGCATCCGGCCCACGGTGAAACCGGCGATCAGATGCAGGGCCGACAGGGCCGCGCAGAGGCCCAGGAAGGGATAGAGGGTGTAGAGAAGGGCGGGCCTCTGGGCATATTCCTTATAGAACACGATCAGGAACAGGCCGCAGAAAACGACGGGGAGGACGGCGGAAAGAAAACTGTCCTCCTTCTTTTTGCGCCATCCGTCCAGCCCCAGGGCCAGCCAGGCGACGCCGCCCAGGGCCGCCGTCAGGGCCAGCAGGCCCAGGAACACCCGCAGGTCCCGGTCCGAACCCCGGTCCCGCAGGCACAGGATCGCGCCGAACACCGCCAGCACCAGGGCTGCGGCGCCGGCCGCCAGGGTCACCACGCCGCCGAAGCAGCGGTTGTAGCGGCGGGGAAGCCCTTCAAAGTCCGCCTTCCGGGCCAGGAAGCCGAAGAAGGCCAGGGCAAGGGCGCTGAGGACCAGGAGGATGGCGGAGGCGGGCACGAGATCCATCAGCATGGTGGCGTGATCCAGCGCCGTGCGCAACTCCACGGCCCGGAGCAGCACCCCCGCCGCGGACAGCACAAGGAGGCAGCCCAGGAACAGCCAGGCTTTTTTTCGCATATCGATCCGACCTTTGACGTAAAGTGAACTGTCGGGCAGGGCACCCTGCCGGACGGCTTTCTTGCTAGGTAACAATTTAGTATACCACAATTACGAAAAAAAGGAAGTGCGAACATGAAAGAACTTCGGACCTTTTTTGAGATGACCAGCCTCTCCCTGCTGCCCCTGCTGGTGCTGTTCCTGGCCCTTTGCGGCCCGCTGCGGGGAGAGGGGGGGAAGGGGACAGGCCCCGCCGTCGCTGCCGCCCCTTCCGAAGCGCCTGCTGCATCCCATGCCCCGGCGGTGAAAGCGCCGATGCCCCTCCCGGCGCCGGAGACCGCCCTTCCGGCCCTGCCTGAGCCGGCGGCGGCGGAGCGGGAGGACGAGCCCGCCCCGACGGAGCCTGCCCCGGCGCCGGAGGCGGAGGAAGAAGGGGAGGCCGCGGAGGCCCTCCGTACTGTCACCCACGACGCGGACGTGACGGTGGACATCCTTTTCGGCAGCCGGGTGGAGAGCATGAGCCTGCGGGACTACCTCCTGGGGGTGGTGGCCTCGGAGATGCCCGCCTCCTTCGAGCCCGCGGCCCTGGAGGCCCAGGCGGTGGCGGCCCGGACGGACACCTTCTACCGCCTGCTGGTGGCCAGGCCCCACGCTGACGCCGCCTCCTGCACGGACCCCGGCTGCTGCAAGGCCTATCTGGGCCCGGAGGAGCTGCGCCGCCGCTGGGGGGAGGACTACGACCGCTGGGCGTCGAAGATCGCCGCGGCGGTGGACGCCACGGACGGGGAAGTCCTCACCTGGGAGGGGGAGCCCATCTTCGCCGCCTTCCACGCCTGCTCCGAGGGGTACACGGAGGCCAGCGAGGACGTGTGGGTGGCGGCCTTGCCCTATCTGCGCAGCGTCCCCACCCCGGAGACGGAGGCGGACGTGCCTTCCTTCCGCAGCACGGCGCGCTTTTCCGGGGAGGAGCTGCGAAGCATCATTGCGGCCAAGGTGCCCGACGCGGTGCTGCCGGAGGACCCGGCGGCGTGGCTGGGTGGGGAAATGCTCAGCGCATCCGGGCGGCTGCTGGCCCTGGAGGTGGGGGGCGTCACCCTCTCCGGCAGCGCCTTCCGCCGCCTGCTGGGCCTGCGCAGCGCGAAGATAGTCTGGAGCTATGGGGAAGACGGGGTCTTCACCTTCGAGACCGCGGGCTACGGCCACGGGGTGGGCCTCAGCCAATACGGGGCGGAGGCTATGGCCAGGGCGGGGGAGAACTGCGAAAGCATCCTCCTGCACTACTATCCCGGCACGCTTCTGGCCGACCTTGCGGAAGTTTTTCCCGGCTGATTTGGTAAAACCCTCCAAAAATTATAATTAAGGAGAAAGTCCTTGACTTTGGAACAGTTCCAAGGTTTATACTCCATACTGTATGATTATGTCAGCGATTCCGGAAACTCATAAAAAGCACCAATTACATATGCATAAGGAGTGAAACGAGCGTGGAAAAAGTGTACACCAACCTCACCACCGGTGGCCCGATTTCCGTGTATGTGGAGGACGGCAAGATCACCAGAGTCCGTCCCATCCAGATCCCGGAAGAGGACTACCCCAAGGCGTGGGTCGTGGAGGACCGGAACGGGAAGAAGTATTCTCCCCCCAAGGCCATGCGCATCGCCCAGAACATCCTGGCCGAGCGCAACCGCCTGTATTCCGAGGACCGCATCCTCTACCCCATGAAGCGCGTGGACTGGGACCCCAACGGTGCGCGCAACCAGCATAACCGCGGCAAGAGCGCCTTCGAGCGCATCAGCTGGGACGAAGCAGCCACCATCATTGCCAATGAGATCAATCGCCTGGCTCCTCTGGGCGCCGACGGCAAGCGGGACGGCCACGCCATCACCGCCATCACCGGCTCCCACCACAACTGGGGCATCGTGGGCTACAAGATGGCCCCCTTCGGCCGCTTCTTCGGCATGATCAACTACACCCCCATCCTGGACAACCCCGACTCCTGGGAAGGCTGGATGTGGGGCGCCCCCCACATGTGGGGCTTCTACTGGCGCCTGGGCCAGCCCGAACAGTTCGACCTGCTGCAGGACGCCCTGAAGAACACCGACATGATCGTGTTCTGGTCCAATGACCCCGACTCCACCCACGGCATCTACTCCGGCCAGGAGAGCAACATCTGGCGCGTCTGGCTGAAGGAAATGGGCATGAAGTGCGTCTTCATCGACCCCTTCTACAACTACACCGCCGCCGTCATGGACGGCACCTGGTTCGCCCCCCGGCCCGGCACCGACACCGCCCTGGCGGCCGCCATTGCCTACACCTGGTTCAAGGACGACACCTATGACCACGACTATGTGGAGCGCAAGACCATCGGCATCGACGAGTTCCGCGCCTACATCATGGGCGACGAGGACGGCGTGCCCAAGACCTGCGAATGGGCTGCCGAGAAGACCGGCATCCCCGCCCGGCGCATCCGCGCCCTGGCCAAGGAATGGGCCTCCAAGAAGGTCGCCCTGGCCGGCGGCGTCCGCGGCGGCGAAGGCAGCGCCTGCCGCACCGCTTACGGCACCGAGGAAGCCCGTATGCTGATCGCCCTTGCGGCCATGCAGGGCTTCGGCAAGCCCGGCGTCTCCATCTGGGGCACCACCATGGGCGCTCCCGCCGACTACACCTGGTTCCCCGGCTATGCCGAGCCCGACAGCCAGATGGGCAAGAGCCCCGCGGCCGACCGCAAGCTGGCCACCGAGGGCACCATCAAGCAGCGGCTGTACCGCCTGACCTACCCCGAAGCCATCATCGACGGCCAGGGCGACTTCATCGGCGACGGCTTCTGCGGCAAGAGCATCGAGCAGCAGTTCAACCACAACACCTACCCCATCGAGGGCAAGGTCAAGCTCCTTTGGCGTTACGGCGGCTCCTTCATGGGCACCATGACCGACACCAACCGTTATATCAAGCTCTATCAGTATGAGGGCGAGAACGCGCTGGATACCGTCATCAACCAGGACTGCTGGTGGTCCGGCGAGACCCCCTATGCCGACATCATCCTCCCCGCCTGCACCAACCTGGAGCGCAACGACCTGGGCGAGTGGAGCGTCGGCGGCGGCTACACCACCCACGCCCACATCGGCAACAACTGGCGTATCATCGTCCGTGAGCAGAAGTGCGTGGAGCCCGTGGGCGAATCCAAGTCCGACTACGAGATCTTCTCCCTCATCGCGGACAAGCTGGGCCAGGGCCAGCTCTACACCGAGGGCAAGACCGAGGACGACTGGGCCGAGGCCTACTGGAACCTGAGCGACCTCAGCAAGCGCTGCAGCTGGGAGGAGTTCAACAAGAAGGGCTACTACATCGTGCCCGTGCCCGAGGATTACGAGGAGCATCCCGCCTTCCGCTGGTACTATGAGGACCGGGACTGCGACACCCAGGACTACCTGAATCCGAAGATCAAGGCCGTCCACAACATGAACAGCATGGAGCCCACCGAGCACTCCAAGGAGCTGGGCACCTACTCCGGCAAGCTGGAGTTCGCCTCCGAGGACCTGAAGGTCCTGAGCCCCGACGACGACGAGCGTCCTCCCGTGCCCCACTACATCCCCTCCTGGGAAGGCCACGAGACCGAGCTCTACAAGAAGTACCCCCTGCAGATCATCTCCCCGCACCCCCGCTTCAGCTTCCACACCCACTACGACAAGCACGCCTCCTGGCTGAACGAGATCCCCGTGCACCGCGTCATCAAGGACGGCTACGCTTACTGGCCCGCCCGCATCAATCCCAAGGACGCCGCCGACCGCAACATCAAGAACGGCGACCTGGTGGAGCTCTACAATGACCGCGGCAGCGTCATCTGCATCGCCGACGTGACCTATCGCGTGCCTGTGGGCGTCATGCATTCCTACGGCTGCTCCGCCAAGTACGATCCCCTGGTCCCCGAAGTGGGCGCCACGGACCGCGGCGGCTGCGTGAACATCCTCACCAACAAGCGGATGCTCTCCAAGAATGCGCCGGGCATGGCCCCCAACTCCTGCCTGATCGAAGTCCGCAAGTGGGAAGGCTGACAGGCTGCACCCCCCGATAAACTGAAATAAGGAGTGAATTGATCCGTGCGTTACGGTTTTGTATTTAACATCGAACGCTGCAACGGCTGCTATTCCTGCTTCCTCGCCTGCAAGGACGAGCATACCGGGAACGATCACAGCCCCATCTGCGCCCCCACCTGCGAGGGCTGCAACCTGATGAAGCTCAATGAGATCGAGTACGGCACCGGCAGCAAGGTCAAGGTGGACTATGTGAACACCATCTGCCAGCAGTGCGCCAACCCCGCCTGCATGGCCAAGTACCCCGACCAGGTCTACAAGCGTCCCGACGGCATCGTCATCATCGACCCCGTCAAGGCCAAGGGCAACAAGGATATGCTCAAGGCCTGCCCCTACGGCGCCATCTTCTGGAACGAGAAAGAGCAGCTGCCCGTCAAATGTACCATGTGCGCCCATATGCTGGATGCCGGCGAGAAGGTCACCCGCTGCAGCGAGGTGTGCCCCAACCAGGCCATCCTCTTCGGCGATCTGGACGATCCCAACAGCGAGATCAGCAAGTATGTCGCCGAGCATAAGGACGAGCTGGAGCAGCTGAAGACCGGCCTGGGCCTCGGCCCCGCCCACTACTACCGCCGTCTGCCCAAGCCCTTCATCTGCGGCGAAGTCATCTGCGACAAGTGCGGAGAGGACGTCAAGGGCGCGAAGGTCACTGCCAAGAGCGAGTGCGGCTGCGTCTTTGAGGCGGAGACCGACTTCCTGGGCGATTTCGAGGTGCGCGGCCTTCCCAGCAACAAGGAATTCACCGTCACCATCGAAGCCGCCGGCTTCAAGACCCGGACCCTGACCTGCCGGACCAACGCGGCGGTCAACCTGGGCGAGATCTATCTGGAAAAGATCTGATAAACCGACGCTTGCGGGGCCCCATCCGGGCCCCGCAGGCTGCGCCCGTCCCACCGGCGGGTGATTTCCGGATCGCCTCCGGAAACCGGCGCGCCGCAAGCGGGGCGACCCGGCAATCACCCGCGACGATCAAAAAAACCGTTAAATCTAATATAAAACGAGGTAGTTACCGCAAATGAAAGAACTGAGAGAAGTCGTTATCGTTGACGGCTGCCGTACCGCCGTCGGCAACATGGGCGGCGCCCTGAAGCCCCTCCATGCCCTGGATCTGGCTGCCTGCGTCCTGCAGGGCACCCTGGACCGCACCGGCATCGACCCCAAGGTGGTGGACGAGGTCATCCTCGGCCAGTGCCGCCAGACCTCCGACGAGCCCAACATCGCCCGCGTGGCCGCCCTGAAGGTGGGCATCCCCGCCGAGGTCCCCGCCTACACCGTCATGCGCCAGTGCGCTTCCGGCATGACCGCCGTGCAGAACGGCGCCATGGAGATCATGACCGGTCAGTCTGACGTGGTCCTGGCCGGCGGCACCGAGAGCATGTCTAACGCCGTCTTCTATGTGCGCGACGCCCGCTGGGGCGTGGGCACCGGCAACGTGGAGTTCGTGGACGCCCTGACCGAGGGCCAGTTCCAGTCCCAGCCCCCCGAGACCTACGGCCGCTACAACATGGGCGCCACCGCCGAGAACATCGCCGAGAGCATGGGCATCACCCGCGAGGAGCAGGATGAGTTCTCTTACCGCAGCCAGCGCCTGGCCATCGAAGCCATCGACGCGGGCCGCTTCAAGGAAGAGATCGTGCCCATCACCGTGCCCCAGGGCCGCAAAAAGCCCCCCATCGTCTTCGATACCGACGAGTTCCCCAAGCGTGACACCAGCCTGGAGAAGATGGCCAAGCTGAAGCCCTGCTTCAACATCAAGCATACCGACGACGGCAAGCTGTGGAACGACACCGCCCTCACCGGCACCGTCACCGCCGCTTCCTCCTCCGGCCGCAACGACGGCGCCAGCGTGCTGACCCTCATGAGCGCCGAGAAGGCCAAGGAGCTGGGCCTGAAGCCCATCGCCAAGATCATCGGCATGGGCGTCGCCGGCGCCGATCCTCAGAAGATGGGCCTCGGCCCCGTCTACGCCGTGCCCAAGGCTCTGAAGGACGCCGGGCTCACCATCGACGACATCCAGCTCATCGAGCTCAACGAGGCCTTTGCCGCCCAGGCTCTGGGCTGCATCAAGATGCTCCACTGGGAAGACAAGATGGACATCATCAACGTCAACGGCGGCGCCGTGGCCCTGGGCCATCCCGTGGGCTCCTCCGGAAGCCGCATCATCATCACCCTCATGTACGAGATGAAGCGCCGCGGCCTGAAGTACGGCCTTGCCACCCTCTGCATCGCCGGCGGCATGGGCCAGGCCACCGTCATCGAAATGTGTGACTGAGTATTGAGGCAGCACCCCGCGACCCCGGCACACATCTTGCTTGCATGATTTCCGCCATGCCGCCCGAAAATCCTCGGGAATACACAAAGTATTCCCTGCGGTTAAGTGAGGCTCCAAATCTCTGATTTGGTCAGCCGAACTTATGGAGCGCAGCGGGTGCATGTCAAACGACCTGACGAAAATCCTGACTGCGCAATCTGCGCACCGCTGCCGCGGGGAGCAGCCTCTTTGAGACCTCTTGAAAGAGACCTATCCAGTAATTTCAATTTTCAGAAGGGAGATTTCTGTTATGGACTTCACGAAGCTTTTTGACCTCAGCGGAAAGAACGCCATGATCGTCGGCGGCGCCGGCGGACTGGGCAAGCTGGTTGCGCAGGCCTTTGCCGAAGCGGGCGCGGGCGTGTGCATCGCCTCCCGTACCGAAGAGAAGCTGAAGGCCGCCTGCGAGGACCTGAAGGCTGCCACCGGCAAGGAATTCAAGTATTACGTCATGGACGCCGGCAAGGAAGACCAGGTGGAGGCCGTTGCCAAGCAGGCCAACGCCGACTTCGGCCACATCGACATCCTGGTCAACTCCCAGGGCGTCAACAAGAAGTTCCCCGCCCTCGAGTTCCCCATGGACATCTTTGACGCCGTCATGCACGACGACGTGGCCTCCATCCTCATGACCTGCAAGCACTTCGGCAAGTACATGAAGGAGCACGGCTACGGCAAGATCGTCAACGTCTCCTCCGTCCGCGGCCGCATCGCCACCAAGGGCCCCGGCAACGCCGCCTACTGCGCCGCCAAGGGCGCCGTGGATATGCTGACCAAGCAGCTGGCCTCCGAGTTCGGCCCCTACGGCATCACCGTCAACGCCTTCGGCCCCAACATCATGAAGACCCCCATGATGACCAAGGTCTTCGAGATGCGCGCCAAGGAAGCCGGCATCACCGTGGACGAGTATCTGGAGAAGCAGGCCGCCAATCTGCCCCTGCGCCGGATGTCCGATCCCGACGACTGCGTGGGCACCGCCCTGTTCCTGGCCGCCCCCGCCTCCGACTTCCTCACCGGCAACCTGCTCTATCCCGACGGCGGCCTGACCGCCATCGGCTGAGTATTTGAGAAATATCCCCCCGCTCCGCGTGAGCGGAGCGGGGGAGACCGAAAACAAAGCCTCGCAGAGTTCGCGCCCGCAGGCGCGAAGAAAGTCGGAATCATTTTTCGCACGGACATGCGCCGGGCGAAAAATCCCGCTCACGGAGCGGACTGTGCGAGCGAAGCGAGTGCGGGGAGCGGAGTGCGATCCCCCTCAAATCGCAGCCAAAGGCTGTGATTTGACTAATTCTCATAAGCCTCGTCTTCGACGGGCAGCCATACTTCAAAGTATCCGGTGAGGTCGTCGCTGCCCTCCTCCCGGACGGAGCAGACCAGGGTGCCCATGGCGTTCCCGGCGATCTTCAGCTCCTGCTCCTTGGCAAAGTCCAGCAGAAAGCTGAGGTGCCTGGGCGTAAAGGCGTTTTTCCCGGCGCTGCGGAAGGCGGAATGGATGCAGCGGCGGCTGGGCAGCCTTTTCACCGGCGGCTTGACCTGCACGTCCAGCTCCTCGGCATAGGGCGTGCGCAGGCTGAAGCCCCAGGCGAAATCGGCCCCGTCTCCCATCAGACCCTCCTGGGGTATCTCGAAATAGCGCTGGGTGAAGGGCATATACTCCTGCCACTGCCGGCTGAGCCTCTGCATCTCCGGCGTGTAGTTGTAGCTGTAATTGAAGCGGTTGAGGTAGCAGATGAGCTCCGGGGAATCCTGGATGTCGCAGACGCCCAGCCCCGCCTTCACCCGCTCCACGGCCTCCCGGTATTCCCGGAGCCGGGCCAGCAGCTGCTCCTGCTTGCGTATTTCGGAGGCCATCTGGTCGCTCTTCTCGTCCAGCAGGGATATGAGGTCCCCGTGGTAACAGTCCGTCACCATGTAGGCCACCTGCGGGATGCCGAAGCCGAAATGCTTGAACCAGAGGCAGTCGATGAGAAAATTGATGTCCCAGGTATCATAATACCGGTAGTCGTTGTTCTGGTCCTTCTGCGGCCGGACCACGCCCTTTTTCTCGTAATACCGCAGCAGGTCCGCGCTGATCCCCAGGATCCGGGAAACGTCTCCGATCTTGTAGCGCATGCCCAGCACCCCCTTTCCCACCAGTATACCATAGAAAACCAATGGATTTCAATAAAACAAAAAATACGAAATAGGAGGAACCTATCATGGCGTACATGCCTCTCGACAAGTCCAAGCTCTATCTTGAGACCGACAAAATGACCAAGATCTGGGACCTGAGCCAGCCCTGGGGCTGGGACACCCCCCTGTGGCCCTTCCCCGGCGCCCGCAGCGACCTGCAGTTCCCCCGCGGCCAGTATCTGGAGCGTTTCCATAAGCGCACCAACACCTACACCGGCACCCTCCATGCCGCCACCCACTGCGACGCCCCCAACCACACCCTCCATGAGGAAGAGGTGGACCGGGCCCGCTACGGCTACACCCTGGCCGAGATGAAGCTGGAGCATGCCATCGGCACCGGCGTCATCGTGGACCTGACCTGGATGTACGACGAATTTGAGAAGGCCTTCAACGCCGCCGGCGGCGACCCCGCCAAGATGGGCGACTATGCCGAGATCCCCGGCGTGAAGCAGGGCCCCATCTGGCACATCATCACCCCCGAGGACGTGCAGAAGGCTCTGG
>JAEEGG010025812.1_pt1 | contig 11278 bp, 11 predicted proteins | sample 9134161 | NCBI WGS metagenome assembly JAEEGG01 (sample SAMN16246543, study PRJNA631951) | gut metagenome | biome: gut microbiome; feature: rumen; material: CR-attached | host: Bos | place: Iran: Karaj | collected 2018-10
TCATAGAACATGTGGCCTTTCTTGATGCTGCCGTCAGTTATCTTCCACAGCATGAAAGTGTTTATGGGATAGCCCTGCAGAATGCTATCAAACAATTTCTCGATCTGTTCGCTTTTCCAAACGAACTTTCTTTGAATGGCAGGAAGCAGATATTTCCTGCTTGCTATATTCTTCAACGCTTCGTTGATGGTCGTTGCCTTAAAGTTTTGAATTAAATCAGCCATAATAATCTTTTTTGTTCCTATTTGTGTGCAAAAATACAAAAAAATTGTGAGATAATAAGAATTTTGCCCGTTTTCTTTGCGTATTGGGAATATAATTGTAACTTTGCAAACGCGGGATGAGAGAGGGAGGTAATGCCCCCGCATTCTGCACCTAAGTTCGGACGGTTTCTCATATTGGGATTGTCCGAAGCTCTTTTTATAAAGTCATCTTGGCTGGCAGCCGCGCTATCCACATGGGAATCCCCCGACCCCTCCACAAATATTGCTACTTGCTTTTTTAAGCCAACTACCAAGATGCCCCTGTTAGTTTATAATTCTCTCTATCAACTTCTTCAGCTCCTCATACCCATCCTTAAATGACGTGTACTTATAGTACAGCCAGTCGTTGCCTTTAATGAAGTCACCATCGCTATTGATGAAAGTCATAGCCTCCTGTAATTCTGCTCGTTTTTCCTTCGTCGCCGGCATATAGGTTAGACCATAATACAGACTACGCTTCTCCATTTGTATGCGGATGGCAATAGCCTCTGGAATGTCCTTGTAGGGAATTGTGATGCCTGTATAAATGATTTCGCTTGGGCGTACGCCCTCTACTTTCTGGCACTCAGGGAAATCGACAGAAATGAGTTTGCTCCATTCCTGCATCACCTCGCAGGCGTAGTTGTTTCTGATACGCTCTAAATGGCTGACACAATCGAAGATTTCCTTCATTCTGCCATTAATCAACTCGATGTTAAAGCCTTTGTTGTCATCCTTCAGGCCCAGCTGTTTGTGTATATACTCATCAACGTAACTCATAGTAGTATCTCCTTTGTTTATTCCTTCATATAACTGATGTACGTCATTGACAGCACTCGCCTTGGCGCGATTGATAACCGTCGTTTCCTCAATGGGAGCCCCCATCGTCCAATACTTGTAGTCATCGATATAGAGGTATGGATTATTATACTTCCCCCAACGTTCTTTCACACCATGCTCGCGCTGCATATTGACGAAATACTCGAATTCCTCAGCTGTCAGTGGGCACTTATCTTTCACAATATACTCATGTGGTGCAAATGGCATCGACTTTGCAAATGTCCATCCACAGCGAGCTATCATCGAGCGAAGCTTATCGTGGTTCAATTCGTTATTCATTTTATTTCTAATTATCAAACCAAAATACTATCCGACATGGCTCACCATCTTTCTCATAACTCAACATCAAATCTAAGTTTTTTTTGTAAGAAGATAGGCAGTCACCATCATTTCCTAATTCTATGCCAGTTATCAATCTTATTTTCTTCCAAAGATCTTCATATTCTTTTTGAAGTTGTAATTCTTCCAAGCTGTTAATACGAATGTGAGATTCAACTATACAAGAAGCCAATTCATTTGTGGTAAGCCAACTTGCATGATGGGCATCTCCATCCCATTCTCTATATTCTTTATATGTGGCTTGTGTTACATCCCCTGGTAATCCTCTTACTGGGTATAACGGTTCTTTATCACCTCGAACTTCGCTACCAGACATAGTGTTAAATATGCCATAGCATCTTTCTCCGTGTAACTCTCCACCATATTGATAGTGTTTTGTCTTACGACTTCGATATTCAAGGTGAATATGTATATCAGTTCCCATATTACATTTTCAATGAACTTGTTCAGAATGTTCCTTGTTTCGCTTAATCTTTATTGTTAGGTGTACCTGCTTCTCTGGGTGCGCCTCTTCGTTGATCTTGCATATGCGACACTCGAAGATGTTGTTCCAACCCATTTCAAGGAAGTTGGCCAACGTTTCATTCTCACCACTAGGGATGTAACCAATTTTATACTCCACACCATCCTTTTCATAGACTACCATCACGGCATTCATATCATGACGGTTGTTCTTGTCACGCTCTAGTCTCAGGATGGTACCAACCTTCAGATCATCCCACACCTCATCAGCATCGTGATACGTTCTGCCCGCCAAGTGGCAATCCATAAAATACAGTTTCTTTGCTTCCATAACTTTCAAATCTTAATTCGACAATCATGTTATCTACTGCAAATATAAAGCGAGGGGTGTCCCAAAACTCGAGGCACCCCTTTGGGAATTATCATAAATTAAGAATTCTCTTGGTTAATTTGCATTTTTTCAGACGAAGAACGCTATTTCTACAATCTGCTGCCACAATCAAGTTCTATTGTAGGGTGTAGCCTAATACGCACTTTTCTGTGGAGTGCCACACAAAGATGCTTGTCTGCTTTCTGATGAGCAAGCTCGGCAGACATTAGGTTTTTGTTTCCCTGAAATGTTATTTCACAGAAAGGAATTTTCAGAATGAGCCTATTTGAAGATTATGATGTACCTTTGTGCCCAGATAAAACAAAAACTAAACAAGACATGGAAGTAGTATCAATTGAGCGCAGTACATACGAAGAACTGCTGACGAGCTTCAATAGCTTCGTCACAAAGATGAAAGAGATGGCAAGTAGAGGCAATGACAAAAAGTTGGGCGATTGGCTTGACAACCAAGACGTGTGCCAAATGCTGAACATCAGTCCAAGAACATTACAAACGCTTCGTGACAACGGGACGTTGGCCTATTCCCAAATCAACCGCAAGGTGTATTATAAGCCTGAGGATGTGAAGAGGATTCTTTATGTTGTGGCTGGTAGAGATAAGAATAGCAAGATGTGTAATCTCAAAACGAGCCGTCTATGAATGAATTGATAATGCCACATAACGTCGGAGTGAAGAACGCATTGGAGAACATGAAGGAGTTGCTTACCCTATACAAGATGGTGACAGGTAACTATCGTCCATTGCTTGATGGTGAACGCTACCTGACAGACAAGGAGGTGGCGCAGATTCTGAAAGTCAGCCGACGAACATTACAGGAATACCGTAATGATGGCTTGATACCTTATATATTATTGGGTGGCAAGGTTCTCTATCGTGAAAGTGATTTGGAGAGAGTTCTTGAAAGTTGCTATCATCCTGCATATAAACGATAGGGAAAAAGAAAAAGCCGTTAGTGGTTCAAGTGCTGAGGGAATATAACGCAGAAAGACGGATGACAGACTATCGCTAATCATTCGTCTTTCTGCTTTGAGGTTTTAGAGCCCCAGCCGTTACGCCATCTTAATGTCCTTGAATGAGGCGTTGAGTTTGTTGCCAAGCATCGTCAGGTCGTTATTTAGTTTCTGGCTTGTGATTTTGGCGTAAATCTGGGTGGTCACGATGTTGGTGTGTCCCAATACACGGCTCACACTTTCGATAGGCATCCCTTTTGAAAGCGCCAAGGTTGCGAACGAGTGCCGTCCACAGTGGTAGGAGATGGCTTTCTCAATGCCGCAGGCTGTCATCACCGTTTTCAGTTTCTTGCACATCGACCAGTAGTTCATCTTACCGAACACCAGCTTGTCTTCTTGTAGGTGCTTGTAGCGGTCAATAATCTGCAAGGGTACGTCCATCAGCTTCACTTGAAAGGGGATGTTAGTCTTGTGACGCTTGCTGACAATCCACTTGTCGCCATTGATGTCCACGATGTTGTCTGTGGTCAGGTTCTTCACATCGATGAACGAGAGGGCGGTGAAGCACACAAAGACGAATATATCACGAACGAAGGCGAGACTGTCTTCGTCGAACTCATGGGTCACGACAGCCTTCAGTTCTTCCTCGGTCAGAAACACCCTTTCCTTGCAGTTCGGGCTGATGTGGAACTGTGCGAATGGGTTACGGGGAATCTTTCCGTTGTAATGCGCTCTCAATACAACACCTTTCAACCACATACACCGCTGCCAGATTGTTCCATTGGCCAATCCTCGGTCTGTGCTGAGATAGGCAGCAAAGTCCTTGATGAACTCTGGCGTCAGTTCCAGCATCGACATATCCGTACGACGGTAGTGTGACTGGATGAACTCTGCCACATCCTTCCGTGACCGCTCCATAGCCCAAAGAGTACTTGCCGACCTGTCCTTACCAACTCGTTTCTTCTGATTGGCAATGTCCTTGTCGAAAGCACTCAGCAGCGTCTCATACTCGCTGCCAAAGCCCTGATAGGAGTTGCGCACCATCTCTGCCGTTACGAAAGCCTCGCGGTCTGACAAGTGCTGATAGTGCTTGATGATCTGCGCCTTAATATTGTCAAGTTCACGGTTAATCTGCAATGCCTCCTTGCTACGTCCCTTGGCACAATTACCCTTCACGTCCCAAATGTCAAGCGAGATTGACTTTTTACAACTGAACTGGCTCTGAGTGCCGTTAATCGTCACACGTCCCATCACAGGCACCACACCGTTCTTCTCCTTACTCTTGTTCACGTAGAACAAAATGTTGAATGTACTTCTCATGTTTTTTTTCCTTTTTAATTTCAGGCTGCAAAACTACTGTCTTTTGGGTTATCCATCGCTATGCAAAATGTAGCAGTTTGCGGAATAAGAAACGAGCGGTGAAAGGTGCTGCGTTCTGCCCCGATTTGCGTAGTCAATTATTGAGTTCTAACCCGCTTCTGAGACTTATATCGGGGTTACGAATAAGAAACCAAACTCCTTCACCAATCCTCCCAATTTTGCGTTATCCCGATTTTCGTACTTCCCCATTCATCCCCGTTTTACCTTTATTTTAGGCCGAATTGCGTTAATCTTCCCAAATCCGTTGTTCTTTACAAGCTTTTTTCGTAACTTTGCAGGCGAAAACCTGAAAAAAGCAGATGGTCAACGAGCGTAAAGTGCTTATGGGAATGACTGGCAGCGAGCTGAAAGAAGCGGTTCGTGCCTTGGGTATGCCTGCCTTCACCGGCGGGCAGATTGCACGTTGGCTCTATCTGCAGCATGTGACGGATATCGACGAGATGACCAATATCTCGAAACAGAACCGGGAACGGCTGAAGGAGGTTTTCACGGTAGGTGCCATGCCCCCCATCGACTGCCAGCGCAGCATCGACGGTACGGTAAAGTACCTGTTTCCAGTGAGGACGAGCGGTGAGGCAGGAAAGCATGGGGAATCCGGGCTTTTCGTGGAAACGGTATTCATTCCCGACGGTGAGCGCGCCACGCTGTGCGTCTCCTGCCAGGTAGGCTGCAAGATGAACTGCCTTTTCTGCCAGACGGGCAAGCAGGGATGGGAAGGTAACCTCACGGCTGCTGACATCTTGAACCAGATATACTCTCTACCCGAGCGCGACCAGCTGACCAACGTGGTATTCATGGGACAAGGCGAGCCCATGGACAACCTCGACGCCGTGCTGCGGGCAACACAGGTGCTGACGGCTGACGACGGCTACCAATGGAGTCCCAAGCGCATTACGGTGAGCAGCGTGGGCATACGCGGCAAACTCCAGCGATTCCTGGACGAGAGCCAGTGTCACGTGGCCATCTCCATGCACTCGCCATTGCACGAGCAGCGTCGTGAACTGATGCCTGCCGAGGGGCAGATGACGATAGAAGAAATCACGTCGTTGCTGCGCCAGTATGACTTTACCCACCAACGCCGCTGCTCGTTCGAGTACATCTGCTTCGGAGGACTGAACGACACGCTGGCTCACGGTCGTGAGATTGTCAAGCTGACAGAGGGAATCGAGTGCCGCATCAACCTGATACGTTTCCACCCGATACCTGGCGTCGACCTGCCGGGAGCCGACGAGCAGCGCATGGAGCGCCTGCGCGACTACCTGACGCAGCATGGCGTGTTTACCACTATCAGGGCCAGCCGCGGACAAGACATCTTCGCCGCCTGCGGACTACTCTCAACGGCGCACAAGCAACAGGAGAGCCCCGCAAACACGTAGAACAGAAAAGACACATTCAAACTCAATATAGAACCCTATTTTTATAACAACATGGAACAAGAAAGAAGACCCCGCGTAGCCATCACCCACGGTGACACAAACGGCATAGGATATGAACTGGTTTTCAAAATCTTTGAAGACCCCATGATGATGGAGCTATGCACACCTATCATATACGGTTCCCCCAAGGTGGCCAGCTACCATCGCAAGGCTTTGGATATGCAAGCGCCGTTTACCATTATCAACTCGGCAGAGGAAGCCAAGGAAAACCACCTGAACCTTCTTACCACCTTCGACGAAGATATAAAGGTGGAACTCGGACAACCTTCGGAAGAGGCTACCGAAGCTGCCAAGAAGGCGTTGAAGCGTGCCATAGTGGACGTTCAGCAAGGAAAGGCCGACATACTGGTCATGTCGCCCGACTCCCTACCCGACTTCTTATCGAAGGAGCCCGAGGTGTTGCGCGTGAGGATAGCAGAGAACCTGCGTATTGCGCTGCTTACCAACCTGCTGGCTATCAAGGAGGTGCCGGAAGCCATTACCAAGCAAAAGATTACGGAAAAGGCCACAATCATGCATACCTGCCTGCGTCGCGACCTGCGCATTTCAAGTCCCCGCATCGCCATTCTGTCCTTGAACCCACCAACAGGCAACGAAGAGGAGCCGTGGGGTGAGGAGGAGAAGGAAATCATCATTCCCGCCATCGAAGAACTGGAACAGAGCGGCAAGCAAGTGTTTGGCCCCTATGCTGCCGAAACCTTCTTCGGCAACGGCGACTATCAGGAATTCGACGGGGTACTTGCCATGTATCACGACCAGGGGTTGTCGCCATTGAAGACGCTGGCCACCGAAGAAGCCGTGAGCCTGATGACGGGCATGCCTTTTGTATGTACACGTCCTGAGACGGGGGTAGGCTACGACATTGCCGGTAAGGGCAGCGGCAACGAAATGGCCCTGCGCCACGCCATCTTCCTCGGCATCGACGTATTCCGCAACCGCAAGGACTACGACATCCCGCTACAAAACCCGCTACCGAAGCTCTATAAGGAAAAACGCGACGATAGCGAGAAGGTGCGTTTTGCCATACCCAAGGCCAAAAACGACAAGGAAAACAAGGATAATAAGGACGAAAGCAATGCTGACGACAAGGCTGCCAGCAATGCTGACATGGATAAAAAAGAATAAAATCCCGACAATAGTTGCATAGATTTCAATAATAATGTGTATCTTTGTCAGCTAAAATGAAGAGTACAGAACTACAAGGCATCAAACAACGGTATAACATCGTAGGCAACTGCGATGCGTTGAACCATGTGCTCGACGTTGCACTACAAGTGGCGCCGACCGACTTGAGCGTGCTCATTATTGGAGAAAGCGGTGTAGGAAAGGAGATCATTCCACGGGTTATTCACGACAACTCGCCACGACGCCGCGAGAAGTATTTTGCCATCAACTGCGGCTCCATCCCCGAAGGCACCATCGACTCTGAATTGTTTGGCCACGTCAAGGGCTCCTATACAGGCGCCATCAACGACTCACCGGGCTATTTCGGCATTGCCAACAAGGGCACGCTGTTCCTCGACGAGGTTGGCGAACTGCCGCTGGCTACTCAGGCACGGCTGCTGCGCGTGCTGGAAACGGGCGAGTACATACCCGTGGGCGGCACCGAGATACGCAAGACCGATGTGCGCATCGTGGCAGCCACCAACGTCAACATCCGACAGGCCATCAGCGAGAGCCGTTTCCGCGAAGACCTCTACTACCGCCTGAACTCCATCCCCATCCAGATGCCTCCCCTCCGCGAACGCGGCGAGGACGTGGTGTTGCTTTTCAGGCTCTTTGCCATGCAGATGGCCGAGAAGTACAAGATGGATCGCGTGACGCTTACCGAAGAAGCCAAGCAAATGCTGATGCGCTACAAGTGGCCAGGCAACGTCAGGCAGCTGAAGAACATTACCGAACAGATTTCCGTGCTCAGCAAGGAACGAACCATTACGCCCGACATACTGGCAAAGTTCATTCCACAAGACCGCGAAAGCACACAACTGGCCACCATCCACCGTGAGGGCAGCGGCGACCATTCGTTTGAGAACGAGCGCGAGATTCTTTACAAGATACTCTTCGAACTGCGCGGCAACGTCAATGACATGCGGCGCGAGATGAGTGCCCTGAAGAAACAGCTCGACGACGTTCAGGGAACGCCACACCACACTACCGGCAGTCAAACGATACCAGCACCTATCACACCCATCCAGCCCATCACCCCTATCACGCCAATGCCTTCGGCTACTGCCGAAGATGCCATTGCCGAGGAATACATCGAACCGGAGAAAGAAATTGAAAACCTCAACCTCAGCGACCTGAGCAAACAAATGTTGGAAAAAGCACTCGAACGCAATAACGGTAACCGCAAGAAAGCCGCACAAGAACTCGGCATCAGCGACCGCACCCTCTACCGCCGCCTGAAGCAGTACGGTCTTATGCTGCTGCTCTGCCTGGTGATGATATCCTGTTCCGTAAGCTACAAGTTCAACGGAGCCAGCATCGACTACGACAAGACTAAAACCATACAGATAGCCGACTTCCCCATCCGCGCCACCTACGTATGGGCTCCAATGGGTAGTATATTCAACAACGCGCTGAAAGAACAGTACAACAACCATACCCGGTTGATACAGGTGAAACGCAACGGCGACCTGAAAATAGAAGGTGAGATTACCCGCTACGAACAGCGAAACAAGTCGGTGTCGAGCGAAGGATACTCGGCACAGACAGAGCTCTCGCTCACCATCAACGTGCGCTTTACCAACAATGCCAAGCACGAAGAGGACTTCGAACGGCAGTTCACGGCCTCTCAGAGCTATGATACAAGCCTGTCGCTGAGCGATGTGCAGGAAGAACTCGTCACACAGATGGTCAAGGACATCGTCGACCAGATTTTCAATGCCACCGTAGCCAACTGGTAGGCGCTGCGTAAATGAAGAGTAAATAAAAAAGGAAGATATGGAGATTACGGAACTCATTAAACACCCCGAAAGAATGGACCGCGACACGCTTTACGAGTTGCGTTCCCTGCTGGCGCTATATCCGTATTTCCAAACGGCACGGCTACTGATGCTGCAGAACCTCTACCTGTTGCACGACCCTTCGTTCGACCAGGAACTTCGGCGGGCAGCCATCTACATCACCGACCGCCGCGTACTCTTCCACATGATTGAGTCGGCCCACTACCGACTGCGCACACCACAGGTACAGGCACAGAAGGCACAAAACGACGAGGAACGCGAGAACCGTACCCTGTCGCTCATCGACAACTTCCTGGAATCCATTCCCAAAGAGGAACAGGACGAGGAGAACAAACCCCGACGCAAGCCTACACCAGCTGATGCTGCCATCGACTACGTGGCCTATCTGCTGGAAAGCGAAACTGACGAAGACTCCCCGGAAAGTGTCCCCCAAATGATCGGTCAGGACCTTATCGATACATTCATAAATAATGACAAAGGTAAGATAACCCTAAACGAAACTCCTGAGTACACCCCCGACATCGCAACAGAGGTAAAAGAAGAAGAAAAAGACCCCGAAGAAGGGTATTTTACCGAAACTTTAGCCCGAATTTACATAAAACAGGGCAGATATTCGAAAGCACTTGAAATAATTCGGCGATTAAGTTTGCAATATCCGAAAAAAAATGCTTACTTTGCAGACCAAATACGTTTCTTAGAGAAATTGATTATAAACAACAACAAAAAATAAGGTAAAAAAAATGTACACATTACTAATTATTCTAATTGTGATTGCAGCCGTGCTCATGATTGGCATCGTGCTGATTCAAGAATCTAAAGGCGGCGGTTTGGCCTCCAATTTCTCCTCTTACAACCAGATTGGCGGTGTTCGCAAGACCACCGATTTCATTGAGAAGACCACATGGGGACTGGCAGTAGCCATGGTTATCATCAGTATCGCCTGTGCCTATGTCGCACCTCAGGCCACTGCCGAGGGTTCCGTCATGGAGGGCATTGAGAACCCCGTAACCAACCCCAACAACCTGCCCGGCTTCGGTGCAAGCCAGCAGAAGGAGGCAGCTCCCGCAGCAGAGGCTCCCGCACAGGATGCCCCCGCACAGCCTGCCAACTAAAGAAGGAAATTCTTTGTAATACAACAAGAGAGGACGCCACAGATTTGTGGTGTCCTCTTACATTTTTGTGGAGCTGGAGGGAGCCAAGCTATCACCTGCAATTTCAAGTAATTTCATGTAAAGCCTAAGCCATCGCTCCTTCTTTTTGGCAAAATTACTTCAAATTTGGCAGACTTTTGTCAAATTCGCTTATTATTTAAGATTTGTTTGCATTTGCATAACAAAAATGAACCCTTTAACTTTGCAGATGTTCTTGGGGACGCACGTCATTGTGAGGTGAAAAAGCCGCATGGTTCTGCTCCAACTCACTGACATAGGACAATCTCGCATAGTGTCTAAATAGCAGTTCCTCGGGAATGCGATCTACAGGACATCTTGGAACAACAAAAACAATCGTTCTAAATAGCAGGAACCCCTTGGGGACGCTGTTTGGGGACGCTATACGACTGTTGGGGACGGGGACGCAAATTCTCCAGATAGAGTTATTGGGGACGCAAAAAGCAGATTAACATCCTTAAACTACGATGGATTTATCTGAACCCTATCATCTTAACTTTTTTTCAGTGAAAATGCGGTCATTTGCCGTTCAAAACGCCAAAATTGTCAAGAATGTGGATTGCAAGAGGATTAACTGGAGTTTGTGTAAAACAAGAGTCCCCACGCTTACTACACATTATTATTATAATAACAACTTAAAATTCAAGTAAAGATGAGTAATCAAGTAGATGTAAAATTCAGATTGAAGCAAAGGAAGGTGAAAGGTTCACAATCCGGGAACCTGACTACAGAGAATGTACTCATAACTATGAGAGTAACATATCTCTCCATGCGCCTTGAATTCTCAACGGGGTATCATATTGATGCCCTCCGCTGGGATCAGCAATCGGAACGTGCCATAGCGCCTAATCGTGACGGTCAGTCTGCCGACGAGATTAACGGCGGCATCATGAGACTAGCCAAGAATGTAAGGGACGCAGCTAAGATGTTTGAGGAGATGGAAAAAGTTCCAACCCAGGAAGAATTTAGAGAGACTTTTGAGAAGATCAGAGGTGAAGAACAGCAGCACATATCCATAAGTAGGCAGGATAAAAATGCCATAAAAGCGTCTTTTGAGAATCCGGACAAGAAGAAGTCAAAACAGGACAACAGCAATTCAAAAC
>JAEEGG010025815.1_pt1 | contig 11276 bp, 8 predicted proteins | sample 9134161 | NCBI WGS metagenome assembly JAEEGG01 (sample SAMN16246543, study PRJNA631951) | gut metagenome | biome: gut microbiome; feature: rumen; material: CR-attached | host: Bos | place: Iran: Karaj | collected 2018-10
AGAAACTAAAAGGGCAAGGTATGCAAGACTTGATTTTGGATCTTCAGCAGAATGGTGGTGGTTTTTTGCAAGCAGCAGCCGATATTGCCAGTGAGTTTCTTGCCAAAGGTGACATGATTGTATATACTCGCGGAAGAAGTGTACCTAATCAGGAATTCCGTAGTACAGGTGGCGGTCTTTTCACAGAAGGCAAAGTGGCTGTTTTGGTGGATGAATACAGTGCTTCCGCAGCAGAGATCTTGTCGGGTGCCATCCAAGATCAAGACCGTGGAATCGTCATCGGACGACGCACCTTTGGGAAGGGACTTGTTCAACGTCCCATCGATATGCCTGATGGTAGCATGATCCGCCTAACAGTTGCCAAATACTATACTCCCAGTGGGCGATGCATCCAGAAGCCCTACGAAAAGGGTGACAAATTGAGTTATGCCAAGGATGTGGTGAATCGCTACAACAAGGGTGAACTAACCAACGCCGACAGCATTCATTTCCCTGATTCTCTGCGTTATCAGACATTACGGGAAAAAAGAACCGTTTATGGAGGTGGAGGTATCATGCCAGACTACTTCGTACCTTTAGACACTACCAAATATAGCAAATGTTATCGAGAATTGTCTGCCAAGAGTCTCATTATAAATGCCAATCTTAAGTACATGGACAAGAATCGAAAGAAATTGACCAAGAGTTATCCTGATTTCGAAACTTTCCGCAACAACTTCCAGATTCCTGAAAACGTCATAGAAGACATTTTTACAGAAGGAGAGAAACAAAAAATCACTCCCGTCAATGAGGAAGAAAGAGCAAAGACAAGAGACAACATACGATTTATAATGAAAGCTCTCGTGGCACGCGACCTTTGGGACATGAGTGAATACTTTGCCATTATCTACGAGAATGATGAAGTGGTGAAGAAAGCCATAGAATTGCTTTCCAAATAGGAGGAGCCAAAGATGATTTCATACAACGCAGAAGGAGTGAAAATGCCTGCGATTAAGCGTCGCGAGAACAGTGCATGGGTAAAAGCCGTTGCTGCTTCCTATGGAAAAAAGGTTGGTGAGATAGCCTATATCTTTGTCAACGACAAGAAGATTCTGGATGTCAACCGGCAATATCTTCAACATGACTACTATACCGACATCATCACGTTCGACTATTCCGATGATGACACCATTAGCGGTGACCTTTTCATCAGTTTGGATACGGTTCGCTCCAATGCTGAGCAAATCGGCACAACATACGAGCAAGAATTGAGACGTGTCATTATCCATGGCATCTTGCATTTATGCGGAATCAACGACAAGGGTCCTGGCGAACGTGAGAAGATGGAAGCTGCAGAAGACAAAGCTTTAAACATGATAATAAATGGAAGATAATTTCGACATACGACAGCAATCCACCGCCAAAGAAAAAGACTACGAGAATGCTCTTCGTCCTCTGCGATTTGAAGACTTCAGCGGACAGCAAAAGATAGTCGACAATTTGCGAGTCTTTGTCGATGCTGCAAAATTCCGTGGCGAATCACTCGACCACACTCTACTTCATGGACCTCCAGGATTAGGAAAAACCACTCTGAGTAACATCATTGCCAATGAATTGGGAGTTGGTTTCAAACTGACCAGCGGTCCTGTTTTGGATAAACCTGGTGACTTGGCAGGTATACTAACGAGTCTTGAACCTAACGATGTCCTGTTCATCGACGAGATACATCGCCTTTCACCCGTTGTAGAGGAATATCTTTACAGCGCAATGGAGGATTACCGTATTGACATCATGATTGATAAAGGTCCCAGCGCCCGAAGCATACAGATTGATCTAAACCCCTTTACTTTGGTTGGAGCCACCACACGAAGCGGATTGCTGACAGCTCCCCTGAGAGCACGTTTCGGCATCAACATGCACCTAGAATATTACGATGCTGAGACTCTGCAAAAGATTATCATGCGTTCAGCTGGTATTTTGGGATTGCCTATCAGCACAGAAGCTGCCAGTGAGATCGCGAGCCGAAGCCGTGGCACGCCACGTATTGCGAACGCTCTTCTACGACGAGTACGCGACTTTGCCCAAATTAAGGGAAACGGCCGTATCGACATGAAAATTGCCCGTTATGCCCTCGAAGCTCTCAACATCGACCGTTACGGATTGGACGAGATTGACAACAAGATTCTGCTCACCATCATCGACAAGTTCAAAGGAGGACCTGTGGGTATCAACACTATAGCAACCGCCATCGGCGAAGAGGGAGGAACCATCGAAGAGGTGTACGAGCCATTCCTTATCAAAGAGGGGTTCCTCAAGCGTACACCACGTGGAAGGGAAGTGACAGAATTGGCATACAGCCACTTGGGGCGCAGTATGGGTAGCCGATATGGCAACCCGTTGCAAGCTGACTTGTTTGAATAAAATATTAATTCTATGGTTTTAAATTATATTTGGGTAGCTTTTTTTGCCATTGCATTCATCATAGCAGTCATCCAACTCTTGATGGGGAATCCCGATGTGTTTCCCGCCATAATGAACAGTACTTTCGACTCTGCCAAGACCGCCTTTGATATTTCATTGGGCCTGACAGGTGTGTTGAGCCTTTGGATGGGCATCATGAAAATTGGAGAAAAAGGAGGAGTGGTGAATGTCTTTGCACGTTGGCTGAGTCCCCTAATGACACGCCTCTTCCCCGAAATTCCTGCAGGACACCCTGTCTTTGGACATATCTTTATGAACATCAGCGCCAACATGCTGGGCTTGGACAATGCAGCAACACCCCTCGGCTTGAAAGCAATGGAGGGACTGCAGGAACTGAATCCCGAAAAAGAGAAAGCCACCAACGCTATGATTATGTTTCTCGTTCTCAATACGAGTGGACTTACCTTGATTCCTGTTGGTGTGATGGTCTACCGTGCACAAATGGGGGCAGCACAACCTACCGATGTCTTTATCCCTATTCTGATAGCCACAACCATTGCAACCCTCGCTGGCATGATCATTACAGCCCTTTATCAACACATCAATCTCTTTAATCGGGTTATTCTAGGCACAACACTTGGTCTTTGCCTCCTTATCAGCGCCGTCATCTGGATGGGAGTACTGGTAGATCGCGACACAATGAATCTATGGAGCACAACAATAGCCAACATCATCCTCTTGGGTGTCATCCTTGCTTTTATCATTTCAGGCATGCGAAAGAAAGTGAACGTCTACGAAGCGTTCATTGAAGGAGCTAAGATGGGATTCGATGTAGCCATTCGAATCATTCCTTATCTGGTGGCAATACTTGTTGCCATCGGAGTTTTCCGTGCCAGTGGAGCTATGGATTTCTTTGTGGATGGATTAGGGAAACTGGTTGCCCTATGTGGAGGTGATGCAGATTTCGTGGCAGCCTTGCCCACAGCAATCATGAAACCCCTCAGTGGAAGCGGAGCACGTGGCATGATGGTTGATGCCATGCAAACCTACGGAGCTGACTCTTTCGTTGGACGACTCTCATGCGTCTTTCAGGGAGCAACCGATACCACCTTCTATATCCTCGCCGTTTACTTCGGAAGCGTAGGAATCAAGAACACACGCCATGCTGTCAGTGCAGGTCTCCTCACCGATCTGGTTGGAGTAATCGCCTCCATTACAGTTGCTTACATTTTCTTCGCATAAGTCATGGCAAACCTATCATCATTAGCAAAAGATACTGCCATCTATGGTTTGAGCAGCATCATCGGACGTTTCCTCAACTACATGCTCGTCCCGCTCTACACTCATTATATGCCCACCCAATCGGGCGACTACGGTATCTCCACCAACGTTTATGCCTATACTGTCCTCATTTTGGTCTTGCTGACCTTTGGAATGGAAACTACCCTTTTCCGCTATGCCAACGATGAGCAGCAACATCCCGACACCGTGTTCTCCACCGGTTTTGCTTTGATCGCCTCGTTGACAGCTATTTTCCTGGCACTCGTCTTTGGTTTCATTTCTCCGATAGCCGAACTTCTTGGTTACAATGAGCATCACGAGTATCTGCTTATGATGGCTACCGTCGTGGCGATGGATGCTTTGCAGGCATTACCTTTCTCCTACCTGCGATTCCAGAAGCGAGCCATCCATTTTGCCTCACTCAAACTGCTGTTCATCATCTTCAGTATTGCGTTAAACATTATATACTTCGTGTTTTTGGGAAAGACCAGCGTCTTCTATGTCTTTGCCATCAATCTTGCCTGCACCAGCCTCATCATGCTTTTCTTTATTCCAGAACTTTTCAAGATCAAATGGCATTTCGATGGCACACTGCTTCGCAAGATGCTTTCCTATTCCTGGCCCATCCTCATACTTGGCATCGCCGGCAGTTTGAATCAGGTGGCCGACAAGATCATCTTCCCTTTGGTATACCCCGACAATGCCGAGGCCAATGTGCAGTTGGGTATCTATGGAGGTTGCGTGAAAATAGCTATGATAATGGCTTTGATTACCCAAGCCTTCCGCTATGCCTACGAACCTATCGTGTTTGCCAAGGCACAGGATGGCGACAAAAACGAATACTATGCAGTTGCCATGAAGTACTTCCTCATCTTCACTCTACTGGCTTTTCTATGTGTCATGGGTTATATCGACATTCTGAAACTCATTTTAGGAAAGGGTTACCGCGAGGGTATGCAGGTTGTGCCTATCGTCATGGCAGCAGAGATCATGATGGGAGTGTATTTCAATCTTTCATTCTGGTACAAGCTTATCGATAAAACCATCTATGGAGCCTGGTTCTCATTAGCTGGTTGCATCGCCCTCTTGGCCGTCAACATCTGGGGTATTCCCCGCTATAGCTACATGGCATGCGCATGGGGAGGATTTGCTGGTTATGGTACTTCTATGATACTAAGCTATATCGTCGGTCAAATAAAGAATCCTATCCCCTATCCGATGAAGAGCATAGCTGTGTATGTGCTGATGACCATTTTTTTCTTCGCCATCATGCAATACGTTCCTGAGAGTTGGCCAATCTGGCTGAAGCTGGGAATCAACACGCTGCTCATCCTTGCTTTCGTGGCACACGTCATTCGCCACGATCTGCCCTTGAACAGTATACCCGTTATCGGGCGTTATCTTCCGTCTTTCCAAAGAGAGAGGAAAAACTGACACTACAACATATAACATGACCATGAATATTCGGAATTTCGTTCTCGCAGGCCTTACCGCAACAGGGTGTTTCACTGCAAATGAAGTCTGTTCACAAACGTATCCACAGACGGAAAACGGTAATGTGGTGTACTACAAGATATTAAGTGCCTATCCTGAGTATGAGGCACGCAACCTTTGTCTTCACGACAACACCTCCGCCCATACCTCTCATGATTTCCTTCTCCTTGAACTTGACGCAGAACAACGCCGGCAGGAATGGTCCTTTGTCACTGCTAAGGAAGGGGGCGAGAACTACCACTTGCGCAACCATTCAAGTTTCCACTATATGAGCGTAAGCGGCACGTGGGAAGGTAATTATTATGTGCACAACTTCTCCACCAAGAAAAACGATTCTGATGCCCTGAAGATTACCAGCATAGGAAACGATCAGGTGACCATCAGTTTCAAGGAAGAGAATGGCACTCGCTATTTGGGAGCATCCGACATGGATGCAGAACCTATGAAACTCCCTTCCAATCTCAAGAATTCTCCCTGGGCATGGAAAATCTACAAGGCAGAGGATCTTGCCAATGGCATCCTCAATCCTTTCCTTCCTGAGCCCATCATCACAGTGAGCGACCACACCATCCATGTAGAGGGTGCCTCAGATTGGGAGCTCTTCGACGTTGCCGGTCGTCAGATTCCGCCCGACCAAACACTGGTTGCTGGTGGAGTTTATGTTATCCGCATCGGAAATACAACAAAAAAAATAATGGTCAACTAAAACAAGACATACCCATGAAAACTTCTCGATTCTCCAACAGGTGCCGAATAGTCCTTTTTGTATCAGCGCTTTTCTCTGTTCTTTCATTCTGTCGTGCTGAGGATATTGTCCTCACATCTACCTCTGCTACCCATCCTTACGAGCGAGGCCAATGGACAGCAGAGCAATGCGCCGCTTGGCAGGAAGAGTATGGACCCATACGAGGCATCAACTGTCCTTATCCTCCTTGTGGAGCCATGACCCAAGAGCAAGCCATAGCTTATGCTGCCAGCTTGGGATACAATTCAGTACGCTGGTGGCCAAGTGGTGGAACCAATGCCGACAATTACATCAAGGCAGTGGAGCAATGGGCAGGATGGGCCGACAAATATGGTATGACCGTCTCTCCCGTTTTCGGTTTCCCCCAATCTTATTTCAGCCAAAGCGACCACGCTTCTGCCTTGAAAAACCTCGAGAATCAGGTGCGCAAGATCATCCGCCATTTCCGTGGCGACAAGCGAATCATTCTTTGGGACCTGTGGAATGAACCCAATCTGAATGATGGCGACACCAAAGAGATGATGGAATGGATAACCAAGATGGTCACCTGGTGCCAGCAAGAAGGATGTACGCAAGCCATTACCTCATCCCTTGTGTGGGATGGTGGTGTTTCCACCAATCAGGCTGCGGCAAGCGGAGGACGACTCCTGCGCGAGAATGTGGAGAAACTGATGGATGTCCACAACTATCACGACTACTCTTGCCAAGACGGATTCAACAATGAAACCTCTACCATGTATGCCCGCCTCAAGAAGATTTCCGACCGTCCTATCGTATGCACGGAATGCATGACTCGAACGAACGGATCCACCTATGCACGCACGTTGATTGACTTCGCTAAATACAACATCAATTTCTATACGTGGGGACTCTCAGCCTGCGACCCCAACTGGGAAGTCCGATGGAGTCGCTCCACCTTCTATAACTGGGATCCTATGTTCCACAATGCGCTCTATGCCGACATGGAGCCTTACAACGAAAGTGAGCCTCAATGGGTAAAGAACTACCAATTCCAAGGAGATTTCGGCGGAGCAAAGACGGGAGCCGAATACACTGAGATATGGTCCTCCCGCCGTGCATGGAAATGGATGCAGCATGACGAGAGCAAAGGACTGTACTGCAAAACTATCGCTGAGGCCATCACCAAAGTGAATACTCACAAAAGAGACAAGCTTTACAATACGATTGCCGTGCGCATCAACTATGCCAACTGGGCTTCCAGCAACTCTGCTGCAAAGACTCAGTTCAACTCCCTACTTTCTGCCGCTGAGAGTGCCGGAATGACCGTGATTCCCATTCTGCTTACCAGCGAGAACCTGAGGAGCAACGTCAATACGCTGGCCACCTATGCCTTTAACTTCATCAATGAATACTATTATGACCGCCGCATTCAGGCATGGTGCATTCTGGAGCAGACGGATGCCATCGGCAACGAGGCGAGCTTCAAGAGCAATCTGGAAACCATCCTCCGCAAAGCTCGCTATGCATTCCAGAATCAGCCTCTTTTCTGTGCGCCCCTTGTCACTGAGGGTGTAACGCCCGATTCTGCCCAGGCCGATGTCGCTAATCTGATGTGGCAACTCAGCGATGTCTGTGGTTTCTCTGCAAGCGATGCCAGCACGGAATTCCTGGAGCGGATGATGAAGCATTACCATCGTCCCATCTTCCTGTTGGGCAACAACAGTCTGACGGAAGGCATGCAGGACAATCATGTCAATTGGGCAACAGCTGCTGCACTCCCCTCCGAAGATGTCTCGAATTACCATTTCAGCACTTTCTTGGACAACAATGAGGACCGCTCCTCCCGATGGCCAGGATGGAAAGCTTGGCGATGGATGAACCGCCAACCCACTCGCGGTCTTTCCTTCAGCAACATCTCAAGCGCCATTTCCATGCTGGAGAACTTGAACGGCACCGGCTCGCCCTACAATAGCATCAGCGTCGCTCTGGACTTCCGTGGTTACAGAAGCAGTCAGGAAACATTCTTCGCTGACTTGGAAAACCTGCTCACTTTGGCTGCTGCAAACGGAATGACGGTACTGCCGCAATTGCTTTCCGACACCTATTTCCGAATGTCTGCCTACGCTCTGACGGAATATGTGGAAAACGTGTTGACCCGCTATGCCAACGATACTCGTATACTGGCTTGGGATCTGTATAACAAATTAAGTTCTGTCAACAGCAATCCCACCAAGGCAGAATCCATCATCGACGATCTCTTCAAGACAGCCAGAGCAACCGGAGCACAGCAGCCTATCTTCATGACACCCTCCGTCTCCGTGAACACCTTCCCCAACGGATTCGACCCCATTGCATCCCTCGTTCACGGACGCTACGACGGATGGAGCCGTCTCACCTATGGAAGTGGAAGCGTCGACCTCTGCTACCGCATCTGGTGCATGAGCGATGTCATCTGCTACGCCTCCTCCCAGACTTCCCCTTATCTGGGATGGCTCAATGCTCAGGCTGCCAAGTTCGGACGCCCCCTCTTCTGCGCAGAATGGAAAGTACCCACCAGCGAAGCTCCCTCTGCCACAATGGAGATCTTCAAGGACATGCACATCTCCTGGTTTGCCAATGGTACCTTGGACGAGGAGATGGTTCGAGATTTCACTTACCGCCCCGTTTCCACCCAGCATTAATGTTAATCCCATAAAAGATGAAGAAGCTCGTTTTCCTTTCTGCCATCCTGATTCTGACGGTAGCATCCTGTAAGCCAAAGACAGAGCGATGGGAGGTTCCCCAATGTGACTTGCCCGAGTTGCCTCCCATGCCTGAAATACCAGAGCCCTTGCCACAAGGTAGTGTCACGATGGGCGACGTAAATGACTTTCCGGAAGAGCAATTGGACATCCCCATCTGCGATGGTCCCTTCCAGCCCTCCTGGGAAAGTATCGAGAAAAACTATCCCGGCTCACCCCAGTGGCTGCGTGATGCGAAGTTCGGCATCTGGGTACACTTCGGGCCACAGGCAGCTGGAGAAAGCAATGACTGGTATGCCCAAAGGCTTTACAACGAGAACGACGAAACGGCCTACCCCAATCACCTGCGCCGCTTCGGACATCCTTCGGAGGTGGGCTACAAGGAGGTGCTGCACAGCTGGAATCCCGACAAACTCGACCCCAAGTTTCTGACGAAACTTTACAAAAAAGCGGGGGCTCGCTTCCTGATGATTCAGGGTGTCCACCACGACAACTTCGACCTTTGGAACTCACGCTACCAACCTTGGAACTCAGTGAACATCGGTCCGAAACGCGACCTGCTCCGCGAGTGGGCTGAAGCCTGTCACGAAGAGAAGATGCGCTTCGGCGTCACCTTCCATCACGAATACACTTGGTGGTGGTGGCAGACGGCCTTCGGCTGCGACACAAAGGGAGACAAGGCTGGAGTGCCCTACGACGGAAACCTGACACTGGCCGACGGGAAAGGCAAGTGGTGGGAAGGCTACGACCCTCGCCGCCTCTATGGCATAGACCTGCGTGAGTATAAGACTGTCGCCACACAATTCCTTCCCGACCCAGGCATCTTCACACGACATCTCGACTATGCCCGCTGGTATGCCACACAATGGGCTCTTCGCATCATGGACGTGACGGCTCACTATGACCCTGACTTCATCTACACAGACGGAACTACTCAGGGACCTTTCTCTGGAGATCAGACAGGTACCGGCTACAAGTGCAACGCTATGCCTTTGGTAATGGCAGACTTTTACAACCGTTTGCTGCGCGATCGTGGGGAAGTGGATGGCTTCAGTGTCGTGAAGTTCCGCCGCCCGACAAACGGTACCGTCACCACAGCTGAATTCGGATTCCCCGATGACATCAACACCTCGCAACCCTGGATTCGCGAGCAACCTGTGGGCGGATGGTACTGGGCACCCGGCTTCTACTACGACGCACCCTCTGTATGCCGTTTCATCATCGAGGCTGCCAGCCGTGATGGGAACTGCGCCCTCAACATCGCCTTCCGTCCCGACGGTTCATTGGATGAGACATGCGAAGAAATGCTGGAGGAGGTAGGACGCTGGATGGCAGCCTGCGGCGAAGGCATTTATGGCAGCCACGCGTGGAAAGTACTGGGCGAGGGAGCCACCGACGAAAATGGGCATCTGGTGAAGTTGCCGGGCGGTGCAATGGGTCGAGAGCAGGCCGACTTCCCCTTCACGCCCCAGGACATACGCTTCACGCTGGGGCAGAACGGTGCTGTATATGCCTTCTGTATGAAAGCTCCAGAGCCTGGACAAGTCATTGCCATCAAGTCGCTGGGCGCTCGCGCAGGACTGTTGGAGAAAATCGGAAAAGTCCGACTGCTGGGTTACAAGGGCAAACTGAAATGGCAACGCACGGAAGACGCGCTGGAGATAACATGTCCCCAGGAGATTCCCTTCCCGTCTGTCGCAGCCTTTAGGATAGAGTAGCGAAGAATCCACCTGTCGCTCCGTTTCCACCCTGCATCAACCCAATTCCTAAGATGCAACGGGAATTACGTCATTTTCAGGGGGCAAAAACGCGTTCTTTGGGGCGGTTTAATGCGTTGTTGGGGGTGTTTTAACACGTTCTTTGGGCATTTTTGATGTCTTGGCAGGCCTCTTTCGACACGTTGAAACTGCCGCCTCAGGGGAGCAGGTTTTTGTAAATGACTGATTATCAGAGAAGTAGAGAAACGAGAGGGGCAAAGCGTGACAATTGGGACAAAAGACAGCCCATTTTTTTTCACCTTCGGAAGCTCAGCAAGGCGTCAGAGCGGAAACGCTTTCTTCTGCTCTTTGCGGGACGGATGGACTGTTATTTAAATAATTAGTAATAATGATAATATACTAATATATAATATTATATATAATATATTATATATATACTTATAACGATACTTACTATATATATTATAATAATTATTATTCAATAATAATATTACTTAAGTAGTTAAGTAGTTAAGCCGTTACTGTTTACCAGTTATCGTCATCGTTATCGTCATCGTCGTAAACTATTGGCTTAACTAATATTATCAATATCATATATATACCTTATATATATTATTATTGTAGTAGTTAAATAGTTAAGTGATGTTTTTGCTGAAAGTAAGACATAAAAAGAGGGTAAACCGATGGTTTTTCAGGCAAAAAATGCTGATTTTTGAAGGAAAAATGCAGGAAAATGAGGCAAAAATGAGGCTTTTTTAGGCTGCAAACAAGAGAGTAATCATAGTAGAGCATCATCTAACTAATTGATTATTAACAATATAGACCAACTAACCAACTTTCTTCACCCTCGGTTTTGGGGAGTTTGGTGCATAAAAATAATTGTCCCAATTGTCCCAATTGTCACGCAAGGATTTTTTCATCTTTGTGTCCTCGATA
>JAEEGG010025820.1_pt1 | contig 11274 bp, 10 predicted proteins | sample 9134161 | NCBI WGS metagenome assembly JAEEGG01 (sample SAMN16246543, study PRJNA631951) | gut metagenome | biome: gut microbiome; feature: rumen; material: CR-attached | host: Bos | place: Iran: Karaj | collected 2018-10
CGGTATATCCACCTTCACTCGCAGCCTGTGCAAAGGCATTTCCCAATCGGCTGTAAAGATCTGTAAGCTCATCATTTCCATAAGCATAATCTGCAGCAGCGTTAGAAGCTGCATCATAATCAATACTGCTTGTATCAAGGTTCTGATATGCTTTTGCTACAGCCTTTGAGTTAGCCTCAACTACCGCGTAATCCTTTGAGTTACAGTTTTTCTTGAGCTCGGCCATTGGGTCCATTCCCATTGCCTTAAGAACAGCTGCAGACTGAGGATCAAGTTCGCTTGCGGCAATAACAACAATTGCACAGCTTGTAATCATTCCAAACTTGTCCATGCAGTTTGAACCGCTTATTCCATATTTGTTCAAAACACCGTCAACTTTATTTTTCTGGCTTGCAGTGGCATTTATAGAATCTCCTGACCAAACACCAAGAGTCTGCAATTCCTTTACAATTGAGTTAAGGTTTTTAGCCCAGTTTTTAACATCGCTGTCTGTAATACCAGTGCTGGCTGGTTCTGCAAATAAAGATGCTACGAGGGTAAAACACATTAAAAATACAACGAATCTTTTTAACAATTTGTTCATAAAAATACTCCTATATACAGTATATCACACTATTTGCAACTTTGGGATTTTTTTCGCTATAATACAGCATGATGTGGATTTTACTTGTTCTGCTATACGGACTTCTCAAAGGCGGACGCGAAATTGCCAAGAAAAAAGCAATGACAAAAAACACTGTAATGGAAGTGCTTTTTGTTTACACGCTCATGTCCTTTGTTTTTGTTATACCCGAAGCAGGACAGGCTGGCGGAATGGAGCCGCGTTTTTTTGTCCTCATTGCACTTAAATCCTTTGTAATGTTTTTAGCCTGGATATTCGGTTTTTATTCACTCAAAAAAATGCCTGTAAGTCTGTACGGAGTTTTGAGTCTTTCGCGCGTGCTTTTTGCAACCTTTAGCGGAGTGATTTTTTTGCACGAAGTTCTGGCCGGAAACCAGATTGCAGGACTTGTGATTGTCTGTGCCGGGCTCTTACTGCTGCGCGTAACACCAAAAAAGAAAACCCCGACACTCGAACAAGACGCACCAGCACCAGAACAACCAGCCCCCGCTCCAGAACCCGTCAAACCAATCTTTATAGTCCTGGCGTTTGCGTCGTGCATCCTTAATGCAATAAGCGGCTTTATGGACAAAATCCTCATGCGTGATGTAACAAGCTCGCAGCTGCAGTTCTGGTACATGCTTTTTCTGGTAATTTACTACGGCATTTATGTGCTCATTACACGCGTAAAAATCAGTCCTACAGTTTTTAAAAACGGCTGGGTATGGGCGCTTGCAATAATGTTTGTAATTGGCGACAAGGCCCTGTTCATTGCAAACGGAATGAGCGAAAGCCGCATAACAATAATGACGCTCATAAAACAGAGCGCCTGTCTTGTTACAATAATTGGCGGAAAGATATTCTTTAAGGAAGAGCACATTCTCTACCGCTTATTCTGTGCGGCAATCATTTTGTGCGGAATCGGATTAAGCCTTATTTCCCTTTGAGTCTTTTTTTCCGGAATCCGCAGCAGGATATGCACGTTCTTCAAACTCTTCGATTGGAAGCGGCTTTGCAAAATAAAAGCCCTGAATCAAATCACAGTGCTGCCCCGCAAGGAAGTCTACCTGTTCACGTGTTTCAATACCTTCGGCAACAATCTGCATTCCAAGTTTTTTTGCCAGCTTGATGGTGTCTCCGACAATAAGGTCGGCACGTTTTTTATCATCAATCTCGCGGAAGAACTGTGCATCCAGTTTGATAATATCCAGCGGAAGTTCCTTAAGCGAATTGAGCGAAGAATAACCTGCACCAAAGTCGTCCATACTAACTTTAAATCCAAAGTCCTTGAGTTTTTTTACAGTTCCAAGGAGAACCTGCTTGTCATCAAAGAAGGCGCTTTCGGTAAGCTCAAGCTCTATGAACTCGTGCGGCACCTTGTATTCATCAACAATTTCGCAGATATGCTCTGCAAGGTCATCACGACTAAAGTGTGCACGGGAAACGTTTACAGAAATTGGCACAAGCTTTTTCCCCTGCTCCATCCAGTGTGCCTGAAGCTTTGCAACTTCGGTAAGCATAAAATCATCAAGCTGAATAATAAAACCGTTCTTTTCAAAAATAGGAATAAATTTGCCCGGAGATACAAAACCAAATTCAGGATGAATCCAGCGAACAAGAGCTTCTGCAGCCGACAACTCTTCTTTTTTTGTAGAATATTTTGGCTGCAGATAAACCTTAAACTCATGATTTGCCAGAGCCTTGTCCATATCATCTTCTACACGGCGTTCCCAAACCTGTTCTTCACGCATGGCTTCATCAAACCAGTAAACCTCATCATCCTTGTTTGCCTTTTTAGAAATGGCAGCCCCAGCATCCGAAATCTTAACCTGAACATCATCACTCTTAGAAACAATGCGCGAAGCACCAACAGAAAAATACAGATACTGATTAGGACGACTTTCGTTGAGTGCATTTGTAATTGTCTGCATGCGGATGTTTAAAAGTTCTTCGGTTGAATAATTAAGCAGCAGAACAAAATCAGATTTTTCAAGATGCGCAACAAGCTCCTTACGTTTTTTAATCATACTGCCAAGCTGACGGTAAAAATCTTCCATGAGGTTTTCGCCCTCTTTAAGTCCGTAGGCAATTATATAGTTGCGGTATTTTTCCATGCGCAGATAAACAATCGCATAACGCTGGCGTCGGCGCTTTATAAGTTTTTTTGATTTGTTTATAAAATAATCCTTGTTGTGTCCACCGGTAACCGGGTCGGTATAAATAAGCTTTTGAATCTTTCTGCGGTTAACAATTACAACAATAAGGCGGTAGTGCTCGTAAAACGCAATAAAAAGAAATACAAAACCCATTACCCATAATAAGAAGCTCTGGCGTGCAGATTCAATTTCCTTCTGGTAATAAAGTTTATTGATAAGAACATTTACACCGTCAATATCTGTTTTGTACATAACCCATAAGGATTGCAGCAATGCGTTTTTAGTTGCCCAATTATAAAAATCTCTTTTAGTAAGAGATGAATCTTCCGAGGTTCCAAAGAATAATTTTCTGTACATGTTGACAGTACTTTTATCCTCTTTGAAAATACCTACACTTATATCTGTTTCAATATCATCTGCCTGACTGTCCATCTGCTGGGCCTGTTTTTCCATCTCCTGAGCCTGATCATATCCATACTTAAAGGCCTCTTTCATAGTCATATCTTCATCATAATCTTCGACAGAAAGGCTGCCTAAAAAATCTTCCCTAAAATAAACGCCGCTTTCCCTAAAATTTTTATCAGAAAAATATTTATAAAACGAATCTTCCGGAACAGATTTTCCATAAGAAGCAAGAATATTTCTGTCATCATCAACAATACATATTGATTCAAAATCTTCGTGTGAATACAAAAGGACGTTCTTCAAATACTCTTCGGAAGCTTGTGATATCTGGCCCTGCGATGAATCCCAGCCTCTACTTACAGAATCTACAATCTGATTACAGGTATCTATATTTTTTGTAACAACATTCTGAATATACGAAGTTCCCTCTGTATAGGCGACTAAAGCAACTAATATTATAAATGCTACTTCTACTACAAATGTTTCTATAATCTGTGGCAACAAAGATGTCTTACGAAGTCTCTTAATTTTCTTTTCTGTTTTTTTGCTCATATTAATTCCTGTACAATAATTATACTATTCCTGCAAAACTTTATAAATGCCCCTCGCAAAAGCCGCTGCATATTTTTCGTTTTGAGGACGATTGATTAAAACAATGATTGTTGTTTTTGTATCCGGATGATAAGTGGCAAACGAATTAAAAACGTTGGTTGCGCCGCCGTGGAAGATTTCGCCGTTCTGAACATTTACACCGTAGCCGTAGGAATCGGTGTCTATCATTTTTTTGAAAGTCTTTTTGCGGACCACCTTACCGTTTACAAAGGCCTGTGTCCATTTATACAGATCTACAACGCTGGAGTTTATATCTCCGTAGCCAGTTGAAAATTCTGCGGGAATACTGTAGTAACGGTTTTTCCAGTCGTAGCCGCGCGTATCAGTTTTCTGAAAATCCATATTGGTGTTGCGCATATCGCACGGAACAAAAATCTTTTTTTCCATGTATTCACGGAACGACATGCCGCTAACCTGTTCAACAATTTTTGCAAGCAGATAGTAGTTTGTGTTGCAGTAAAAATATTCGGTGCCCGGGTCTATAAACAGCGGAGCGTCGTTCAAATACTTAAGGATAATCTCCGGCTCCACAGGCTCGTTGTGCACTGTAGCATTTTCGATTTTGGTTGCAACCTTTGTAGGAAAAAATTCGTAGGGCGCGTTGAGACAGTCGGTAAGACCTGAATGCATGTTCAAAAGCATTTCTACCGTGATGTCGTTGCCATATTGATAATCCGGAAACCAGAGCGAGATTTTGTCCGTGAGCGCAAGCTTCTTTTTTTCTACCAGCTGCATAACTGCGGCAGCCGTCATCTGCTTTGAAATGGAACCTATTTCAAAAACTGTGTTTATCTTTATTTCTCCAGCGTCAGGATTTTTTCTGTCACAGGGACCAAAACCTTTTGCAAGAAGGATTTTGTTTTTACGGGCAACAAGGACGGCCCCTTCGAATTTATTTTCCTGCAAATAAGACTGAATATTCTCCACGTCGTTAGGATAGTCTGGACTAACAATCTGGTCGCAGTTGAATCTGTCATTTGATTTGCAGGAGAATAAAAATAAGCTTGTAAAAATGGCAAGCATGGCCATCACCAAAAAACTCTTTCTCTTTTTCATTTTTCTTCCACCGGCAGATACCATTTTTTAGTTTTTATTGCATTGCGTAAAAAGCGATCGGCGTCGAGCGCACCTGAGCCGTATTCTTCGTAAAAAAGCGAGATTTTGTCGTTTATCTGAACGTGCGGCATTTTTTTATTTACTCCACCATTTTTAAATATTATATTTATAGATAGATAATAATTCTAGTGGCGAAACAATCCACGTATCAGGAGGCATAATATGAGCGAAGTAACCATCTCTGCACAAAACTACGATGCAGAAGTAATCAAATCTGAAAAGCCGGTATTGCTGGACTTTTGGGCTCCATGGTGCGGCCCCTGCAAAATGCTTGGCCCTATTATTGCACAGATTGCAGAAGAACACCCCGAAATCAAAGTAGGCAAAATCAATGTCGACGACGAAGAACACCTTGCCGAACAGTTTGGCATCATGAGCGTCCCAACCCTTGTTTTGATGAAGGACGGCAAAATCGAAAAGTCGTTTACGGGGTTTGCACCAAAAGAGAGTATTGAGAACTTTATAAAATAACACGATTTTTTCCCACAAGCCGCACTTTATGGTGTATAATAGTGAAACTATTACTATTATAAGGAGTAAAAAATGGAATTAAAATTTTATCGCTGTAAAGTGTGCGGCAAAATTATTGCTGTTGTAAAAGATACTGGCGTACCTACAATATGCTGTGGCGAAGAAATGGAACAGATTATTCCGGGAACAACTGATGCTGCTGTTGAAAAGCATGTTCCTGTTATCACTGTAAATGGAAATACTGTAGAGGTAAAGGTTGGTTCAGTTGACCACCCTATGCTGCCGGAGCACTATATAGAATGGATTGCTCTTAGCACAAAGCAGGGAAACCAGCGCAAGGTTCTTAAGCCGGGCGACGCACCAAAAGCAACATTTGCCATTGTAGACGGCGATGAAGTTGTAGCAGCCTACGCTTACTGCAACCTGCACAGCCTCTGGAAGAGCAACTAATGGAGAACAAAATGAGCAAATACACAGGAACAAAAACAGAAAAAAATTTGCAGGCAGCTTTTGCGGGGGAAAGTCAGGCACGTAACAAGTACACTTACTTTTCTCAGATTGCAAAGGACGAAGGTCTGGACAAAATATCAGAAATCTTTGCTAAGACAGCTAACAACGAAGAAAACCATGCAAAGATGTGGTTCCGTGAGCTTGGTGGCTTAAACAAAACTAACGAAAACCTTAGCGCAGCAGCTGACGGCGAAAACTACGAATGGACAGATATGTATGTTCAGTTTGCAAAGGATGCCGAAGAAGAAGGCTTTGCAGACCTTGCAAAAAAATTCCGCGCTGTTGCAGAAATTGAAAAACGCCACGAAGAGCGCTACCGTTCACTGCTTAAGGACGAAGAATCTAAGATGCAGCTTGAAAAGAGCTCTGTAAAGATTTGGGAATGTCTTAAATGCGGTCACATCGTAACAGGCCCTAGCGCACCGGAATACTGCCCTACCTGTGGTGAATATAATCAGTATTTTGAAGTTCGGGAAGATAATTACGATATGATTATGACCTGGGGTCGCTAATGGATAATAAAGCCTTATTCAACTTACAGTATGGAGTCTTTATCCTCGGCACACAGAGCAACGGCAAAATAAATGCGTGCGTTACAAACACATGTATGCAGGTTGCAAATGACCCGGTACGAATTGCAATCAGTGTAATCAATACTAACCTTACCTGCCAGATGATTAAAGATTCGGGGGTTTTTACTCTTAGCGTGCTGGATAAAAAAACGACCTTTGAAACAATCAAACACTTTGGCTACCAGAGCGGTAAAAATGTAGATAAGTTTGCAGACTTTGAATATTCAACTGATGCTGCCGGCTGCCCATATCCAAAAAGCCAGATCTGCGCACTATTCAGTGCAAAGGTTATTGCTGCTCAGGATCTGGGAACCCACACTCTCTTTACAGCCGAAGTTACCGACGCTCAAATTACAAGCCGCGAAGAACCAATCACCTATGCTTATTATCAAAGCTATATAAAACCAAAACCGGCTGCACCAACCAGTGGTAAAATTGTAGGCTGGCGCTGTAAGATTTGCGGCTACATTCACAATAGTCCGGAGCTGCCTGCAGACTTTACATGCCCACTTTGCGGACACCCGGCAGAGGATTTTGAACCGATTTATGAGGAGGCTGGCGCAGCAGAAAAAAATGTGCCGACTCCAACAACTAATACAACTGTAAAAAGTTCACAGGAGGAAAAAATGAACAAATACGCAGGAACACAGACAGAAAAAAACTTAATGGAAGCTTTTGCAGGAGAAAGTCAGGCCCGCAACAAATACACATACTTTGCATCAAAAGCTAAAAAAGAAGGCTTTGAACAGATTGCCGCAATTTTTGAAGCAACTGCCAACAACGAAAAAGAACACGCCAAAATGTGGTTCAAGGAACTGGACGGCATTGGTGACACAGCCGCCAACCTCAAGGCCGCTGCCGACGGCGAAAACCACGAATGGACAGATATGTACGAAGGCTTTGCAAAAACTGCCGAAGCAGAAGGCTTCCCTGGTCTTGCTGCAAAATTCCGTGCAGTTGGTGCAATTGAAAAGCACCACGAGGAACGCTACCGTGCACTCCTTAAGAACGTAGAAACTGCTGCTGTATTTGAAAAGAGCGAAGTTAAAGTTTGGGAATGCCGCAACTGTGGTCACATCTGTGTTGGAACAAAAGCTCCGGAAGTTTGTCCGGTTTGCGCTCATCCACAGAGCTACTTTGAGGTTCACGCAGAGAACTTCTAAAGATATTCGGGTCAAGCCCGAATATGACACAGGTGTTCTGTCATTGTCGGGCTTGCCCCGCGAGTTTTGCTTTGCAAAACTCGGTAAGCTTGCGACACAATCTTTCCTATGAAAAAACGATTTCTTGTACTTTTTACAATTGTTTTCTCTCTGCTGTTTACATCCTGCCTTGCAGATTATCTGAATGAAAAATTCGGGTACACTCCACCAATATATGTTTCCTATAAATCACAATACGGAGATGTACCTGACAGAAAACTAATTGAAAAAGGTGGCGCCCTTACATCCGATTATCTTCCAGTCATGTATTACAGCGGCAACGAATTTGAAGGCTGGTACCTGGACGATAACTTTAATGAGCTGGCGCAGGAAGGATACATTGTAAACCAAAGCCTTACACTCTACGCCAAATGGAAGTACGGCGATTCAAGGTACCAGACTCCTAAATATAGTTACGAAGTTCATTTCTGTTTCTTTGATGCAGACAATTCCAGCCGAGGTTTTGAATACCGCAGCGAATACACTCAAACCTTTGATTCAAGAGAAGTCGCAGAGTCGCTCGCATATTCTTTTGCAGGGTATGAGTATATTCCTGGGGCAGATGCTACGTATACAAGCTACGAAAATTTTTCAGACGGAATATTAACCAAACAGATAACAGTAATAGAAAAACGATATTACAAGACACATATTCAAGCCGGAAGTTTTAAGGAAGCATATATGTATCTTGCCGGTTATCCTGATTATGATTATACATTCTATATTACGGACTATGCGCCGGATCTGACACAATTCTCCAACATAAATGGGGTCAATGCTATTTTGCATTTTGAAGATTGTCATGGATTGACAGAAATTCCGGGATATACCTTCACTTCATGCCAATGGCTTAAAGAAATTTATCTGCCACAGAATATCTCTAAAATTGGATACAGCGCCTTTCATAATTGTGCAAATCTAAAGTTAATAGATACTTACTCCATTGTTGCAAGTAATTTTTCAATTGAGCAAAACGCCTTTAGTTATTGTTCAAGTCTTAAAACTTTTATGATTCCTTATAGTCTATCAAAAATAGAGCTGGAAACTTTTTCTAATTGTACCAGCTTAGAATCAATACGAATCCCTTCCTCGGTTACTGAAATTGTTGAGGGTGCTTTTTCTGCTTGCCCGAACTTAAGAGATGTTTATTATCAGGGAGATTCTATTCCAACAACACTTCAAATTAACGACACGACAATAAATGCAATAAAGGGAACAGGGAACTGGCATTTTGGTCAATATTGGTACTAACAGCGAATGGACTTTCATTATACCACACCTTCTTCCAAAAAGATACAGCAATTTTTTTCTTGCAAACGTTTTTTTTCATGCTATTATAAAATTGTAATGAATAAGCTGTCAGTTGCTTAGAAACTGAACAAAAAATATAGTGCCAGTACAAAGTCTACTGATCGCACGTTATGAGCCGGGTAACACCCGGCCTTTTTTTTTCTGCATAAAATTAGTATACTCTTTTCTATGCACAAGAAATTGCTTTTTTTACTGGCAGTAATTCTGCTGTTCATCAGCTGCAACAAGGAGAAAAAAATGTCTGGACCTTTTAACGCAGAACCACAGATTCCTATTCCAAAAATCAAAACAGAAACGGATACTCAGGGTGCCGCTGGCGATCAGGGACCTTCTACAAACGGGCTTGGAATCTCTGATACAAAATATGAAGAAATAATTCACAAAAGTCTTGTTACTACAGGAAACAATGCGCTGGTAAAAAAAGTACTTGCAAAAATGCGCGCCGGAGAAGAAGTAATTGTTGCAGCAATAGGTGGCTCTGTTACCGAGGGTGCGGGACCATCCGACTTTCATCAGGGCTATGCCTACCAGTTTAAAGATCTGTTCATTCAAAAATACGCTGCGGACGCCGCTAAGGTAAAGTTTGTTCCTGCGGGAATTGGAGGCACTCCTTCTGCAATGGGAGTTATACGCTACCAGAAGGATGTTGTTGCCGCCGGTGGTCGTGACCCTGACCTATTGATTGTTGAGTTTGCGGTAAACGACTGGTTAGAATGCACTAACACACGCGGTATGGAATACATTGTGCGCAATGCACTGGAGCATGGTACGGCTGTAATTATGCTTTATGCTGCGGCAACCTACACCAACCAGCAGGGACAGATCAAACCTGTAGCAGACTTTTATAACCTTCCGCAGGTTAGCATCAGCGACGGGCTTGCAGGATCCGGCGTAAATCAGGAAAAGGATTCCAAGGTTTATTATTCTGATTATGTTCACCCTACCCGCTACGGTCATACCTATATGGCAAAATGTCTTATGAATCTGATTGATGAAATTGATTCGGGGGAGACGTCGCCTGAATACGTGCTTCCGGCCGGCTACAAAAATGAAAATGCGTTTAAGTCTTTTGCGGCTATTTATGCAGACACAAAGGATGAAAATGTTTCTATTAACGCAGGAAGCTTTGACAAAAAGGATGATGCAATTCAGGGGTATAGCCACGGGGGCAAGTGCTTTCCGGAGAATTGGAGTCATTCTGGCGGTCCTTCGACCCCTTCGACAAGCTCAGGGACCGCAGGGACCACGGACAGTTTTAAAATGTCGCTCAACTGTAAGAGTTTGATTATGGTTTATAAAAACGCAAACAACGACAGCTTTGGAAAAGCAGATGTTTATGTAGACGGCAAGCTGCAGAAGACCTATGCAGGCCACGAGGATGGAGGCTGGAACAACTGCATGATTGTCATGATTATTGACGAGGCCACCGCCGCACCACACACTGTAGAAATTAAAATGGCTCAAGGTGACGCGGATAAGGCGTTTACAATTCTTGCGTTTGGGTATGCACGTTAAGGGCAGATGCTCTGTGCGTATTTAACGCTTTCCATGGCGTCTTTGGTGTAGGCGTCGGCATGAATCTTGTCGGCATATTCCTGGTTCAAAACTGCGCCGCCAACAAAAACCTTGCACCATGGCGCATCCTTGTGGATAAGCTTTATGGTTTCTTCCATAGCGCCAACAGTTGTTGTCATGAGCGCAGAAAGTCCGGCCAGCGGAGCGTGCTCCTTTATAACCGCATCCAGAATAACTTCCGGCGGAACATCCTTTCCCAAATCAATTACACGGAACGAATAATTTTCTAGCAGAACTTTTACTATATTTTTTCCAATATCGTGAATGTCACCTTTGACGGTTGCAATTACAACTGACCCTTTCTTTTCGCCGGCTACTCCCTTCTTTTCAAGCTCGGCTTTTATAACAGCAAAGGCTTCTTTTGCAGCGTCGGCCGCCATAAGCAGCTGCGGAAGATATGCCTTTTTATTTTCAAAGTCCTTTCCTATTGCGTCCAGCGCCGGAATAATCTTTGTGTTGATTACATCCATGGCACTCATTGGTTCTGAACCGTCGCCCCCGGTAAGCAGCCGCAGGGTTTCGGTTTTGGCATTTTCCTTAAGGCCCTTGTAGATGGATTTGGTGAGTTGCCCTTCGACAGGCTCAGGGACCGCAGCGGGATTCGTGGTCCCTGAGCTTGTCGAAGGGCCCGCTGCACTTGCCATAACCTGTTCATACTTTCCGGCAAAATCAATATATCCAAGGCATTGACCGTCAAGACCGCTGAGTGTTTTAAAACAGGTCCAGGCCTTCATCATTTCTAC
>JAEEGG010025822.1_pt1 | contig 11274 bp, 3 predicted proteins | sample 9134161 | NCBI WGS metagenome assembly JAEEGG01 (sample SAMN16246543, study PRJNA631951) | gut metagenome | biome: gut microbiome; feature: rumen; material: CR-attached | host: Bos | place: Iran: Karaj | collected 2018-10
GACCCAGATGAAGGCGGCTCAGTGAACGGTACAGGCACCTATTACCATTATGACACCTGCACGCTGATAGCCACGGCTTACACGGGCTACACCTTCATGAACTGGACGCTCAATGACGAAGTGGTCTCTACAGATACCGTATACGCCTTCGAGGTAAGCGACACAGCCAACTACGTGGCGCATTTCAACCTCAACAGCTACGACATCACCGCCATCGCCAACCCAGATGAAGGAGGCACAGTGAGCGGCGCAGGCACATACTACCACTTTGACACCTGCTCTCTGATGGCCACGGCATACACGGGTTACACCTTCCAGAACTGGACACTCGACGACGAAGTGGTCTCCACGGATACCGTATACACTTTCGTAGTAAGCGACTCAGCCAACTACGTGGCACATTTCAGCCTGAACAGCTACGACATCACAGCCATCGCCGACCCCGATGAGGGAGGCATTGTGAGTGGCAAGGGCACTTACTACCATTTTGACACCTGCACACTGATAGCCTCGGCCAACATAGGCTACACTTTCGTCAATTGGACCCTCGGTGAGGTGGAAGTTTCCACGGAATCCACTTATAGTTTCGAGGTGAATGGCGCGACCGACTATGTGGCACACTTCAGCCTGAACAGCTACAACATCACTGCCACCGTCGAACCCGATGAGAGTGGAACGATAAGCGGCACAGGCATATATTACCACTTCGACACCTGCACGCTGACCGCCACAGCCAACACGGGCTACACTTTCCAACACTGGACCCTCAACGATGAAGTGATATCCACAGAGGCCGAATACACCTTCGAAGTGAGCGACTCAGCCAACTACGTGGCGCACTTCAGCCTCAACAGTTACAACATCACCGCCACCGCCGAACCCGATGAGAGTGGAACGATAAGCGGCGCAGGCATATACTACCACTTCGACACCTGCACACTGACCGCTACAGCAAACATGGGCTACACCTTCCAAAACTGGACGCTCAACGACGAAGTTGTCTCCACTGATACCGTATACACCTTCGAAGTGAGTGGCGCGGCTGCCTACGTGGCCAATTTCAGCCTCAACAGCTATTACATTACCGCCACCGCTGACCCGGATGAAGGCGGTACGATGAGCGGTGCGGGCACATATTACCACTTCGACACCTGCTCGCTGATGGCCACGGCCAACATAGGCTACACCTTTATTAATTGGACACTCGACGACGAAGTGGTCTCCACAGATACCATATACACTTTCGTGGTAAGCGACTCAGTCGACTACGTGGCGCATTTCAGCCTCAACAGTTACGAAATCACTGCCACCGCCGACCCCGATGAAGACGGCACAGTAAGCGGCGCAGGTACCTACTACCACTTCGACACCTGCACGCTGATAGCCACTGCTTACACGGGCTATACCTTCATGAACTGGACTCTTGACGACGAAATAGTCTCTACCGATTCCGAATACACTTTCGAGGTGAGTGGGGCAGGGGACTACGTGGCCCATTTCAGTAACAGTTATGAGATTGTTGCTCTGGCCAGCCCTGTTGAAGGCGGCATAATAAGTGGCGCAGGCACTTACTACCATTTCGACACCTGTACACTGACCGCCACGGCCAACGAAAACTATCTGTTCAACAGCTGGATTGTGAATGGCGAAACGGTTTCCACCGACACCATCTTTACCTTCGAGGTGACTGGTCCTATGACGGTCACAGCGTTATTCTATTTAGTGCAAACCGTTGAGCTGAACCAAGGCTGGACCTGGTGGAGCACCAGTGTGGAGCAATCAGGCATTAATGGCCTGGAAATGCTGGAAAACAGCCTGAATCCTTACGGAAGAGTCATCAAAAACGCCGATCAATTCGTGCAATACAATGCTATCTTGGGTTGGGTAGGTATTCTCAACAGCTTGAACAATGAGGCAGGCTATAGGGTTCAGACTACAGAAGCCTGCACATCAAGCATCACTGGGCCTGTGGCCAACCCCGAAAACCATCCCATCACCATCCTGCCTAACTGGACTTGGATCGGCTATCCCGTCGTGCACCAGCAAACGGTCACTGAGGCTTTGGGCAATTATGAGCCGCAGACCAACGACCTCATCAAGAGCCAGAACAGTTCGGCGAGATATATCGACAACATAGGCTGGATACCTGCCAACTTCAGTCTGAAACCAGGAGAGAGCTACATGTACTATTCAAAGGCGCTGGATAACAAGACACTGGTTTTCGCCAATGGTGGTAGAGGCATAGTGGAAAACAAGAGCGACGATAGGTATTGGCGCAACGATGTCCATGCCTTTGCCGACAACCTGTGCCTGTTGGCCGTGGTGGAAATCGACGGCGAGGAGCAGCGCAGCGAGGAAGTCGAACTGGGTGCTTTTGTCAACGGTGAGTGCCGTGGCAGTGCCAAGCTCATGTACGTGGAGCATTTCAATCGCTACTATGCCATGATGAACGTGATGGGCGAAGAGGGCGACGAAGTGAAATTCGCCCTGGTCGACCGTCAGCGCAACATGATGAGTGGTGACTCGCCAGCCCATCTCACTTTCTCGGTCAACGCCATCGTGGGTGAGTTTGACGATCCGTTTGTGGTGTGCTTCGGCGATTTGACCTCATTGGACGAGCAGGCCTTGCATCTCGGCATGTACCCCAACCCCGTTAAATGCAACCAAACCTTCTGCATCCTTGTCCCACAAGAAGAGACTGTAGCCGAATTGACAATTGTCAACACGTTAGGCTCGGTGGTCCGTCACGAAACAGGTGCTCTCAACAGACCTGTTGTCGAGGGCTTGCCTGTGCCGGGTGTCTACCTTGTGAGAGTGGTCTGCAAGTCGGGCAATGTGTATCAGAACAGACTGGTAGTCAAGCAATAACAAAATTCTCTGATGTCAAGGTTATATGTGTCTGATTTTTCAATATATTTGACGCGCTATTTCCATCGACCTTAACATTAAAACATAATTATTATGGGCAAACATTTACAATTCAACAAAATCATGTTCATTCTCATCGCTTTCTTCTGCGGAATGCAAATGGGATGGGCGTATGAACCTGACTTTTCCAAGAAGTGTGCATTCAATGCTTGTTCTACTATATCACCGATTACTATTCCTAATTCTGTTACTTCGATTGGTAATGGTTGGTGCAGCTTCACCAACTTACAGGATGACAGTTGTGCAGTTGTTGCTTCAGCCAATCCAACCGACGGAGGCTCTGTGTCTGGTACTGGTAATTACTATAGTGGGGAGATTTGTACGCTGACCGCCACGGCCAACACGGGCTATACCTTCGCCAACTGGACAGAAAACGACAGCATAGTTTCCACTGACAACATCTTCTCGTTTGTAGTCACCGAAAACCACCAACTGGTCGCCAACTTCAATCAAATCACCAACCATTGGACCCCAGTTACTGGAACATCGGGCAGCATGACCATCCTCGGCATTGTCAAGATTGATGGCGTTGAACCATACGCAGACTACCTCGAAGTGGGCGCTTTCAGCGGTGAGGAATGTCGCGGATCAGCCCTGCCGCAGTTTGTTTCGGACTATTGCATCTATTCCTTGAGCGTGGTCGGCAATACCAACGGCGACACCATCACGTTCCGCTTGTATGACCATCACCTCAACCAGGAGCTCGACCTGTATTGCACCAACGAGTTGACCTTTGTGGATGGCGAATACTATGGCATCGAAACGTTCTATGAAATCAACTTCATCAGCCGTATGCAAATTGCAGCTACGGCCGACCCGACCGAAGGCGGCACAGTGGATGGCGCAGGCGAATACTTTCCCGGTATGTCCTGCACACTGACGGCCACGGCCAACACAGGCTACACCTTTATTAATTGGACCATCGGCGACAACGTGGTTTCCACTGATGCCACCTACACTTTCACCATCACCGAAGCGGCAGACTACGTGGCGCACTTCAGCCTCAACAGTTACGACATCACCGCCACTGCCGACCCAGAAGAAGGCGGCACATTGAACGGAGCGGGCACATACTACCACTTCGACACCTGCACGCTGATAGCCACGGCCAACATAGGCTACACCTTTATTAATTGGACCCTCGGTGGTGAAGAAGTCACCACCGAACCCACTTATAGCTTCCAAGTAAGCGACTCAGCCAATTACGTGGCGCATTTCAGCCTCAACAGCTACGACATCACCGCCATTGCCGACCCCGATGAGGGCGGCATGGTGAGCGGAGCGGGCACATACTACCATTTTGACACCTGCACGCTGATGGCCACAGCTTACACGGGCTACACCTTCCAGAACTGGATCCTCAATGACGAAGTGGTATCCACGGATACCGTATACACTTTCATGGTGAGCGACTCAGCCAACTACGTGGCACATTTCAGCCTCAATAGTTACACCATCGCTGCGATGGCTAACCCAGAAGAGGGCGGCTCGGTGAGCGGCGCGGGCACCTACAACCATTTCGCCACTTGCACGCTGACGGCTACACCTGCTGACAACTTCATCTTCAACAGCTGGGTCGTTGATGGAGAAATTGTCTCCACCGAGACCACTTACACCTTCGAAGTGAGCGGCCCTGTGACCGTGACGGCAGTCTTCGACTTAGTACAGGTGAACAACCTCGACGAAGGCTGGACTTGGTGGTCAGCCTCCGTGGAACTCAACGACATCGAAGGTTTGGAGATGCTCGAAAACAGCTTGGGCGAGTTGGGACTGATCATCAAGACGCAAAACGCCTACGTGCAATACTTTCCGTCACTGAATCAATGGACGGGAACCCTGACTCAATTGCATAATGAACAAGGCTATAAGGTGAAAGTGTCGGGCGACTGCACTGCCACCATGATAGGTCCCAAGGTCTATCCTTCCGACCACCCGATAGCCATCCAACACAACTGGAACTGGATCGGTTATCCTTCGACCGAAACACTTTATGTGACCGATGCCATGGCCAACTTCCAACCCGAGAACGGCGATATCATCAAGAGCCAAGGCGGTTTTGCCACTTACTATTCCGATTTGGGATGGGTGCCTTCTACCTTCAGCTTGAATTCTGGCAACTCCTTCCTCTTCTTCTCGAACAGCGAACAAGGCAAGAGCCTGACCTTTGGCAACGGCGGACGTACCGTGGTGGAACAGAATGACGAACGCCATTGGAGTTATAACCCCCATGCCTTTGCCGACAACCTTTGCCTAACGGCAGTAGTGACCCTCGACGGCGAGGAACAGCACAGCGAGACCCTTGAGCTGGGTGCTTTTGTTGACGGCGAATGTCGCGGCAGCGCCAAACTCCTCTATATTGAGCCGCTCGACCGTTACTTTGCCTTGATGACCATCGCTGGCCTGGAAGACGAACAGGTGAGTTTCGCCCTTTTCGACGAAGCCAACGGCTTGGTGAGTAACGACAGCCCAACGCAGCTCAGCTTCTCGGTCAACGCCATCATAGGCGAGTTTGATGATCCGTTTGTGGTGCACTTCGGCGATTTGACATCGTTGAGCGAGCAGGCCATGCATCTCGGCATGTACCCCAACCCCGTCAATTGCAACGAAACGTTCCGCATCCTCATCCCGCAAGAAGAGACCGTAGCCGAATTGACAATTGTCAACACCTTAGGCTCGGTGGTTCGTCACGAGTCGGGAGCTTTCAACAGACCTGTTGTAGAAGGTTTGCCTGTTTCGGGTGTCTATTTGGTGAGAGTAGTCTGCAAGTCGGGCAACGTGTATCTGAACAGATTGGTGGTTAAGTGATAGTAAAACAATTGAAATAATAGCATAAAAATTTCAAATAATGAAAAAGGTAGTATTATCGCTTTTTTTCATGGCTTTCATGCAGGCGTTGATAGGTCAGACGCACTGGGTTCCTGTGTCGGGCATCCAAAACAACATGACCATGAGTGCTGTTCTTTATATTAATGGAGAGGAACAGTTCTTGGACTCAATTGAGATAGGCGCTTTTTGCGGAGAAGAATGTCGTGCCGCTGCTCTTCCTTACGAAATTGTGGGCGAGCGGGTGTATTTTCTCACCATAAAGGGAACATCAAACGAAGTGATAACGTTTCGTTTATATGACCATCAAATGGATACCGAATTGGATTACGTGTGCGACACGACCTACACATTTGTCATCGACGACATCGTAGGAGATTATCCTGACTGGTTCCCAATCCATTTCTCTGCCCCTGTGCCGAGTTTTGTGGAGCAAACGATTGCTTTGGCGGCTGGTTCGAATTATTGCTCGTTTAATGTTGAAATCACTGTGAATGAGTTGAAGACAGCTCTTGTTGAAGCCTTCCCGAACAGTGCCATCTCCATCAAGTCGAAAAACCAGACCCACACATACAATCCTAATAATCACAGATGGAGCGGAACCTTTAACACCTTCGACTTAAGCAAGATGAACATCATCAAGGTTGATAACGATGGCGAAATTACACTACAAGGCATACCTGTCGACCCAACTGCCCATCCAGTCATTATCAGCAACGGTTCCAACTACATCGCATTCCCGCTCACCGTGAACATGACCCCAACCCAAGCTTTCGCCGGGTTTGCCGTAGATGGCGATAAAATCAAGTCAAAAACTAAAACCATCATTTACAACAGAGGTAAATGGGGCAATCAAATTCCCTCGTTTGAACCGGGTCAAGGTTACATATATATATCTAATTCAACTGAAAGCAGGCCTTTTATCTTCCCAACGGGCGCAAAATAGTTTGTTGCAACCTTGAAAAAACGTAAAACGACCGCTTTCTTTTGAGGGCGGTTTTTGTGTTTTTTTGATAAAAAACAAAAAAAATCACAAAAAAATGAACCATCGTATCAAAATTTACTTATATTTGCAGCGAATTAAGTGAATAATATAATTATCAATCATAATCATTAATACCTTAAAAATGAAAAAGCTTTTTATTTTGCTCAGCATGGTTTTGGCTTACGCCTATAGTTTCGCCCAAGACCAAAACAATCAACTACCATGCCTGCCGTCACACGGAGGAGATGAAGATGTAAGCGCTTGGTGTGACGAGGAAATTGTCACCCAGACGATATCCTTGTCAACTGGTTCTAACTATTGCTCGTTTAATGTCGAAATCACTTTGGATGAGTTGAAGGCTGCCCTTGTGGAAGCCTTCCCGAACAGTGCCATCTCCATCAAGTCGAAGAACCAGACCCACACTTACAATCCTAATAATCACAGATGGAGCGGAACCTTCAACACCTTCGACATAAGCAAGATGAACATCATCAAGGTTGATAACGATGGCGAGATTACACTGCAAGGCTATCCTGTCGACCCTACCGACCTCCCAGTCACCATCAATCTCGGTTCCAACTACATCGCATTCCCGCTCACCGTAAGCATGACCCCAACTCAGGCGTTTGCAGGATTTGCCATAGACGGCGACAAAATCAAGTCAAAAACCAACACCATCATTTACAACAGAGGCAGGTGGAGTAATCAAATTCCCACTCTTGAACCTGGTAAAGGATACATTTACATCTCAAATTCAACGGAAACCAGGACACTCACCTACCCTACAAATGCAAAATAGAATATAATAACCTACACCAACCATCGTAAGCAACGGCCACCACATTCAAGGTGGCCGTTTTAATTATTCTTCTTTACAAAAAAATCAACTCACAATGGTGTCTGCACAACCAATTTCCATATCTTTGTAGGCACCAATCCTTTTATATGACATGATTTCAATAACCAATCAAATACTTTGAGCTATGAGAATGAAAAGTTTACGATTTTTGCCATTGATGCTTATGATGTTTGTTGCGGAGGCAATGATGGCTGAAACTGTTGACTTGGTAAAAGCTCGCCAAGCAGCAACAACATTTTTAAACAACAACGGCGTACAAACAACAGCATTAACTGATGTGACGCCTTCTACTGGTTTCTCCAACGTGTTCGTGTTTACCACCGAGAACAGTTTTGTCTTGATGGCGGCCGACGACCGTGTGCAGCCCATCCTTGGTTACTCCTTGACAGGCAGATTCGATTTTGAGAACATGCCCGACAACAAGAGAGCTTGGATTCAAGGATACTGTGATGAAATCCAATTTGCCAAAGAGCATCAAACGAGAGCCTCAGCTGATGTGACACGACAATGGCATGAATTGGCTGAAGGTAACCCCAACACAGGTAGAGCTGCCTCTGTGGTGACTCCTCTGATGCAAACCCAATGGAGCCAAGGCGATCCTTACAACATGCTGTGTCCTGGAGGTTCTGTGACTGGATGTGTCGCTACCGCCATGGCTCAAATAATGAAATATTGGAACTATCCTGAACATGGCATTGGATCGCATACCTACACCCATGCTACCTATGGCGAACTGACAGCCGACTTCCAGTCCACCACTTACGATTGGACCAATATGACCAACACCTACGATGGCTCCAACACTTATACACAAAAAATGGCTGTGGCTACCTTGATGTACCATTGCGGCGTTTCTGTCGATATGAATTACTCTCCAAATTCTAGCGGTGCCGGTGATGAAATTGTTGCATCTGCTTTAAAGAACTATTTCAACTATTCATCAGAAACGGTTTTCCATAACCGTTCGGAATATACGGATGACAATGTTTGGATTAATATGTTGAAAGCTGACCTCAACGTAAGCCGTCCTGTTTGGTATTGTGGATCAGGCTCTGGCGGAGGACATGCATTTGTTTTCGATGGATACAACAATGATAATTATTTCCATGTCAATTGGGGATGGGGTGGCTATTGTGACGAGTATTATTCCATCAACAACCTGAATCCTGGCCCCAATGGCCCTGGCTCAGGCTCTACCGGCATCTACAACGATGCCCAAGGTGCAGTTTTTGGCATTCATCCTTCAGAATGTTCGGCCAACGCTCCATCAAATCTGATTTATTCACAAAACGGACGCAACGTGACGCTCTCATGGTCTGCAGCTACCGGAGCATACAATTACAAAGTATATCGAAACAATAACTTTATCGGCAATGCTTCCTCGACCTCTTTTCCAGATGTCGCTCCATTCGGCAATTCTGTCTATTATGTGAGAAGCGTTGATTCCCAAGGAAGACTGTCATTGTCATCAAATGCGGTAACGGTCAGTGTCGAATATTCGACCCCAGTGGTTGACGATTTGAGCGCAACTGTTTCCGGACAAAATGTAAACCTGAGTTGGACTGCTCCCAACTGGTGCTATCCCGAAACACCTTCAGCAACGCTTTCCTATGGAGAAGGAAACATACATTATATCTGGAACAGAGTTTATTATGCGCATAGGTATCTTGCTGCGGATTTGGCCCAGTATGCCAATAAATGGGTTTATAAAGTCGCAACCTATGTGCAGTATCCAGGAACTTATTCCGCTTATGTTTACACCAACTCTACAAGCTATAATCAACCCGCTGCCAACTCATGTGCCATGAGCAAAGTGGGCATTGAAGTATCTTCAACGGGTTGGTTTGAATTCGAAGCTGACGAGCCTATCCTCCTTTCAAGTGGACATGACCTTTGGGTAGTAATGAAGCAAGAAAACACGGGTCAAACCTACCCAACGCCAAGTTTTAATTTGTCATCACACAACACCAATGCGTTCTATGCAGGCAGCAATTCTCCCACATCACTTTATGATGCCAATTCCAATTACAATTGCGCATGGCTCATCAAAGCCTACATTACCGACGGCACCTACACCTATAATATATATAGAAACGGATCAAGCATCGCCAACAACGTGAGCAGCACCAATTATAACGACAATAACCTGACAACGGGTATCTATAACTATTATGTAAAAACCAATTATTATGCTGGTGAAACAGCGGCCTCCAATCAGGTCTCAGTACAAATAGGGACTGGCACTCCATACACCATCTCAGCCTCGGCTACCCCAGGTGCAGGAGGTACGGTCGCAGGTACGGGTTCATACTTTTCAGGTCAAATCTGCACGCTTAGAGCCATGGCCAGCGAAGGCTTCTACTTCGTGAACTGGACCAAGGATGGGGTAGTGGTCTCTACCAATGCCAACTATAGTTTCACGGTTACGAGAAACGCCACCTATGTGGCTAATTTCAATTCGCCGGACTTGCATGTTTTTACAGAATATTATCCTGATGCAAGCAATCCAAATAGCCAGTATGTAAGAGTGTACTGGACGGAACCTACTTTGGGGAAAGGCAATCCTTCAAAAGCTGACCGCTCGACATATAGTGTCTATCGCGCCCATTGCGATGGAAGTGGAGAAGAACTGATTGCAGAAAACGTGACGGGAAACCAGTATATTGACTATGGATGGTCAGCTTTGGAAGAAGGCAGTTATAAATACGGTGTCAGTGTAGTGAATAGACGAGGCGACGCAGGCGAAATCCAATGGCATGACACTCCAGTAGCTTTGAATAGCCATACGCTTGATGCTGCGGGTTTTGCGAATCCTGTCGTCAACAGCAACACTTTTGATGAACCTTCCTCGATGAATCATCGCGACGGTTGGCTTTATTATGATAATGGCACTCATGCTACCAATGTTGGTTTGGGAGGTAGTAATACAATGTATTGGAGCACCATGTTCCCAGCCAGCATGTTAACCGAAAACAGACTGACCAAGGTTGCACTGTATGAGAACAGCTATAATACTGGAACCATTACGCTCAGTGTTTACAATGGTGGTAATAATGCACCTGGAACATTACTCTACACACAGGCCATTACACCCGTTGGTGCAGGATTCCATGAGATAACCTTAAGCAGCCCAGTGACTATCGATCCAGCCCAGAATTTGTGGATTGTGTTCTATCAAAGTGGTGATACATATCCTGCTTGCGCTTGTACTGATGTGGGTAATGCCAATAATCGTTGGGTAAGCTCCAACGGTAGCTCTTGGTATGATCTTGCCAATTCAGGTTTGCCTGGCTATGGTTGGATGATTCGTGCCTATGTCGAAGAAGTTGCTGAAACCGTTTGGTCGGATTGCATTGAGAAACAGGAGCCTGTTCAACAAACCCTTACTTTGGATGCTGGCTGGAACTGGTTCAGCGCGTATATTGAGAAGGATCCTGTAGAATTGCTTGAGGCAATAGAGATAGGACTCAGAAAAAATGGTATCCAAATCAAATCAAAGACCATGGTCACAGCATGGGATGAAGATGAAGAGGAATGGGGTGGTCCACTGCAAAGCGTTGGCATGACGAATACCTTGACTTATATGATAGAAACCGCTGCCGCTTGTACGGTGACAATAGAGGGTTCGCCATGCATTCCTGAAGACTATACCATCACCCTCAACCAAGGCTGGAACTGG
>JAEEGG010025823.1_pt1 | contig 11272 bp, 9 predicted proteins | sample 9134161 | NCBI WGS metagenome assembly JAEEGG01 (sample SAMN16246543, study PRJNA631951) | gut metagenome | biome: gut microbiome; feature: rumen; material: CR-attached | host: Bos | place: Iran: Karaj | collected 2018-10
ACGGTTTCGGCGTGGCCTGTGGTATCGGTATAAACCTCCTTATAGGTTGGGTTCTCGGTGTGGCCGTTGGCAAAGCCCACTTCGGTTTCAATCACACCTTCTATCTGTTTAAAGAAGTGCTCTGTACCCCAGAAGCAACCTCCAGCCAGGTAAATCTCTTTTTCCATTTTTATTATGCTTTTGTTAAATCCGGGTGCAAAGATACTACTTATTTCTGAAAAACCAGCGAAAGTTACCTACTTATTTTTTGTGGATGACGAGCACACCAGCCGACAAAGCGGGTACGGCCAGCACTACATCGGTGCCTTCAACCTGAGCCTGGGCCTGCTTGAGGGCTACGGCATGCTTGTTCTGCATACTGTTGGCAATGGTAAGCGAGCCGGGGGCATAATACTCGAACGATGCACGCTCTACCCTAGCCCAATCGCCCTTGATACGCAGCGTGGCGGCAGAATCGGTAGGATTAACCACCTTGACGATGACATCGGCGCCATTCTCGGAGAGCGTGGTGCTGACACTTACATCGCCCGATTCGCCGCTATAGGCCAGACGGTACTTTGAGAAGTGGTTGTACCAAAGCTCGGTAACCTGACAGTTGGGAGCCTTGAACAGATCCTTATAGTCAAAATTGATAAAGGCGTTGTTCCAGTCGGGGGCATCGGTACGGCGGATAAACAGGGCTGCTGCACCCATGGCCACTACATCGCGGGCCTCGCACATATTGAGGAAACCGCCTGCAAAGAGGCCTGTACGCCAGTCGATACTGTTGAGGTTCCACTCGGAGATAAAGAGTTTGATGTTGGGGTTAGGACCATCGGCAATCATCTTGGCGTAGTTGTCGTACTGCTGACCGAGGCGAACGGGACCGCTGGCATAGCCGCCCTGCTGCTCGTAATGGTGCAGACTAAGGTAATCGAAATACTGACCGCTACGCTGGATGAACTGCTCGTCCTCGCGGAAACCACCACAGGCGATAATCTTGATGCTGGGATCGACCTTACGCATGGCGGTGCTGAAATCGCGTACACACTGCTCGTAGCGCTCGATACCCATCTCCCACATCTCATTATCAATCTCCCAGTACTTCACGTTGTAAGGCTCGGGATGACCGTTGGCAGCACGCTTGGCACCCCACTCGTCGGTAGCAGGGGCATTGCAGTAACGCAACCAGTTAACGGCATCCTGCAGTATCTGATTGTACTCGCTGGCAGGGCGCTCGAACTTAACGCTTACCACGATAACAGGCTCGGAGTTAACCTCGCGACAGAAACGGATAAACTCGTCGGTACCAAAGCAGTTCTGATCGTAATCCATCCACATCCAGTGGTCCCAACGCTGACGGTTCTCCTGCGGACCGATACCCCACTGCCAGTCGTACTGGGCCACATAACCGCCACCAGGCCAGCGCAGACAGGTGGGATGAAGCTCCTTAACGGCCTGCAGGATGTCGGGACGGAATCCACCCAGGTTGATACCACTCTGGGTGGTCATGGTGGCCATATCAACCTGTACGCTACCATTGTTAACCACGATGGCGAAATCGCCGTCGCAGCTGGTTTCGGGCTCTAAGGTAAAGGCGTACTTCTGCCAGCTTTTACCTACCTTACCCAGCGATTGGCGGGCCACAAACTTGCCATTGGTATCGCGCAGGCCTACGATGAGCTCGCCCTTGCCCTTAGCATAGATAGAACCTACGTATTTCTCGCCCTTAACGATATTCTTCGGGCCCTGGAAGATGCCAGCCTGGCCTTTGGTGGCAGTAATCAGCTGCGAATAGCGCATGTTGATGGCATCGTCCTTCACCAATCGGTACTGTCCACCATCGCCAAAGGCGGTCCACTGCTGGGCAACGGCGGGTATCTGCACATCGCCAGGGGTGCCTTGGAACAGCACCTTGCCATCGGTAGCGGTGAGCTGGATGTTGCGATAGGTGGCCTCGGTATAGTTTACCCAAAAGGTAATGAAATTCTTGTCGGCAACCTCTAAGCCATCGTAGGTGAGCACCTGCACATCGTCCCAGAACACGGTTACACGACTGCTACGACTCTCGATACGCAGCTTGTGCCACTGCTGACTCTCGTTAACCTGCTCCTTGGTGGCAGGGGCCGACACCAATGGTACGAGCGTGTTGATACGACGGGTACGACCGCCCCAGCCTGGCACCTCGCGTTCTTCCATGCGGCAGATAGAGAAATCGGCTGTAACGGCCTGCTGCTGGAGGGCTGCACGGGCTTCGGCCTCTTTGGCAGCCTGGATCTGAGCCTGTGTTTGGGCGGGAGTGAACATCCTGCTCTCGTAATAAGGATCGTGTATGCGTAGATAATAAGGTGTGCCATCGGCCTTGTTGCGGAAGGCAAAGCGGATATCCATCAGTCCGCCACTCCAACTGCGACGGGCCAGCTTATAGGCGCGCCAGTTTACATCCATCGTGAGATTAAAATCGCTGGTGCCGATGCTGTCGATCTTGAGCGGCTGCTCGTAGCGGGTTGGCGAGTGCAGCACCTGATGATCGTCCATAAACCAACCATCAAAATAGCCATCGCGCGGATGGATGCCAGGATACTGCTCGGGTTCGAACGAGCGCTCCTGTATCAACTCCTGCCACACGCCATTGTTGGCACTGAAGTAGATGTGCTCAAAAAGCTGTCCGTAAAGCATCTCATCGATGATGCCCGACGGCTTTTTGCTCTGAACGGTGATCTGATACTCACTCTGGGCACTGACAGTTAATCCAACAGCCATGAATGCCAACAAAAGGGTTTTCTTCATCTTACTTTTTTATTTATAGTTATTCAAAAATTTAGTCGGTAAACATAAAAAAACCGCCAACTATAAAAGCTAGCGGTTAAAATCATTTTTTTGCTTTGGTCGAGGTGACAGGACTCGAACCTGCGACAGCCTGGTCCCAAACCAGGAACGCTACCAACTGCGCTACACCTCGGTCGTTTTTTGTTTTGCGGGTGCAAAGGTACGAAGAAAATTTGGAATACAAAAATATCAAAGCCAAAAAGTGGTATAAATTTACGTATTTTAACAAATAAGCCGTTTTCATCCCCCAAAACACAAAAAAGCCTCCCAATTTGGGAGGCTAATTATCAATTGTAAATTATCAATTGTCAATTACTTAATAATCCCCTGCTCTACGAAAATCTTCTTCAGAGCAACTACAGAACGATCGACCTGTTCCTTAGTGTGAGTTGCCATCAGAGCGTAGCGCACCAGTGTATCCTGAGGTGCACATGCAGGAGGAATTACGGGGTTGATAAACACACCAGCCTTGAAAGCCAGAGCGGTTACCAGGAATGTCTTATTAACATCGCGCACGTAAAGAGGAATAATAGGACTCTCGGTCTCACCAATCTCGAATCCTTCCTCGCGGAAACGCTTCAGGGCATAGTTTGTAACATCCCACAGAGCCTGGATGCGCTCGGGTTCCTGCTGGATGATGTGCAGAGCCTCGAGAGCTGCAGCTGTAGCAGCAGGTGTGTTAGATGCCGAGAAGATATAAGTGCGGCAAGTGTGACGCAGATAGTTGATGGTATCCCAATCAGCAGCGATGAAACCACCGATAGAAGCCAAACTCTTAGAGAATGTACCCATGATCAGGTCAACCTCGTCAGTAAGTCCGAAGTGGTCGCAAACACCACGTCCCTGCTTACCGAATACGCCGATACCATGAGCCTCGTCAACCATGATAGAGCAGTTGTACTTGTGCTTGAGCTCAACGATAGCAGGCAGGTTAGCCAGGTCGCCCTCCATAGAGAACACGCCATCAACCACAATCAGCTTAACAGCCTCCTGAGGCAGCTTCTGAAGCACGCGCTCCAAGTCGGCCATATCGTTGTGCTTGTAGTGCAACTGACGGGCGAAAGCCAAACGACGTCCATCAACGATAGATGCGTGGTCGCGATCATCGCAGATAACGTAATCGTCCTTACCCAGCAGAGCAGGGATAACACCCTGGTTTACTGAGAAACCTGTTGACAGGCACAGACAATCGTCCTTACCAATAAACTTTGAGATTTCCTTTTCGAGCTTAACATGCAGATCGAGTGTACCATTAAGGAATCGGCTTCCGGCACAACCAGAGCCATACTTGTCGAGTGCTGCCTTAGCTGCATCAATAATACGCTGGTCGCCAGTCAAGCCTGTATAGGCATTAGAGCCGAACATCAGCACCTTGTGGCCACCCATCTCAACTTCCGTTCCCTGCTTTCCTTCAATCTCGCGGAAATAGGGATATACGTCAGCCTCCATAAACTTCTGTGGCTCACGATAATGCTTGAATCTTTCTTGTAACTGTCCCATTCCGATATAGGTATAGTCTATTATTTTCTAAATTTCAGGGTGCAAAGATACACATTTTTCGGTAAAACGTGCAAGTTTTTACTAAGAAATAGTTAGTTTTTGCTATTTTTCTTGTCTTTAGGGGTATTTTTTCGCCCAAATTTCGTAAATTTGCACCATAATTATGACGAAAAAGAGAAAAATTACATTTATTTTGAACCCTAAATCGGGAACCACTTCGAAGGCCGAGGTTCCTGCCTTGATAGGACAGATTATCGACAAGGATCTGTTCGACACCGAAATATGCTTTACTGAATACCGAGGACACGCTGCTGAGATAGCAAAACAGAAGGCCGAAGAAGGCGTTGACATAGTAGTGGCTGTGGGTGGCGACGGCACCGTAAATGAGGTGGCACGATCGCTGGTACACACCAATACCGCACTGGGCATTGTGCCCTGCGGCAGCGGCAACGGCCTGGCCCGTCATCTATGTGTGCCCATGGACATCAAGAAAGCCATCGGCATGATTAACAGTTGTAAGATTGATTCGTTTGATTATGGTGTAATTAACGGCATGCCCTTCTTCTGCACTTGCGGCATGGGTTTCGACGCCTTTATATCACTGAAGTTTGCCGAAGCAGGCAAGCGCGGTCCCATCACCTACGTAGAGAACGTGCTGAAAGAGGGACTGAAATACAAACCCGAGACCTACGAGGTGAGCGACGATACGGGTGCCAAGAAGTACAAGGCATTCCTGATTGCCTGCGCCAACGCCTCGCAGTATGGTAATAATGCTTACATTGCCCCAGGCGCCACCATGAAGGATGGCGAGATGGACGTGATTATCATGGAGCCATTTACAGCACTCGACGCACCACAGATTGCCGCCGACCTGTTTATGAAAACCATGCATAACAACTCGAAGATTAAGACTTTCCGCACCAAAACGCTGCATATCTCCCGTAAGCAGCCAGGTGCCATACACTACGATGGCGACCCGATTATGACGGATGCCGAGATAGATGTGCACATTGAACCACAGGGTATTAAGATACTGATTAATCCTGAGGCTGAAGAGGATGCCGGACAGCCTAATGCTGTACTGAATGCCTTTAGCGACTTCTTTAATAATATAAATAATGTACGCGAGGACATTGAGCGACAAGGGCACCGCATTCAGGTGATAAATAAAGTTTTGTTGAGGAAGCTCACAAAACTTTAGTAATTGACAATTGATAATTGACAATTGACAATTATGCAGCAGATTGTTGTTTATTTCATCTTAGCTTGCGCGATTGGCTATGCCGCGTGGTGGGTTTACCAGCGGCTGCAAAAAGCCAATGATCCGTGCGAAGGTTGCGACGGATGCCAGCTAAAAGAGCTGAAAGAACACGCAAAACAGTGCAAGAAACAGAAAAAAAGCAGTTGCTGCACGAAAAAGTAGCTAAAAAATTTGGTAGTCTCAGAAAATCTCAGTACCTTTGCACCCGCATTTGAGAAAATGTCAGTCATTCTTTTTACCTGGTGCCTTGGATGAGTGGCTTAGTCAACGGTCTGCAAAACCGTCTACGGCGGTTCGAATCCGCCAGGCACCTCTGAAAAATCCTCAGCAAACGCTGAGGATTTTTTGTTGTCCTGATGTTTAATCTTCAGGTGCGAGAATATCACCAATCTCTGCGATCTCTTCCTCGTCGAACCAGCGACTAAGCTTGCTCTTAGCCTGCTCTACAATCTCGGGATCGATACCTGTCCACACCTTCTTCAGCACGTACAGCAGCACGGCCAAGTCGTCGGTAAGTCCGGCAATGGGGATGGCATCGGGAATCACATCGAGCGGACTGATCATGTAACCCAGAGCACCAATGATGATAGCCTTATCGGCCTTGCTCACCTTGTCGCTCTGCAGGGTGTAATAAAGTATCAGTGCCGCATAAACCAGTTTGGCACCAGCGCGCTTAGCAATACGCGCAATCTTCTCGGCAAATTCGGTCTGCGAAAACTTGTTCGCATAACTCATAAAATCGGGTAATTCCATCTTTTACTCTCCTTTGGTTAAGTTACTATTTTATTTTGTTATTCTGATAATTCTGATTCCTGTATGCGAGGGATGCTTCTTAAGATACTGATAGAGCGTCATGGGCTCTAACACCACCTTGTGATGCAACTGCGAGGCATTCAGCAGATGCAGTCCATCGGCACGCCATACGGCAAAGCCTAAGTGGGCGATATCAAGTCCGGTCTTATTGCAGGTAATGGCAATAATATCGCCATCCTTGATAGCCTTACGCAGCAGCTGACTCTTTCCCACCAGCTTTTTGGGGATATAACGGTACTTGGCACCCGACACCTGACGCTCCTGCTTGGCAATAACGCTTACATACTCGGAATGCTCCTTCAGGGCCTGATAGCTCTTGGGATGGGTGCTCATATAGCTCACCTTGACGGTTTGTACAGCAGTAAAGGGGGGATTGGGGGCCTGCACCTCGCTTACTACCCCAGCCTTGGTATTATCGGTAATCCACTCGGTAAAGTAATGCAACCTGCTGGGATAGCCATCAATCACCCCACCACGATAGCGCAAGCCCACCAACGCCTGCTGATAGGCCAGCCACGAGTAATCCTTGCGCTGGGCACAGAGGGTAAGGGCTGTAACTGTCTCGACCAGCGTGGTGCAATCCAGCTGACGGGTATTGACTACCAAGCGCTCCTGTTTATCGCCTTCGAGGGTATGCGCCACATAGGGGATGCCCACGAACTTCTGTGCAAAAAACAGCGGCAGACAGGTTGATGCAGGCTGCTGCTTAGCCTCGGCAAGCAAACGGCAGATAGTGGCGCTATCCTGAGGCAGCGCCTTTACACTGCCCCAACCTGCGGCATACGATGAGAGGCAGGCGGTAATACCTATGATGATATATAAGATACGTTTCATGCTTTACGATATTTCTTTTTCAACAAAAAATTATAGCCGATATAGGCATTGAACGAGCCAAAGATATTATTGGCCGTGAATCGAGACGTACGGTAGTTGTTGGTGCGCAGGATAGCACTCCAACCGGCATACCAACGGGTATTATTGTAAACCATTCCAAAGCGGCCGATACCATCCATGTTCACCTTATCAAAGCTAAAGCCCTTCTTCTCGTCGGCTATTTCGCCATAGCTCGACTTATAGCAGAGGGCCAGCTGGGCACTGGCACAGAACAGCCAGTTCTTAGCAAACACCCAGTTATAAGCGTAGCCACCAGATATCATAAAATCGCTGTACTTGATGTCTTTAAACATCAAGCCTGAATCCAGTTTCAGTTCCTGACTACGGTCCATGCGCGACTTGAGTGTGGTCTGCAGTTTATCGTAGTCCATATCGAGCGTGTTCCTGGTAAAGCCGATACCCGCCATCCATGAGCCACAGCTAATCTTCTGACAGGTACTCTGACTGAAAGCAGCCGGATAAGAAAAGCGTCCGTGATTAAAGATGTAATAGGCGCTGGCACCTGTGATACCCACATTCACACCATCGAAAGGCATACCCTCGAACAAGTCGCCATTCATGCCGTAGCCCAAGCGCACATCGCGGATCTTGTAATCGTTGCCCGTACGGCGATAGAAGATGTCGATACCCACCTGCGACGAGTAGATACTGAGATCGAACTCCTTACGCAAGCCACTCTGACTAAAGCCGATATTCTTGATATCGAACGTGTAGCCCAGGAAGAACCAACGCCAACCAAAGTAAGGACCGATTTTGGTAAGTCCATCGGGCGCCAGCTTGATCTGCTGCCCGTTGCTACTCAAAACAAAACTCTCGTAAGTGCGGGTAATCTGTCCCATCACCGTAAACTCGTAGTGCTGGGGCTCGATATATTCATCGTTCAGACGGTCGAACTCGCGTACGGTTCGGCGAATCAGACCCAACTCGTCCTTGGTGCCGACGGTATCAACAGACAGCGTGTCGGGCTCAGCAGCCAAAGCGCTCAGCCCCACCATCATCCATAACAACACCATCAGTCCCTTCTTCATATCACAAAAAACAATCAGAATTTGCCCAGAATACGATCCATCACCCAGTTAACAGGCGTGGCCGACATACTGGTACACTCGCAAACACCAAGGCCCTGCAAGTGCTCAATCATATTCTTAATAAGCGGATATTGCACGTAAGGCGGATTGGGCACCGTTATGCGCTCTTCGCCCTGATTGGTTTGCAAACGGATGGGGGTATAATCGAACACCGAGAAGCTTACCTGACCCTCGGTTCCGATAATCTCGATACAATCCTCACGCGCCGACTCGTGGGCCACATAACACCACGAACCACTTCCCGGCAAACCATTCTCGAACTGGAAACAAGCACTCACCGAATCCTCGGCCTTGTACAATCCGCCACGATTACTACAGATACCTCGCGCCTCGAGAATCACACCAAACATATCCTGCAACAGGTCGAGCTGGTGGGGCGCCATATCGTAGAAATAACCACCACCCGCAATGTCGGGCTGCAAGCGCCAAGGCAACGGCTCGTGGTTGGCAATCGCATCCAGATCGGCCTGACGAGGGGGTTCGGTATAGCGTATCTGCACGTTGATAATCTTTCCTATTCTACCACTTTCAACAATTTCCTTAACTTTTTGAAAATAAGGAAGATATCTGCGGTAGTAAGCTACAAAACAGGGTACTCCGGTCTGCTCGCTAATGCGGTTGATACGGGCACAATCCTCGTAACTGGCTGCCAGCGGTTTCTCCACATAAACAGGCTTGCCAGCCTTCATGGCCATGATGGCATAAGTGGCATGACTGGAGGGCGGCGTGGCCACATAAATGGCATTCACATCAGGATCGTCGATCATCTCCTGCGCATCAGTGTACCATTTGGCGATACCATGCTGAACAGCATAAGTACGTGCATGCTTCTCGGTGCGACTCATCACAGCCACCACACTCGAGCCTTCAACCTCGCTGAAAGCGGGACCGCTCTTCTTCTCGGTCACTTCGCCGCAGCCTATAAAACCCCATCTTAATAACTTCATTATTAAAAAATTTGCTGCAAAGATAAAAAAAATCCGTGTAATCCGTGCAATCCGTGCCTAAAAATTACTATCTTTGCACGCGAAAAAATGATATTTGCAATGGATACAGAGAAAAAAGAGATAGAAATGAAGGTGCGTAGCAGTCAGGCGTGCATTCGCGAGGGCTACCAGTTGTACAGTGCTAACTTCCGAAAGATATTCCGTGCCACCTGGTGGCTGGCCATCGGCTTTGCATTCCTCACTGCTGTGGCTCAGGCTTTGCCTGTACTGATATCACCCACCCTGCTCTTACCCGCTTCGGTACTGGCTATAGTAGCCGTAGGCGTATGGCTGGCAGCAGCCAAATGGCGCCTGAAGAAACTGCAGATGCTACCCCCTGTAACACTGCGCTACGGCTCGTGGCTAATACACTCAGGCAAACTGCTGTTAGTAAGCATTGTATGTCTGGTGATCGTAGCCGCTCTGGCACTGCTGACCACCCTGCCTGCAGTGATACTGATTACTGCCAACTGGCAGTCGCAGGTAGGCATGCTTTACGGCGATCCATCAGGTATGCCCGAGAACGTAAAATGGCTGAGCATCGCAGTATTTGCGATAGCAGGCTTTATTCAGGCTTACGTATGGCTTACGATGGTGCTGCCCATGTACCTGGTTAAGATTTCGATGTACAAGCAGGACAAAGAGAAAGAAGAATTCAACAAAAAAACAATATGAAAAAGATTTTATTTATCGACCGCGATGGCACGCTGATTGAGGAGCCCGCCGATGAGCAGATAGACAGCTTTGAGAAGCTGAAGTTTGTAAAAGGAATGATACGCAACCTGGCCTTTATCCGCGAGAAACTGGACTTTGAGTTTGTGATGGTTAGTAATCAGGATGGCTTAGGAACAGACAGTTTTCCAGAAGACACATTCTGGCCAGTACATAACTTTATTCTGCAAACACTTGAGGGCGAAGGCATTACCTTCGACGAGATACTGATCGACCCTCACTTCCCCGAAGACAATGCGCCAACCCGTAAGCCAAATACCGGATTGGTAGAAAAATATATTAACAATCCCGACTACGATATCGCTAACTCGTACGTAATTGGCGATCGCGAGACCGACCGTCAGTTCGCCCAGAATATCGGCTGCAAATCGCTGATTCTGAGCGACGAGGGCATCACGTGGGCCAAAATTGCCGAACTGCTGTTTGCCGGCGAGCGTACAGCCGAGGTGAAGCGCACCACAAAAGAGACCGACATCTGGGTAAAAGTAAACCTCGACGGATCGGGCAAGTGCGACATCAGCACGGGTCTGGGATTCTTCGACCACATGCTGGAGCAGATTGGTAAGCATGGTATGATAGACCTGACCATCCACACCAAAGGTGACCTGGAGGTTGACGAACACCACACCATCGAGGATACCGCCATTGCCTTAGGCGAGTGTATCCTGCAGGCACTGGGCGATAAGCGTGGTATTGAGCGCTATGGCTACTGTCTGCCAATGGACGATTGTCTGTGCTCAGCCTGTCTGGATTTCGGCGGTCGCCCCTGGCTGGTTTGGGATGCCGAGTTCCATCGCGAAAAAATCGGCGAAATGCCTACAGAAATGTTCCTGCACTTCTTCAAGAGTCTGAGCGACGCATCGAAGATGAACCTGAACATCAAGGCCGAAGGACAGAACGAGCACCACAAGATTGAAGGCATATTCAAAGCCCTGGCAAGAGCACTGAAAATGGCTGTGAGACGCGACATTTATCACTACGAACTCCCTTCAACGAAGGGAATGTTGTAGAAAATTTGGTAATTTCAGATTTTTTTCGTACCTTTGCAGCCCAAATAACATAAAGGTTTAAGAAGTTAAGATGATTACAGTTACAAATCTGGCAATCCAGTTTGGAAAGAAGGTTCTCTACAAGGATGTGAACCTGAAGTTTACAAGTGGTAACATTTACGGTATTATCGGCGCAAACGG
>JAEEGG010025827.1_pt1 | contig 11271 bp, 6 predicted proteins | sample 9134161 | NCBI WGS metagenome assembly JAEEGG01 (sample SAMN16246543, study PRJNA631951) | gut metagenome | biome: gut microbiome; feature: rumen; material: CR-attached | host: Bos | place: Iran: Karaj | collected 2018-10
CCTGGCCAACAAAACCGGCGCCTATTGCAACACGTCCATCGTGACCTGCAACACCAGGCGTTACCACGGCCTTCTGGCCGTACCGGTTGAAAAGTTCGGCGGTTACAGGCATATCCTCCTCAGCTCCCTGGACGAAAGCCTTACCCTCAGGGGCAAGCGCTTCAACCTTGGAATCCACTGCTACGGAGACATCTATGAGCCGCGCGGACACAAGTACATTGTGGATTTCGACGCAGATCCGGTCCCTACCGTGACCTACAAGATCGGCGAAATCGTTTTCCGCAAGCAGATAGTCCTCAGCCCGGACGCGGATCAGCTTATGATCCACTATGAACTGGTGAACGCTCCCGCAAAAGTGAAACTGGAGCTCAAGCCTTTCCTGGCTTTCCGCAACGTCCATGGCCTCACAGGAGAGAATGACGCCGCACGCACGGACTTCAAGCCGGTCCAGAACGGCGCTGCCTTCTGTCTCTATGAAGACTTCCCTGAACTGAACATCCAGCTCAGTTCCGCCCAATCGGCCTACAGGCACAATCCCGTCTGGTACAAGGGCATCACCTATTCAGACGAGATGCGCCGCGGCTTCGACTGCCGTGAGGACCTCCTCCAGCCCGGTATCTTTGAGATAGACCTCAAGCCCGGAGACTCAATTGTGGTTTCCGCAAGCGCTGGTGACAACGTGAACGCCTCCGGCCTCAAGCGCCGCTTCGCCGCCGTGGTGGAGAAAATCGGCCCCATCACGTCTTATCACGACCAACTTGTGAGGGCATCAGACCATCTTGTCCGTGAGAATAACGGCCGCAAGATGATCGTAGCTGGGTACAGCTGGCTTTACACCGGTCTTCTCCGTGAAACCCTTGGCTCAATCGCAGGCCTTACCCTGTACGCCCACAATAACGCAGGTGAGTTTGAGGAAATTCTGGACAACCTCATCGAGGACAACCAGGAGCGCTTCACCCGCCGCACCACCCAGGTTGAGTCTCCGCTCTACCTTGCCGTTGCCCTTCAGCAGTACATCGCCTGGGGCGCAAAGGCCAAGGACGTATGGGCTAAATACGGCCCCGTCATGAAGGCTGTCATAGAAAGCTATCTTCCCGGCGTGCGCCAGGAGGTTGCAATGCAGCCCAACGGCCTCCTGTGGGCCCAGAAGGACGGCGTTGCCCTCAGCTGGATGAACGCCTACATCAACGGCCGCGCCGTTACGGAGCGCGCCGGTTATCAGGTGGAAACCAATGCAATGTGGTATAACGCCATTGCATTCGCCCTTGAGAATGAGCGCAGGAACGGCAGCTTCTACAAGAAGTGGGCTCCCATCAAGGAACTCATAGAAAAGAACTACCAGCCCACTTTCTGGAACGCGGATATGGGTATTCTGGCCGATTACGTGGATAACGGCGGCCAGCACCTTGAGGTGCGTCCCAACCAGCTCTGGGCCGTTTCCCTGGACCATATCTGCGTGTCGGATGAAATTGTGTCGGAAGTAATGCGTCTTGTAAACGCAGAACTTGTAACCCGCCGCGGCATACGCACCCTCAGTCCCCGCGACGTCCGTTACAAGGGCGTGTACGAGGGCAACCAGGTCCAGCGAGACGAAGCCTACATGAACGGCTGCGCATGGCCTTTCCTCCTTGCCCAGTACTGCTATGCCAGCTTCAAGATGATGGGTAAGAATTTCATAAAGAGAGCGGAATGGCTCACCGAAGGATTCTACGAGGATCTGTTCAAGCACGGTGTGGGCTGCTTCAGTGAACTCTACGACGGAGATCCGCCCCACGAGCCCCACGGAGCAATCTCATCGGCCATGACCACCGCCGCCCTTCTCAACATCAACTGGCTCATTGAAAAATACAGGGAGGAATAAACTATGAGAGTACTAATGTTTGGATGGGAGTTTCCTCCCCACATCGCAGGCGGTCTCGGTACTGCTTGTGAAGGCATTGTGAAGGGCCTTGCCTACAACGGCGTAGAAACCCTCTTTGTAATGCCGTCGGCCTCCGGAGATGAAGACCAGAGCGCCACAACCATCATAAACGCCTCGGACGTTGCCGTAGATACCGTGACGGAAACCGTGGATGAGTTCCTTGACAAGGTCAAGTTCATCCACATCGGTTCCAACATGGTCCCTTACGCAGACCCTGAGGAATTCGGCCGTCTGGTAGAAGAAGAAAAACGCCGTCAGGTAAAGGACTTCTCCATCAGTTATGGCCAGAAATTCAAGTTCTCTGGCAAGTACGGCGCCAACCTCATGGAAGAGGTTGCACGCTATGCCATGGTGGGCGGTACAATCGCCATGCAGAGGAAGGATGAATTTGACGTCATCCACGCCCACGACTGGCTGTGCTACTACGCCGGCATCGCCGCAAAGGAACTTACCGGAAAGCCCCTCGTGATCCACGTTCACGCAACTTCCTTCGACAGAGGCAGCGTGGACAACATAGACACCAGGGTCTTTGCCATTGAGCAAAGGGGCATGCAGGTGGCCGATAAAGTTGTGACCGTGAGTGACCTCACCCGCAACATCGTCATCACCCGCTACGGAATAGATCCCTCCAAGGTTGTCACAGTCCACAACGCCGTAGACTTCAGCGGCAGGGAGAATCTGGAGGTTGAGCGCGGAGTCAAGGAACCTGTGGTTACCTTCCTCGGTCGTATCACCTACCAGAAGGGTCCTGAATACTTCATCGAGGCCGCTGCAAAGGTTCTCAAGCGCACAAAGAACGTACGCTTCGTGATGGCCGGAAGCGGTGACATGATGAACAGGGCCATCCGCCACGCGGCACGCCTTGGCATCAGTGACCGTTTCCACTTCACGGGCTTCCTCAGGGGCGCCGACGTCCAGAAGATGTTCGCCCTCTCAGACGTATACATCATGCCTTCCATATCGGAGCCTTTTGGCATTTCCCCTCTGGAGGCCATGCGTACGGGAGTCCCTTCCATCATCTCCAAGCAGTCCGGCGCCGCGGAGGTCCTCAAATATGCCTTCAAGGTAGACTTCTGGGATGTGGATGCAATAGCAGACGATATCTACGGTCTGCTCAGCTACCCGGCCCTTGCGCACTTCAGCACCGCAATGGGATACGACGAGGTCAACGCCCTCAAATGGAATGGCGCCTGCGCCAAGCTCAAGAAAGTTTATGAATCAGTTGTAAAATAAGATATTATGGCAACAAAGAGCATCTGCCTGTATTTCCAGGTCCATCAGCCCACAAGGCTTCGCCTGTACAGATTCTTTGATATCGGCAAAGATTCCCACTATTACGACGACTTTGCCAACCGCACCATCCTGCGCCGCGTGGCCCAGAAGTGCTACCTACCCATGAACCAGCTCATGCTGGAACTTATCAACGCAAACAAGGGCAAGTTCAAGATCGCTTACTCCATCTCCGGCAGCGCCCTGGAGCAGTTCCAGAGGTTTGCCCCCGAGGTGATTGACAGCTTCAAGGCCCTTGCCGCCACAGGCCGCGTTGAGTTCCTCGCAGAGACCTATTATCACTCCCTTGCTTCCATCGGCTCAGATTCAGAGTTCAAGCATCAGGTTGCAAAACACGCTGCCAAGATTGAAGAGCTCTTTGGCGTGAAGCCCACCGTTTTCCGCAACACTGAGCTTATCTATGACAACTCTATAGGTGAGGTTGTCTATGAGATGGGTTACAAGACCATGCTCACAGAGGGTGCCCGTCACATCATGGGCTGGCAGAGCCCCAACTTCGTGTACACAAGCGCAACCCAGCCCCGTCTGAAGCTCCTTCTCCGTAACTACACCCTTTCTGATGACATCGCATTCCGCTTCGCTCAGAATAAGGTCACCGCAGACCAGTATGTTGGATGGCTCAAGGAAAACGCCAAGGATGGAGATGTGGTGAACCTCTTCATGGACTACGAGACCTTCGGAGAGCACCAGGCCGCAGACACCGGCATCTTCGACTTCATGAAGGCCCTTCCCGCTGCAGTCCTGAAGGACGGCACCTTCGGCTTCGCAACACCTTCAGAGGTAGTGAAGAAGTACAAGCCCGTGGCCGATATTGACGTTGAGGACACCATCTCCTGGGCCGATGAAGAGCGTGACGTTACCGCATGGCTTGGCAACGAGCTCCAGAGTGAGGCCTTCAAGAAGGTTTACGCAATGAAGGAGAAGCTTGCTATTGTGAATGACCCTGACCTCTATGAGGACTGGGGCCATCTCCAGGAGAGCGACCACTTCTACTACATGTGCACAAAGTTCTTCAGTGACGGTGAAGTGCACAAGTACTTCAACCCCTATGATACTCCCTACGAGGCATTCATCAACTATATGAATGTTATCTCTGATTTCCAGATCCGTCTGGATGAAAAGCGCGCGGCGTTGGATTAAGTGATGGCAACTCAGAAGAAAGAATTACTGCAACCGGATTACCTGTTTGAAGTAAGTTGGGAGGTTTGTAACAAGGTTGGCGGCATTTATACGGTAGTCGCCACAAAGGCCCTCCACCTTAGCTCAGAGCTTGGAAGGCGTCACATATTTATCGGCCCGGATGTATGGATGCACCGTGCCGGCAACCCCGATTTCCTGGAAGACCCCATGCTTTACCGCTCTTGGAAGGCTGCGGCCCTTGCCGAAGGCCTCCGTTTCAGGGTGGGCCGGTGGAATATCCCCGGAAAGCCTGTGGCCATACTTGTAGACTACAAGTCTTCGCTTCCGCAGGCCGATACCATCCTTGGCCGCATGTGGCAGGATTTTGGAGTGGACTCCATTTCCGGCAACTGGGATTACAAGGAATCGGCGGTGTTCGGCATAATGGCCGGGCGCGTGATTGAGAGCTTCTGGAATTACAACCTGAAGGGCGGAGAAAAAGTAGTGGCCCAGTTCCATGAGTGGCAGACCGGTGCCGGTATCCTCCACATCAAGAAGGCCGGAATTCCCGTTGCCACCACGTTTACAACCCACGCAACCATGATGGGGCGCTGCATTGCCGGCAACAACCTTCCGCTCTACGACAACCTTTCAAGTTACAACGGAGACGAAATGGCCGCCCGTTTCAACGTGAAGGCCATCTATTCGCTGGAGAAGAAATCGGCCGAAAACGCTGATGTCTTCACAACGGTGAGCGAAATCACGGCAAAAGAGTGCGCTCAGTTCCTTCGTCCCGTGGATGTAGTTACGCCAAACGGATTTGAGAACAGCTTCACTCCGCCCACGGACGAAGCGTACAATACACTCCACGACGCCGCACGTGAGCGCATTGTGAAGGTTGCCGCCGCCATGAGCGCAGAGGAAGTGCCCTCGGACGCCCTCTTTATATGCATCGGCGGCCGCTACGAATACCGCAACAAGGGAATAGATGTGTTCATAGACGCGCTTGACCGCGTAAACCGCGGGGAAGATCCCGGCCGAAGCATTCAGGCGTTCATCATGATTCCTTCCGGCCATCACGGAGCGGATAAAGACCTTTGCGCCAAACTCTCCGGAGACGGCGACTCCCGTTACCAGACCCAGGTGTCTCACTATCTCCAGAATGCCGAATACGACACCATTACGCGTCGCCTCCGTGAGGTAGGGCTAACAAATGCCATTGGAGACAAGGTGAAGGTGTATTTCATCCCGTCCTACCTTAACGGTGACGACGGTGTGTTCAATATGCCCTACTACGATCTCCTTTGCGGCATGGACCTGGCGCTGTTCCCGTCGTACTACGAGCCCTGGGGCTATACTCCGCTGGAGGCCCTTGCTTTTCGCATTCCCACTCTCACAACATCCCTTGCCGGTTTCGGCGCATGGGTGGAAGGCCATTATGAGGGCAAGCACCCCGGAATCACGGTACTTCACCGCGACGATTCCAACTATGAAGAAGTGGTTAAAGGCACGGCCGCACGTATCCTTGAGATGGCCGGCCTGGACAAGAAGAAACGTAAATTATACCGGGAAAATGCCCGGGAGGTTGCACAGATCGCCCTGTGGACCAATCAGATCAAATACTATCAGGAGGCGTATTCCCTTGCTCTTGAAAGGGTTCAGGAGCACAGTGATTCTTACCAATCAAAGAAAAAAACTATGCAATATTTTAAAGCAGACGTAACCAACCCCAGCTGGCGCAGTATCCTCGTGACCCGTCATCTTCCGGAAAAACTGTCCCGGCTTGAGAAACTGTCTAAGAACCTTTGGTGGTGTTGGAACGAGTCCGCCAAGGACCTCTTCCGTTCCATAGACCCCGAGGTATGGCACCGCAGCGGCCACAATCCGCTGGTCGTGCTCGACACCGTGAGCATAAAGCGTTTCCAGCAGCTCTCAGAAGACAAGGACTTCCTTGCCCGCATGAAGGGCGTCCTGGACGAGTTCGATACTTACATGGCCGCAAAGGCAAAGCGCACAGACCCTTCCATCGCTTATTTCTGCATGGAGTACGGCCTGGACACTTCCCTTAAGATTTACTCCGGCGGCCTTGGCATCCTTGCCGGCGACTACCTCAAGGAAACCTCCGACATGAACGTGAACCTTGTGGCCGTGGGTCTTCTGTACCGCTACGGTTACTTCAATCAGGTTCTTTCGGCACAGGGGTATCAGGTGGCAGGTTACGATGCCCAGGACTTCACCAAGATTCCCGCCGTTCCGGTTCTGGACAAGGACGGGAACTGGGTTACCACTTCCGTGGCTTTCCCCGGCCGAAGCATCACCGCACGCCTTTGGAAGGTGGAAGTGGGCCGCACGGACCTTTATCTTATGGATACTGACTATGAGGCCAACATTCCTGAAGACCGTGAGGTTACCTATCACCTTTACGGCGGTAACTGGGAAAACCGCCTGAAGCAGGAACTCCTGCTTGGCGTTGGCGGTATCCGCGCCCTTCGCAAACTGGGCCTGGATCCCCAGGTTTACCACTGCAACGAGGGCCACGCCGCTTTCATCGGCATGGAGCGTCTCCGTGAGTACATCGAGAAGGACAACCTTGACTTCTCAGAGGCCCTTGAGGTTGTTCGCGCAAGCTCCCTGTTCACCACCCACACTCCTGTTCCCGCCGGCCACGATGCCTTTGACGAAGGCATGCTGAGGCAGTATATCGGCCATTATCCCGAGCGCCTGAAGGTGGACTGGGAAACCCTCATGTCACTTGGAAAGGACAATCCTACGGACCCCAACGAGAAATTCTCCATGAGTAACCTTGCCGCCAACATCTCCCAGAATGTAAACGGCGTTTCCATGCTGCATGGAAAGGTTTCACAGGACATTTTTGCACACATGTATCCGGGTTATCTCCCCGAGGAACTTTTTGTGAGCTATGTCACCAACGGTGTTCACTATCCCACATGGTGCGCCCCGGAGTGGAAGCCGGTTCACGCAAAGGTGTTCGGCCCGCAGTTTGCCACGCATCATTACGACAAATCCTGCTTTGAGGGCATCTACGGTGTATCCGACGAAGAGGTCTGGAGCGTAAAGCAGCAGTTGAAGGTGAAGCTCATAGATTTCATTCGTGAGCGTCTTCAGGACAACACCATCTCCAACCACTACAGCCCTTCAGAGCTTGTTACCATCATGGATACTCTCCGCGACGACGTCCTTACAATTGGCTTTGCACGCCGCTTTGCCACTTACAAGAGGGCTACGCTGCTGTTCCGTGACCTTGACAGGCTTGACAAGATTGTGAACAATCCCGCGCAGCCGGTCCAGTTCCTGTTTGCAGGAAAGGCCCACCCTGCCGATAAGGCAGGCCAGGACCTCATCAAGCAGATTGTGGACATCTCCAAGGATCCCCGTTTCATCGGCAAGATTGTGTTTGTCCCTGGTTATGACATCACCCTTGCAAAGCGCATGGTCCAGGGCGTGGATGTGTGGATGAACAACCCTACACGTCCCCAGGAGGCTTCCGGTACTTCCGGAGAGAAGGCTGCCATGAACGGCACCATGCACTTCAGCGTGCTTGACGGCTGGTGGGTAGAGGGCTACAAGGAAGGCGCCGGCTGGGCACTTCCCATTGAGCAGGCCTACGAAGACAACAACTTCCAGAACGAGCTCGATGCCGCCACCATCTACCAGATCCTTGAGAACGACATCGCTCCCGCATATTACAACGTAGACCGCACTACGGGCCGAAGCTCGGAGTGGATTGGCTACATCAAAAACACCATCGCACAGGTGGCCTGCAACTTCACCACCAACCGCATGCTCACGGACTACATGAACCAGTACTATGAGCCCCAAAGCAAGCGTGCCCTTGAGATTAAGGCAAATGACTTCAAGGAGGCCCGGGAGCTTGCTGCTTGGAAGACTCACGTCCGCCGTGAGTGGGAGAACGTGCAGCAGACCTGGCGCTCGGATCCCCAGACTTCCTATGACATCACCCAGAGTAAGCCCTACACCGCTTCCATGAAGCTCCAGCTTGGAGACCTTAAGCCGGAAGATGTGGGCGCAGAGGTTGTGTTTGCCCAAACTGACAAACGTGGCGTTCTCCATATTGTTGAAGTTCAGCCGTTTGAGTTTAAAAAGTGTGAAGACGGCGAGGCCACCTATGAGGTAACCCTTCTCCCCGAGAAAACCGGTGCATACCTTGTTGGCGCCCGCGTGTTTGCCAAGCATCCGCTGCTTGCACACCGCCAGAGCTTTGAGTGCGTGAAGTGGCTGTAGTAACCACAGGATTCTTCGACGGTGTCCATCTTGGGCACCGTCGTGTGCTTGAGACAGTGGTCTCCTCTGCCCGTGAAAGGGGGGAGGAGGCTGTTGTGGTTACGTTCTGGCCTCATCCAAGGACGGTCCTGCAGCAGGACGCCCGGGACTTCAGGCTGCTCACGTCTCTGGAGGAGAAAAAGGCACTCCTTGCCGCCGCCGGCATAGACCGCACGGAGGTTCTGCCCTTCACCCGTGAGTTCGCCTCCCTTAAGGCCGATGAATACCTCTCCCTCCTTCAATCCCGCTACGGCGCTTCGCTGATAGTGATGGGTTATGATAACAGGATTGGGAGTGACAGGAAGACGGCGGAAGAGATATGTGTATGTCAAACCGTCGGCTGCGCCGACCCCTCCCAAAGCAAGCTTTGGGCCCCTCCCTCTTACAAGGCCGAGGGTGGCCATGGGTTTGACACACACACATCTCTCCCGCCTGTAGTCGTAGTCAATCCCGTCATTCCCGGCCTGACCGGGAATCCCATTTCTTCCACCAGAATCCGGAAGGCGCTGGAGGAGGGGGATGTGGAAGCGGCAAACGGGATGCTTGGGTATGAGTACGGGCTGCACGGAGTGGTTGTGGCAGGGAACAGGATGGGCCGGACCATAGGGTTCCCTACGGCAAATATGCAACTGTATGAGCCGCTGAAACTGGTGCCGCAGAATGGCGTATATGCCGTGAATGTTGAGGTGACAGGGAATGTGTTCCGGGGAATGTGCAATATTGGCACAAGACCCACGGTGGGCGGGACGGCCAGAACCATTGAAACTCACATACTTGGGTTCAATGAGGATATCTACGGCCTGCCGCTCAGGATCCGCTTTATCCGCCGCATACGCGACGAGCGCAAATTCCCCTCCCTGGATGCCCTCAGGGCCCAACTGGAGCAGGATGCTTTGAATTGTAAAAAGTAATTGTTATCTTTGCACTACATAAGGCTCGACGACTGGTAACGGTCGTCGGCTCATTTTTTTGACAAAGTAAAAAGGTAAACATATGGCTATTGAAATGATGACTCAGGCCGGTCTTGACAAGATCAAGAAGGAACTGGCCGATGCACTGGCCCAGAGGCCGGTGATTTCTGCGGCTATCGCAGAGGCACGTGAGAAGGGAGACCTCTCAGAGAATGCAGAGTATGACGCTGCGCGCGATGCACAGGGCCTTTTGGAGGTGAAGATCGCCCGCCTCAAGGAGAAGGTTGCAAATGCCCGCGTCATAGATGAGAGTAAGCTTTCTGCCGATACTGTGCAGCTTCTTTCCAAGGTGAAGGTGAAGAATCTCACCAACAAGATGGTGATGAACTTCCAGATCGTCCCTGAAAGTGAGGCCGATTTCTCCAAGGGTCTCCTGGCGGCCACAACCCCTATCGGCAAGGCCCTTATCGGCCATTCAAAAGGTGATGTTGTTGATGCCAAGGTGCCCAGCGGTATCATGAAGTTTGAAATTGTGGAAATTTCCCTGTAAGATGGCTACTATCTTTACAAAAATCGCAAAGGGTGAGATCCCTTCCTACAAGTGCGCAGAGTCCGATGATTTCTACGCATTCCTGGACATTTCTCCCCTTGCCGCAGGTCATACCCTGGTAATCCCCAAGAATGTTGAGGACGACTACATCTTCCATCTTGATGAGGCCACTTATGCCGGCCTGTGGGCATTTGCCCGCAAGGTTGCGGTGGCGCTCAAGGCCGCCGTTCCCTGCAAGAGGGTAGGCGTTGCCGTACTTGGTATGGAAGTGCCTCATACTCACATTCATCTGGTGCCTCTCCAGACGGAAGGAGACCTTGATTTCAGAAAGGCAAAGCTGCAGCTTGAGCCTCAGCAGATGAAGGAGATTGCCGCAAAAATCTTTGCAGAGTATGAGAAACTTTAGCCGCATTCTCCTAGGTGCTCTCCTTTGCACCGTTTTTTTCTCCTGCAACCCTGAGAAAACCTACATCAGCGGTGTCCTCAAGGACGGCCCTGAGTCCGAACTAGTTGTCAAACTCCTGGACGTGAACCGTTTCCAGGTGCTGGATACCCTGAGGACAGAGGAAGATGGCGCCTTCTCCTACACTATGGACATCAAGGAGGCCCAGCCGGAGTTCGTATACCTTTATTATAAGGACCGCCAGGTCGCGTCCCTGCTTCTTCAGAAGGGAGATGTTGTGTCTGTGGAAACCGATACCCTTGGTGCATACAAGGTGGAGGGGAGTGAGGAAACCCTCAATCTCCAGAAGGTAGAGAATGCCTACAACGCCTGCGTGAGGGATATTTCCCGCATCATTACCAATCCCCTGAGGGGAGATGCCGCTATTTCCCGCAGGTATGTGGCATATTATCGTGACAGGGTGGAGTATGTGCTGGGTCATCCCTATTCACTTACCGTAGTGCCTGTCTTCTTCCAGAAGATCAACGACGGCCTTCCGGTGTTTGCGCAGCCCACTGACGGTCTTCTGATGCGTAATATCTGCGATTCCCTCAAGACCATCTATCCTGATTCCAAGTACGTGAAGGCCCTTGAGAAGGAGGCCGAAAAACGCGTGTCGGAGATGGAATTATCGGCCCGTATCAACAAGGCCCAGGAGGTTGGCTACATAGATATCAATCTCCCCGGCGTTGACGGTAAGAAGGTGAAGCTCTCCGAGGTAGAGTCCAAGGTTACC
>JAEEGG010025833.1_pt1 | contig 11269 bp, 9 predicted proteins | sample 9134161 | NCBI WGS metagenome assembly JAEEGG01 (sample SAMN16246543, study PRJNA631951) | gut metagenome | biome: gut microbiome; feature: rumen; material: CR-attached | host: Bos | place: Iran: Karaj | collected 2018-10
TCACAATGCCCGCAATCATCTCATGCAGCTCCTCTTCGAGGACGTTCATGGGCACATTGCTTTCCTCTACCACCGCAGCCTTCTTCTCTGGCTTCGGCAGGGCACGCTTGTTCACCTTCTGGTTCTGGTTCAGGGGGATGGCCTCAATCTGCATCGTCACGGCAGGCACCATGTAAGGCGGCTTCTGATCCATGATGAAGTTGTTCAGAGCCTCGATGTCTATCTGCTGATTGCTGACGATGTAGGCCGCAATGAACTTACCTCCACTGCCTCCTTCCTCATCGAAGGCCTGCACGGTAGCGTCCTTGATGCCAGGGAATTCGCGAATGACAGCCTCCACCTCTTTCAGCTCGATGCGGAAGCCACGGATCTTCACCTGTCCGTCGCGACGGCCTACGAACTGAATGTCGCCAGAGGGCAGATAGCGTACGATGTCGCCAGAGCGATAGACTCGCGCGTACTTCTTATCATCTGTAAAGGGATTGCCGATATACACTTCTGCCGTTTTCTCAGGACGGTTCAGGTAGCCACGGCTCACCTGCGGGCCACTGACCCATAATTCTCCTGCTGCACCCACGGGCAGACGATGCCCCTGCGGATCAACCACATAAAGATGAACATTGTCAAGCGCCTTGCCAATAGGGATGTCCTTCAATTTCTGGTCGACATGATACCTGGTAATCAGGACGGTTGTTTCCGTAGGACCATACACGTTATAGAACTGGAAATCTTTCGGCGGTGTCAGCGATGCCAGCTTCTCACCACCGGTGGAGAGGAACTTCAGCGAGTGGTTCTCAATGTTTGAGGCAAACTGGTAGCCCACCTGTGTCGTCATGAACGAGTGGGTGATCTGGTTCTGCTCAAAATAGTCATTGAGGGCAATCAGGTCAAGGCGCAGCTCCTCAGGGACGATATGCACCGTCGCGCCGCAGGTCAGGGCAGGATACATATCCATCATACAGGCATCGAATCCATAGCTGGCGTAAGCAGCCACCTTGTGCTCTGGCTTCAGGCCATAGAAGCTCTGATACCAATGGCAGAAACAGACAAGATTGCTGTGCATCAGCTGACAGCCCTTGGGCACGCCCGTAGAGCCGGAGGTGTAGAGCAGGATGAAGAGGCTGGATGGCTTGGGCTCCGCCGGCTGCTCTGTGGCTGCTGGCAATGACATCAAGTTCTTAGTCAGCAGCACATCGCCCTGGTATTCATCCACGATGCTTCGCAGTTCCTCATCGGCTATCAGCAGCTTGGCATTGGCATCCTGCATCATAAAGTTCAGACGCTCTTTGGGATAGGTTGGGTCGAGGGGCTGATAGGCACAGCCGGCCTTCAACACACCCAGCGAGGCGATGGCCATCCACTCGCAACGGGGAATCAAGACCGACACCACATCTTCTGCACCCAATCCCTTGGCTGCCACATAGCCTGCGATGCGGTCGCTGATTTCGTCCACATCCTTATAGGTATATCGCTTGTCCTTATAGACCACGGCGATGTTGTCCGGTGTGGCCTTGGCCTGACGGCGGAACAACGAGACGATGGTCTGTGTGTCATCGTAGTCCACATCGGTCTGGTTGAAGCTGTCGAGCACTTCCATCTGACTGGCCGTTGTGATATTGACCTCACGCAGATACTCCTTGCTGAGGAATCCTTTTATCACAGCCTCATAGCTCTCCAGATACTGACGGATGATCTCCTCAGAATACTCGTTACTGTTGTATTCTGCCTTCACCTGATACTTGCCGTTGAGGATGAACGCCTTCAGATAGAGCGAAGCCTCCAGCGTACTGTTGCAGAGTCGGATGGTCTTCATCGGCTTGCCGCACAACTGCTCGTCGGCAAACATCGTGCCGTGCCAGGCAAACATCGAGTTGCTCTGGATGCCCAGGTCGTTCACGGCATCGCTGAAGGCGTATGCCTCATGCTTGCGCACACCGCCCATCTGATCCTGACCAGCCTTCAGGTAGTCAAGCACCTTGGTCTCATTGTCAAACTTGGCATAGACGGGCAGTGTCTTCACCGTCATACCGATGGAATGCAGGAAGCGCTTGTCAGAACGTCCGTTGTAGATGGTGGTGAAGAGCGACTCCTGTTCATTATTGTATTTGGCCAGCAGGAAGCTGTAGGCCGTCGTGAAGAAATTGCTCTTGAAGATGCCTTTCTCCTTGCAGAATGCGTCCACCTCGGCCATCTCCACGTCGAGCGTCCGCACCATACTGGCCTCGCTGTGCTCCGGCTCCTCAAGGTCGGGCATCAGCTGGGTGAAGCAGTCGCCACAGTCGAAGTTCTGTGCATACCACTGCTTGCCTTCGTCGAAGGCAGCCGTCTTGCGCAGCTCTGCCTCAGCCGTCGCCACCTCTGCCATCGTCATCGCCTCCGGTTCCAGTGTTCCTCCACCGTAAACCTTGTCGATGTCGCTGAGCATCACCTTCAGTGTGGTGCCGTCGCCGATGATGTGGTGGATGTCGAGGAAGAAGTAGAAATGTTCCGCATCCTTGAACAGGCGGATATGGAACAGACGGTCCTTGTAGATGTCGAAGGGCGTGATGAGTGGCTGACCATTGAACGTTCCGCCGTCTTCAATTTTCAATGTTCCATTTTCAATCTCCAACGTGAACGTCTCCGTATCGTCGATGGTCTGAAGGGGGTCGCCCTCGTTATTCAGTTCGATGCGCGTGAACAGCGTGGGATGCGCTGCCACAGCGGTCTCAATGGCCCGGCAAAGTTTGACTCCGTCCAGCGTGCCGTCAAGCACGTAAAGATAAGGAAGGTTATAACAAGCCTCTCCCAGATGAGCGACACACTCTACATAGAGGCCATATTGTACTTTTGATAATGGTGCGGATGTCTTCATTGTAATATCGTTTTTAGTTTTTTCAATCTTCAATGTTCAATGTTTAATCTTCTTAATCAGCGTCAGGAAGTTCTGCCCGTCTGCACGCTCATAGTTGATGGAGTCCATCAGTTCGCGGACCAACAGGATGCCCAGTCCACCTATCTGACGGTCATCGATGGATAGCGAGGTATCGGCCTTCTCCTTTGCCGTCGGGTCGAAGGCTACGCCAGAGTCGATGATGACCGTCTTCAGCGTCTCGCCATCCGACAAGAAGCGTATCTCGATGTCACCTTCAATTCCTGTAGGATAGGCGTAGTCGATCACATTCACCACAGCCTCCTCGACAGCCAGACGGAGCTTATGGGCAAGGTGCTTCTCAATGTTCAGTTGCTCCATCACCGACTTCATAAACGCACTGAACTTCGACACTTCGTGTACGTCGTTCTTGATCAAAAGAGTTTCCGTCAGTATACTCTCGAAATGCTTGGGTGTATAGTGGATAGCCAGCATCGTCAGGTCGTCGCTCTGCTGGGCATCACCAACAAACTGATGTACTTGACGAGTGATGGTTTCAATCAACTGTCTGGGCTGAATCGGGCAGTCGGCACGAAGCACCTCTTCGACTCGTTTCAAGCCAAACTGCTTGCGCCCGGCGTCCTTCGCCTCTGTCAGTCCGTCGGTATAGAGGAACAGTGTAGAGTCTGGCTTCAACTGCGTTTCCTGCACACCATACTTTATGTCCTCGAACACCCCGACAGGCAAATGAGGCACACAATCCACCGTTCTCATTCCTCCTTCTCTCCTTTCTCCTTCTCTCCTTCTCTCCTCAAGAACAATCGGCGCGTCGTGACCGGCATCGCAGTAGCGCAAACGCCCCGTCGGCAAATCGAGTACACCGATAAACATGGTCACGAAAATATTCGACTCATTGCCCTGACATGAAACCTCATTGATGGCTTGCATGATGCGGGCAGGATTATTTTCGTGAGTCGAGAAGGCACGGAACAAGGAATGGATCACACCCATGACCATCGCCGACGGAGCTCCCTTGCCGCTGACGTCACCGATACAGAAGAAAAGCTTCTCGTCGCGGATGTAATAGTCATACAGGTCTCCGCCCACCTCACGGGCAGGCACCAGCGACCCGAAGATATCCACATCGGCATGCTGTATAAGGCTGTGGGGCAGCATGCTCTGCTGTATCTCGCTGGCCACGCGCAGTTCGCCGCCAATGCGCTCCTTCTCGGCTTTCACCTTACGCAGACGCTCCAGGTTGCGCGACGTGCGCCACACGATAAACCCAATCAGTATCAGACCAGCAAGCACGGGCAGCAACAGCGTTGTGCGTATTTTACCCAGTTTGCTGAACACCTCTTTATCATTCTGGATGCTCACCAGGATCCAGTTTGTATTACCGCCGACAGGATGGAAATACACATGACGCTCATTGCCCTTCTCATCTGTAATGGTTTCTAAGCCCGTCCTGTCTTCATCAGCCTTTATCAGTTGACGCACCCTTTGGAACAATTTACTGTCCTTACCCGCCAGCAGGTGTCCTTTCTCAGTCACTATAAAACGCTGGGTGCTCTTGTAGGACTTTCCTTCTTCCACCACCTCCTCGAGCCAGTCGAGGGCAATGTCCGCACCCACGACACCCACCGTCTTACCTTTTTCGTCATGCACAGGCACACTATAGGTGGTCACCATCGCCTTGGCTCCGTCTTTGTCAAAATAAGGCTCGCACCAGTTGCCGCCGTTCTTGGCTATTGCCTCGGTGTAGAAAGCTATCTTCGTATAGTCATGTTCTGCCGAGCCTAACTGCATGGTCTCAATGGTTCCGTCAGCCCTTCTCACGGCATACGGTTCAAACCAGCGTCCTTTCTGTGGGAAATAATCCGGCACGAAGGTTACCATACATCCCAAGACGGAAGGGTTATTATCCACCAGCCTTCGGGTGATCGAATACATCCAATCCGGATCCTCCAGATCGTCGGCTACCACCCACGCCATGTTATCCACCGTCACCTCGACCTTAGCCAGTTTGTTTCGAATACAAAGATAGATGGCGTTCATCTCACGCTCTATCAGTTTCTCCACCGTATTGTGGATAATATTCTGCGCCGAGTAGTACAGCACCCCCGATGTCAGCTCCAGCAAGAGGGCTGCACCGATGATAAGGGTCAGCGGCAGGTTATGCCTGACCACTCCGCTCAGCCTTTTCCATATTGATAATTTTGAATTGCCCATTATGAATTATGCATTATGAATTATGCATTGTCCTAAGTTCAAATCGTGCTTTGCTCAATTTGTGAATCATCACGATGAGAGCGACTTCGATGGCGTAGGCGATGAGGTAACTGTACCACAGATAGTCAGGAGCAGCATGCGACATAATCCACAAGACGGGAATCACCGTCAGCGAAAGGGCCAGCGAGATGAACAGCGCCATGCGGTGATGACCGTATAGTTTATAGACCACCATGATGGTGTAGATATAGCAGAAGGGGATGAAGCTGAGTGCAAAGATGCGCAGGGCACGCACGCCCTCGGCGATCATAGCATCATCTTGGGCACCGAAGAACTTCGTGATGGTTTCAGGCGCTATCCAGATAAAGACACAAGTGATCAGCATGGCCATGGTGATGAAATGGAAAGACTTGCTGATGACAAGACGGAACTTCTCCTCGTCTCCCTTGCCCACCTGTATGGCACCCAGCGACTGGACGGTACGACAGGTGCCTGACAGGAAGAGATTGTAGATGTACAGGATGTTCATACAGACGGAGAAAGCAAAGATACCTACCCGCCCCATGGTGTCCAGAACGATGCTGTTGGCACAGAAGAGGAGCGCAGTCAGGCTGATGGAAGCAAGCGCCAGGGGCGCACCCTGCGACACCATGCTCTTGAGGGTAGTCCAGGCCTTCCCGTCTCCCAACAATATGCTTAAGTGATGACTGGGGTAGCGGAAATGCCAGCACATGATCACAATGCCGACGATATGACCGACGACGGTGGCTGTGGACGATCCTTCGATGCCCCATCCAAACCATTGGATGAAGATGATGTCGCAGCCGAGGTTCACGGCATTGTCGATGAGGATGGCGATCGATACCAGTTTCGGACTGCCATCCACGCCTACCATCGTTCCTAAGGCCCATGACATCATATAGGTCGGGGCACCGATCATCAACGGGAAGAGATAGTCGCGCGTAGCCACAGAGAGCTCCTCGTGAGAGCAAAGCCATCCTGTGATGTCATCGGTGAAGAACAGACCGGCTACCGTCTGTAACAGTCCGAAGGCCAGACAGCCTATGGTGGAAAGGGTATAGATATAGGAAGCCCGCGAATAGTCCTTCTTGCCTAATTCCATACCCACGAGCATACCTGCCCCTGTAGAGAGCAGCATGCTGACGGTAAACATAAACTGTATGACGGGCTTTGAGAGGTTGATGGCACTCACGCCGTCCTCTCCGATCAGGTTACCCACGATGATCGAATCCACCACATTACCCAGACACGCCGACAGCGCAATGAGTATCGATGACCACAGGAACACCCAAAACTCCTTATTGAAACCTTTCCTCTCTTCTTTATCCATATCTCTTCTCTCCTTACTCCTTCTCTCCTTACTCCTTCTCTCCTTATCATATCTACTGACTCCTGTCTCCTTACTCCTTCTCTCCTTACTCCTTCTCTCCTTCACCACTTCGTGGTAAACAAACTGGGCGAAATAACAAATGAGAACCAGCCCCAGCGTGCCGTTTTACTGCTATTACCTTGTTTCAGGCGGTCCATCGTCTCCGTACCGAACATCATCGTATAGCCTGCCGTCAGCGAGATATCCTTCGTAAAACTATACCTCGCCATCATACCGATGCTATGTCCCAACGTGCTGTTCAGGCCGTACAGTTGTGTCGTCACGGCTAAGTAGTGATAGGCGGCACTACACTCGAATTTGCCAAACGGCCGTCCGAAGGCTCCTATGTAGGCATTCTGCAGACCAGGCGTAAAGTCGTTGATGTAGGCTTGCTCATAGAAATAGTCCATGATGCCATAGAACTTGGTTTTTGAGCCGTAAAGGGGAGTAAAGCCCCTTGCAACATCATGTAGCACCATACCCATTTGGCCTGGTTTAGTGACAGGCACATAATCGTCGCCGCTCAGGTAGTCATAACCCAACGTAAAGCCGTAGTTGTCGGAGGGTTTGATGGTGGCTTTCCCGCTGGCCATCCAGGCATCAATTTTCCCGGGCATCTTCATCACGGGATCTACAAACTTACCCCCCTGCCGATAGTATGCACCTTCTATCGTCAGATACTTGGGATGATAGTTCACGTATCCACCATACATCTGCTGATAGACCGTCGTAGGCGATTTATTCTTGTTCCCTGGCTCACCAGACTGCAATCCCGTATTCATGAAAAGCAAGGATGCTCCCAACGGGAACTTGGGCAGATCGTAGTGATACCACGCGGTCAGCATCGTCTTGTAAGGTTGCGACCCGCCTGAATAATAGGTGCTCTTATACACGTTCTCGGCATTCTGGTTGTAGGCAAAAAAGGCATGCGCCTTATGGCCGTGACCTTCGTAGCCCACTCGCAGCACGTCGTGCGTCTTACCGGCCATCGCAAAGTCGTTGGTGCCGATGATACGCTCATCGTCGTATGACAAGGCTATACGGCCGACCTGTGCAAAGAGACCGTTGTTTGCCGTCATCTTCACCCATCCCTCATAGAGGTTGAGTGTCTGATTACCACCAGACCCCCACACCGCCTTGTTCTGGATCACCATATGAGCCTGGAGATAGGGCCGTGAATAGTCCACGATGATACGGGTACGCCCAAGCAGGAAGTTCGACCTGTCTTCCACTTCATCATCCCCGTCCAAAGGCAGACCGCCTCTCACAATCTCTCCATGTGTCATGAAATTCAAGCCGAAGCTCAGGGTATTAACTTTGGCAGAATCCTCCTGCGCACCTGCGCTGACAGATGCCGTGAGCAGTACGACGCCCACAAGTACCCTACCCATTCTATTCAAACTCGAAGATACTGATGAATCCTGTCAGCTTAAACACGTTCTTGATGTCGTCGTTCACACCGCGCATGATCACCTTACTGCCTGTCGACTTGGCACCTTTCAGGATGCTCAGCAAGATACGCAGGCCGCTGGAAGCGATATACTCCAGATTCGTGCAGTCGATGATCACGTCCTTACCGTTGCTCTGATAGAGCGGTTTCAATACCTCTTCAGCCTCAACAGCTGCTGCGGTGTCCATTTCTCCTTCTAACGTGGCATAGAATTTGCCGTCGATTTCTTCAATTTTAGTATTCATAATCTTTTCTGTTTTAGATATTTATTTATAATTGTAAGCATATTACAAAGTCATTGCAAAATTAGTAAAAAATATAGAATAACCGCAAATATTAATGTGTTTTTTTACATAATTAACATTCGCGTAATTATGTTCATTTGTTCATATGTTCATTTGTTTATCTCCAATTATTTTGTGGATTATTTGCAAGATTGAAGATTACTTTATATCTTTGCAGGCAAAATTCAGTGCTTTTATGGAACGTATGAATAATATTTTTGAGAAATTAGGAAGGAAGGTGTCTGAAGAAGACAAGCCCTACGTCTGGGCGAAGGTCGCTCAATCAGTCTATTTCTGTATATATGGTATAACGCTGTTGGTATCTTATCTGTTCAGAGTTGCAGGCCTGGCAGCTTTTATTGAGAGCTATGCGCTTCTCAGACCATGTTTGTTTTTGGCATTGTATCTCTACATGCAGTTTGACAGAACAGATGAAAGGATTCTTCCACCTAAGAGATTATATTTTGTCTTGCGAATACTCGCGTTTGCAGTAATGCTTAATGTCCTTAGTGATACAGCTTTCAATGCCTTTCTCTTTACCATGGCGATAGCCGCTTTGTATGTATTATTCGTAGTTGCTGAGTTTAAGCAGTTACGTCCGGCTATATATCTGTTTACCCCAACATTGTTGGCTCTCATCGTTTATTGTGCATTGACGATCAGCCATGTTGACCAGTGGGGCTTCGATGTTATTGCTGGTTCTGTAATGCTTATTTCCGTGTTCGTAAAAATATCGATATGGTCTTTTCTTGAAAGGGGAGCCATTCAATATGCCTCAGACTATAATAGAAAAGCTATGGACTATTCAGAACAACTTTCGCAGGAGAAAAGTAAAAATATTTGCCGAAAGATTAGAAATCCATGGCGCGATGGATATAAATCGGGCATGTTTGCATTTTGCATGAACGCAGGACCACTAACCAAAATATTTCATGAGGTGGAGGATGTCACAATAGGCCAAGATGATCAAATGGACTGATAATCACAAAACGGCAAATTTGGGTCACCAAGTATTATATGCTTTGACAGGTTCAAGTTACCTTAGCCCCACTGCTTTCCTCCGAAGGCAGTGGGGCTATGTTTTGTTCATTTGATCATTTGTTCATTTGTTCATTTTCCTGATGCGTTCGTCTATGATCAGATCAATGCCGACAGCCGAACCAGCGTATATCAGACATTGGGCGAAATACCACAGCACCGAATCGTGTATCTCTCCGACGGGAGCCGTCCAGAATGCGCAGAAGCACAGGGTGACACCCATGACGAGCATGAATGCTGCGGATATTAATTTGAATGATTCTTTGTACTTCATACGACGTTTATTTTAAGAAAATCCCCGCAAGGATTTTCCTTGCAGGGGTATGACGAATAGCGGTCTTCCGATTAAGGCTGCGGTGCGACGTAGTCGAGCGGCTGGAGGATGCGCGTGTACGTGTTGTAGTGCTTGCCACTTGCAGAGGTCTTCTGCACCTTGTTAGTGATGAGCTTACCGAGGATTTCAAACGTACACAAGTCCTTGAATGCCTTCGAGGTCAGCTGCTCACCCTTGGAGTTCTCGGGAATGAAGTTGATCTTCACGCCCTGGATCTGGGCGACGCTCACGCTGTCGGTGTCGTTGACACCCTTCGAGCAGATGTTCGGGGTGAACGTACCCAGACCATCCCACTTCACGGGCTGTCCCGACTTCAGGAGTTCCACCATGACGGTGGTCAGCTTCTGAATCACACCTTCAACGATGTCGCGGCTGTAAACAGACTGATCGAATGCGACGCGCTCAATCAAACCACGCAGGTTCAGCGTCTCAGGCCAGAAGGGAACGAGGAACCACTTGCCGAAAGCGGTGCTGTCGTCGTTCGTGTTCTGACGGGCGGCTACTGGAAACGCGATAATTTGAACTGCCATAACGATACTTGTTTAAATTTTACATTCCGTTAGTTATCTACCTTTGGTGTCCTGAACATCTACGGCTCATCTTACTGACATGCGATATAACAACTGCTGACGTCAAGGGTTGTTATTCAGCTCATCTGGCGGATCGGCCGCAGGCTCCTTATTCAGGGGTTCAAAGAACGCAAACAGGTATTACCTAATTCCACTGCAAAGATACTGCGATATTCTCAGAAAAGCAAGAAAAAAAGCGAGTCAGTTTTCAAGTTAACCCCCTTTAACTAATGAAAGATAAGGATTCATATAATATATGAATATTTTTGGCACTTTGCCATATATTCAGTACCTTTGTGGTATGACAAAGCCGCAGAACATAGATCGTCAGTTTCTGACGAAGAGGTATGTCGCAGAATACTTCTTTCCGTGTTACCCACACCGCACAGGTTGGAGAAAACTTAAAACCCTTTTTGGGGATAATCCCGTGACGTATAACTTGTTTCATTCCCGTCGTTCGCATGTGCGAATAAGTGAGTTCACGTACATGCGCACCAGTTTCTGAAGTTCATAAAAACACAAATGATCAAATGAACAAATGAACACGAGCCTCCGAAGTTGCGAGTGGGGCAATAGGGTTAAAATAGTATATTTATATAAGTATCTATAGATATTTATATAAATATACTATTTTAAAGTAATTCATATATAAATATCTCCCCCTCATATTTCCGTTATCCCCCCCATTTTGTTCATTTGTTCATTTGTTTATTTGTTTATCTCCAATTATTTTGTGGATTATTTGCAAGATTGAAGATTTCTTCTTATCTTTGCAGGCAAACTGATAGGCTATGACACAAGACGAACGATGGCAAGCCCAATATGATCAGATGATGGCTTTCATGAAAGAGAACCATCGTCGGCCCTCCAAGCACAGACTTGAAGAACACGATATGCTCAACTGGTATAAGCACACGAAGAAAATGATCGCCCGGGGTGACTATCCCGCTGACAGGATCGCAAAGTTCAAAATCCTACAGGATATTGCCGACGAATACCGCAGATTGAATCAATACATTTAGTTCCTTCGTCATTCGTGATAGTTGTGAGTTTTTTAGGCACAAAATGGGCCACCGAAGTGGCCCTTTGCTAACCTAAACCTAACCTCTAATAATACGATT
>JAEEGG010025836.1_pt1 | contig 11268 bp, 11 predicted proteins | sample 9134161 | NCBI WGS metagenome assembly JAEEGG01 (sample SAMN16246543, study PRJNA631951) | gut metagenome | biome: gut microbiome; feature: rumen; material: CR-attached | host: Bos | place: Iran: Karaj | collected 2018-10
GTCGTAGATGCGATACTTTACCCCCCTAAAGTATCATCGGAACGAGTCGTAGATGACGTAGGAACACCTCAAAGATGACGTTAGCACGGGTCTAAAGTGCCGTACCCTTGGCTCACTTGCCTTAACGAGTACAAAGGTACTACATTGGGGTAGTGCGCTTTCCGTTTGCTTCCGTTTACTCAAAGGTCTATGCAAAATTTTTCTGCCATAAAGGCAACAATGTGCGGAGGTAGCTTTTTAGCCGTGGGTTTAAGTCCCATCCGTGCTAATTCTTCGCGATAAGGCTGGCACCAGTTCATCAAGGTCTTTACACTGACGTCAGCCTTATCAGCCAGATCGTGTTTCATCATTGCTTTCATATTGTTTTCCATTATAAGTTTCTTTTACTGGGTGGAGTGGGTGGAGAGGTGGAGTAAAATGTAAAGGGTTGTCGCGTACCGCATACGTGCGCGGTACGCGAGGGGAGTGCGAAACCTACTCCACCTCTCCACCCTCTCCACCCATTTCCTGCAAGTGCCGGTGCAGTTCCTTCTCTGCTTCTGTGCGGCGTACGACACGATAGCGACGGAGACCATGCACCAACTTGGACTCGAAGCCCATTGCCGTTAGGGCACGCCCCAGTGTAGCTGCAGAAAGTTCACGCATGTTGACACCACCAACCAACTGCAGGATAACCGATGCAGGCAGGAAGTCGCCACCCTCAATGCCTACTGGCTTACGAAAGTGCTCGTCTACGAGTTCATTGGCTGACTGTGAGGTCTCAAACGCCTTATTATGCTGCTGCAGTTGTTCTATCTCTGCCCTGTCGAACCAATAGCGGAAGCCGTTCTTGTAGAGGGCGTAGGCCTGTGCATAGATACCGTCATAGTCGAAGGGCGTAGACAAAGGACTTTCTATGGAATCCACCTCGAAGGGCAGCCAGCGGCGCGTTCCCGTCGTGTCCGACAGGAACTGCACGTTGTTGCCCGTACCGCAGAACGATGCCACGTGCGGTCGGTTCTCATGGTAGCGTTCATAGGCGCCACGCTCGTTGATGCTGGGCATGGTCATCGCTGCCTTCAGCTTATTCAACTCTTTGGGCAGCATCGAGTCCAACTCCTCCCAGCACACTAAGCCGTACTGCGACAGCACCAGCAGGTCGTCCTTCGACACCATGCCGCTGTTCGTCTTCGTATAGAAGTACTCCCTGAGCTGTGGCGGCAACAGGTGTGAGAACCAGGTGGTCTTGTACGAACCCTGCTCGCCTATCAACACCAGCATGACGTTGTTCACCACCGTAGGATTGATCCACGATGCCACCATCGCCACCAGCCACTTCTTCAGGTACTGGTAGAAGAGCAACTGTTCATCACTGTCACCTCTCACATTCACTGACATAGCCAGCAGCAAGATGTTGTCACCGTCCTCTTGCTTCCAGTCTGGTAGGTGCTCCAGATAGTGGCGGAAGGGGTGATAGCTCGGTACGAAGTCCGACTCGATGATGTTCTGCAGGTGTTGCTTGATGACAGGCTTCTCTTCACACAGCTCCCCCCAGAGTGTGTTGATGTCACGGTCGCCCAGGTTTCTGTAGCCGTCACTGACAGCCCCTTCCTCTCCAAAGATGGTGAGCAGTCCCTGTTCATTCTCCTGGATGACCGGTCCTTCTGACAGCCAGTGTACCTCCGTGCGCCGTCGCACCTCGTTATAGCGCAGCATCACCCGATTGCTGACCATCTGCTTGATCTCCTCCACCGTGGCATACGTCTCCTGCCACGGCTTCTTATGCTCGCGCGGAGCCTCGCCTGTTTTCGTTTTGGTTTTCGTCTTCGTCTTACTTTTCGTTTCCATACCGCAAAAATAACAATAATACTTCAACACTGTTTCAAAAAGATGTAAACTCTTGTAAACTCAGACATGTATCATCCGCTTATAGCGATAGAAAAGTGTCTTGACGCTACTCTCACTACCCAGATTTGTGAAGTTTGCCAGAAAACTGATAAGTTCATCATTACTTACTTCTATACCGCCTGCGGCATAGATGTCGAGAAAGGCATGATAGACGTCTTTCTTTCGGATACGTTTGAAGTTAAAGTTTAGCTTCTCGCAAGGCCTTACACCCCACTCAATCATTATCTGTGGCATGCTATTGGCCACTATTACCAAACCTAAAGCTTCTAAGGCTTTGGCCAAATTCTTTTGTTCCACCGTATCGGCGGACTCCGTTATTACCTTCATTTGTTTCCTAAGTTTTGTGAGAAGCATTGAGGTAGTCGACTTTTTCACCATGGAAACTCTCACGCCACTCAGGGTTCAACATGTTTGCTGTCCGCGAACGGAATGCGAAGTTAGAACATTGGAAAATATTGACCAAATAAAAAATTGGTTCATTTTTAGTCAGTAAGCGTTTTGACTAAAAATGAACCAAAATGAATAAAAAAGACTAAAAAAAAATAAATCGGCTTCAAGGCATTATTTGGCCTTTTCCACCAACTTTTTGAATTCTTCCTTCATTTCGCTATATACAGAATCTTTCTCATTCCAGCAATAATCATCACTCAAATATTTGTCCAGAGCCGATATGCTATTGCCTAAAATATTGCCATAAGTCTTCTTGAAAACAGTCTTTGTGAGCTTACCAATCGCTCCGGCATCCATGGCCGCCCTAAAAGGACAGATAATCGCCTTGGGTAACTTCTTCCCTTTAGTGTATATATCTAACAGTTTCATGACATCATCGGCTATCTTCTCAGCGATGACCACCGATTTGAAGTCTGCCCTCATCTTAGGGTCTTTCACATACGCCATGGCACTATAGAACAGGTCAAGATGCTGAACTACATTCAGCTGGTTCTCTTTCAACTTCGCCTGCCATCCGAATTTATTGGCAGCATGGTTCAGCGATCGCTCCACTGCCTTCACCACATCCTCGCTCATTTGCAGCCTGTCGTTGTTCTTCTCAACCAGCACAAAACTCGGGAATAGCCGCGTGTCTATCAGCACATCCAGGCAGGTACCATCGTCCGCTTTCACTGCCCTCATCAGATAGAGTCCGTCCTTAGGTTTCTTGGCGAATTCGTGATAATAGCTAGCATTGGTGCTGGGGTCTTTCAAGTATGAGCCGTTGTTTCGGAAGTCTGCGTCGCAAATAGCCCGCACGACTTCCTTGGCCGCTAAAAAGCCAGTCTCTCCCAACTCCAACTGCCGCCCTTCAAGACAGCAGTTGAAAAAGTAAAAATCCTTGTACATAGATTATTAGTTTGTTAGTTAGTTATGTTATTATTGTTATTTTGAAAACAATTCTGTTTTGGTTGCGAAAAGAGCGTGGACACCAATAATAAACAAATTAACCTCAGGGCTACCACACCCATCAACCATCTGAATACTACCAATGCCCACGCCATATAGTGTGAGCTTTGGTAGCCTTCGCGGTTGATACAATCTCAGGTTGAGAGTGGTAGTTTGAGGTTATCGAACGCTTGGCTCTTTTCCGCGATGTCTTTATTTTGTGGTGCGAAGTTACAAAGAATTTCTTATAGCACCAAATTATTTGTTAAGATAATTTTGTTTATTTCAAAAATATGTTTAACTTTGCAGCGTGAAATGTATATTACGTTAGAAACAATGGAAATAAAGAAAGTTACATACGAAGAGGCTCTTGCACGTTTTAAGCGTTCGCTGGAAATCAAGCGGAATGCTGAAAAGCGTATGGCTGAAGAGTGGAAAGCTATGGGATTAACAGGAACTATTGTATCGCTATGATAGAGCTTTCTCTTGAGAAGATTAATACTCAATCGCCATATGAGGTGTCCTATGCCCCAAATGGTGATTTTGTTTTTGCAACCAATCTTGGTATCCACTATCTTATTTCTTTTGAAAATGAAACGCCGTTGGGCGGTTGTGACACTTTTCAGTTTGTCATTCAGAAACTTGACCCTCAGCGTTCACCACATGACGCAAAAGTAGAACAAGCCATACTTGCTATACTCAACGTGTTTTTCGCAGAGCATCTAGATGTATTGCTCTATATGTGTGACGATAGTGATGGGCGTGAAGCCAATCGTAATCGATTGTTTCTTGCATGGTTCAAAAAACATGCTGCACCGGAGCGTTTCACTATTCGAACCGCTAGCGCCACGGTTGAGGGTAAGGGCTTTTATGCTGCTATAATTGTAGAAAACAGGAATCCTCTGCTCGAGACCATCATTGCCGATTTTGAGAGTACTGCTCAAGCTCTTACTGAGGGAAAGCCTTAATTTCTGCCTTCTTTCCTATTCCCTCTTCCCTCTTCCATCATATCCTGCAACATAATACATTGTGTCACAGGGACAGATACTATTGACACATAATTGTTTTAAAAATGTCATTATCAACGCCAGTTCGGGATAAGAAGTTCTAAAACAGCATAAGTTGCCTAGTGTTTTCAATGCAATATCCCTGAAGCGCCTGTGGTTTATTGTCGAAGAAGCAGTATGCAGCCAGTGCCGCAATCATACTCATGATGAAGTTGTTGACAGACCTGTGCCTTGAATGTACCAGCTGTGCCGTATTCTTGAGCATGTCGTTAATAGTCTCGATGATACATCTTTTCCGTAGCATGACCTTGTCCCACATGGGCATGAGCTTGTTCTTCATGTTGGTTCTGATACCTGTCACCAGATGAACCCCGTCTTCGAAAAGCACATCAAAGAGTTTGGGCGAGATGTATCCCCTGTCGGCAAAGAGCTTTCCGTAAAGCGTCTTGGCCAGGACTGCCCAGACCTTTGGATCCCTGTCATCCACATTGGCTCCCGTGAAACAGAATGTGATGATTTCCCCTCTGTCATTGCAGACCAGATGCAGTTTGAAACCATGGCACCATCCCATAGTCCCCTTTCCGTCGGAAGCCAGTCCCTTGAACACTCTATTGGCGTAACGTCTGAGATTGTGGCAGACTGGCACCATGGTTGAGTCAACGAAGCTGATGCCTGTACAGCGACCGAAGGCTGAAAGATTGAGGAAGAACATCATCTGGAAGAACACGCGACTCTCGAGTTCCACAAAACGGTTGTATGATACGGCATTGGGGAGGGAATCTTTCATGTGCTGCTTGATGAAGAACAGGTAGTAGTGTTTAAAGTTGCGGAACGAACCAAACTGGAACACTATCAAAATGGTCATAATCTCACTGTCGGAGAGGGATGCCTTACGATAACGACGCGACTTTCCATCAGAGGATATAAGAGACTTTTTGTTTATCTGCTTATCAAATTCTTTGCAAAATTCATCCACGGCACAGAAAATTTCTGTAACTTTGTAGTCGGTAATCATGAGTTTATTCTTTTGTTTAACTTTATAAGTGATTGAAATTCAGATATAAAGGTACAAAAAATATCTCAGATTACCAACTTTTTATACGACTTTCTTATCCCGAACTGGGGTAGATAATGAAAAATTGAGAAAAGCCAGGGAAGCAGTTATAGCCTCTCTGGCCTTTTTGTTTTTGTAAATTCCGATAAAATTTCTGGGAGTTTTTTTGGCCGTTTCAAAAACTATTCGTACATTTGCAAATCAGAAGATTACTAACCCAAAAACTATATAGATTATGAAGAAACAGTACGGGCGACCGACGGTGCACGTCGTCAAGCTACATCACCAGGTGCAACTGCTCTACGGCAGTCCTACCGGCAATCTGGGCAATCCACAATCACCACTCAACCAGAATTGGGACGATAACGAATAGTACCAACAACTAAAAACAAACCAAGATGAAACACAAGAATATCCTCATCATAGGTGCTGCACTATTGATGTCAGCCCCTACCATTGCCGTCGCCCCCGACGACAACAACGATGGCACCACACAGACGCTGACCGTCAATGAAGAGACGGTGGAGCGCACAGTCAGCGAGATACGACTGGACGGCAACAATGCCGTGCTGCTCTTCACCGACGGCACCATGCTGACGGCCGACATGCGACTGGTGACAATCACCATGAGCTATGAAGATGCGACGGAGGTGAGAGAAGTTAAAGGAGTTAAAGAAGTTAAAGACAATAGCTACTACACGCTCGATGGTGTCAAGCTGACTGTAAAGCCGAAGCAGAAGGGCCTATATATCCAAAATGGAAAAAAGGTCGTTAATAATAAATAAGGAGGAACGGACATGAAGACGATAAAGATTCTCTGCAGTTTGCTGTGCACCATGCTTCTGGCCGCTCTGCCCGCCACAGCACAGAACAACGACGACAAGAACAAGGCCATCATCGAGACCAACGAAGGTAGCCAAGAGCTGAACACCGACGACATTCAGCTCATCCGCTTCGATGGCGGCAAGATTACCATCGTACAGCCATGGGGCGACACCTTCTTCGACCGCACACTGCGCAGCCTTTCGTTCGAGCGCCCTAATCCAGGCACGCTGCGCCTGACAGCCACCACCAGCATTGGTAGTGACAGCAGCAACCGCGCCCAGGCCATTGACGGTGACGGCAAGCTGGCATCCACCTGGGCCGCAGGCGACGTGGTGTACGTCTATGCTGACGCCAGCACTACTACCAGCATCGGTACGCTGGAGCCGAAGAGCGACGACTACGGCAAGAGCACCGCCACCCTGTCGGGCAACATCAATGCCGAAGGCCTCAGCAACGGCCAAACGCTCTACTTCTCTACCAAGCCCCGTCCCTTCGATTTTTCCTCGCAGGACGGCACCGTGGAGAGCCTCTTCTATTTCACGGCTACCGGCACTATCACTATCAATGGTGCCAATGCCTCTATTGAGGACCTCAACTTCTCCCGTCCCATCGCCATCGTGAAGTTCACGCTGAAGGATAAGGCCGACGGCACTTCGCCTGTTTACGCTAAAACGCTCACCGTCAACGACGGCACGAGCAACTATGTAATCACTCCTGCTGCACTCAGCAACGTGCTCTTTGTCGGCATTCCTGCGATTACCAGTCAGACCGTAACGCTCACTGCTTCTGACGGTCTTAGCAGCTACTCCTATGAAAGGGCGAATGTCACCTTCGAAGACAATGGGTACTATGCCATCAACGTGAAGATGACCAACAATACGGATTATCTCACCATTCCTTTGACCTTTGAAGCAAAGGTCGCCAGTACCGTAGTGTCTTTTTCCAGCACGATGGACACCACTCCTACCATTGAGTATAGCTTGAATGGCGGAGACTGGACTACATACTCTTCCAGTATTACCCTCACCAATGTTGGAGACAAGGTCTCTTTCCGTGGCAATAATGCAACCTACGCAATCAGTTATTATAAGTACAGCTCTTTCTCATGCACCAAGGACTGCTATATATATGGAAACATCATGGGCCTTACTAGTAAGGAAGGCTTTGCAAGCGCCACTTCGCTGACGGAAAACTACGCATTCTGTAAGCTGTTTTATGACAATACGCATATTTGCGACCATGCCTCCAAGACTTTGAAGCTACCTGCCACTACTCTCACAGAGTGGTGCTATTATGTGTTGTTTAGGGGCTGTTCTCAATTAACCAAGGCTCCTGAGCTTCCCGCAACAACACTGGCTGATTATTGCTACGCCAACATGTTTGCCAGTTGCTCTGGTCTTGCTACAGCCCCGGAATTACCAGCTACAAATCTGGCAGAAGAATGCTATACAGGCATGTTCAGCTCCTGTACAGGTCTGAAAGTGGCCCCGGCTCTGCCAGCTACAACAATGGCAATCAGGTGCTATTACACAATGTTCAGCGGCTGTACTGGCTTAACTTCGGCACCGGTTCTTCCAGCTATGACGCTTGCCACGAATTGCTATTATGGTATGTTCTGGGGGTGCACAGGGTTGACCTCCGGCCCAGCATTACCGGCAACCACACTTGAAGAAGGGTGCTACTGGTGCATGTTCTACAATTGTTCCAATTTGGTTTCTGCACCCGCATTGCCGGCAACTACCATGAAGAAACTCTGCTATTACTCAATGTTTGAGGGTTGCAGCAAGTTGACAACGCCTCCGGCATTGCCCGCTACGACAATGGCAGAAGACTGTTATGGATATATGTTCAGGGGATGTTCTGAGTTGCAATCCGCGCCGGCTCTTCCTGCCACATCAATGGTTAAAGATTGCTATTATGGCATGTTCATGGCCTGTTCCAGCCTTTCAACCCCGCCAGAATTGCCGGCTACATCACTGAAAGAATCGTGCTATGCGTACATGTTCTATAATTGTACCAGTCTGACATCTTCTCCGGTTTTGTCAGTCAGCCATCTCTACAATAAAGAGTATTCTAATATGTTCTATGGATGCTCTAACTTATCCTCGGTCACTTGCCTTGCCATATACGTTGGTAGTGGTAGTGTTTCAAACTGGTTGAATGGCGTTGCCGCTTCGGGGACCTTCTACAAGGCTCCATCCATGACAGGTTGGACAACTGGCGTCAGCGGCATCCCCAGCGGCTGGACAACAGAAAACTACGTTGAAGGCGCCCTTAAGGGGAAGTTCACCATCAATTCCGGTGGTGGCAAGGTGTACTTCTCGCAAGGTAACCTGCAATATCAGGCTTCAACAGACACTTGGCGATTTACGACAAGCCAGTATGAGGCTATCGGTAGCGGAAACTCCAATGTTAGCGCTTCTTACGATGGCTGGATCGACTCCTTTGGTTGGGGATCAGGCAATCAGCCTACGCAGACCAGTGAGGATCCAAATGTGTATTCCACATTCGTTGATTGGGGTACCAATGCCATTTCAAATGGAGGAAACACCGCCAATTTATGGCGTACACTTAGTGAGAGCGAGTGGACTTACTTGGTCTTTACGCGCCCGAATGCAAGCAGTAAGCGCGGTCGGGCTACGATAGACGGCATGTATTGTTTTGTTCTGCTGCCTGACGACTGGGTACTTCCTTCCGGATTGAGCTTCACTCCCGATGCCAATAATTGGACTAATGTATATACTGCAGAACAATGGGCTCAGATGGAAGCTGCGGGTGCCGTTTGTCTGCCGGCTTCCGGAAGTCGCGCCGGAGGTGCCAACAATACCAACGTTAATAATTTTAATGAATGGTGTTGCTACTGGTCAAGTACTTCAGCGAATAGCACACAAGGCTACAATCTTTGGATTACAAATAACCATATAGGCACTACTGATAAGGGAAATTACCAGATGGGTGCTTCGGTTCGCCTCGTGTACGAAAAGCCTTACTTCCAAGGATCAGGAACAGAGGCAGATCCCTACCTCATTTCTTCTGAGGCTGATTGGAATTACTTGGCCGTCAAGGTCAATAGCGGCACAAATTACAGCGGAAAATTCTTCCGTCTAGACGCGGACATCGATGTGACGACTATGGTGGGCAATAGTGAAAGCAATAGCTTCCGCGGCACCTTCGATGGCGATGGCCATACGCTGACCATCAATTACAATACTACCAGTGATTATACGGCTCCTTTCCGCTATATTCAAGGCGCCACGTTCAAAAACCTCAAAGTAACGGGAAGCATCACAACTACGATGAACTTGGCCGCTGGTATAGCTGGACTGAACACCAATGCTGTGGCGACGTTTGAACAATGTGCCACAGATGTCACCATCAACTCATCATCCACCACTGAAGTTGGTTGGGGCCGTGTTGATTATCACGGTGGTCTCCTTGCACGTACAAAAAATGTGAATGTAAACATCACAGACTGTGTCTGTGGCGGTAGCGTTGACGGTAGTAATAGTGCAACCAGTATAGCCTACGGTGCAAGCTTTGTTGGCGTAGCTGAAGGTTGTACAGTTACTGGAACAAGATGTCTTAGCACTACATCTTACACCAATGTAAGCATATGGAATCCCTTATGCCACGCTGCCGACGCGACCAGAAGTACTTCTATTTTCTATTACGTGAATGGAAACGACGTATGCGACGGAGCAACGCAAGTAACATTATCTGATCTCAATAATAGTTCGTATGCCACTGCCCTGCAAGCCGGTCGTTCTACAACGGTATGGGTGCAAGACTCGCGTACGAATCAGCCGATGTTGAAACAATTTACAAAATACACAGTTACTTATAATGCCAACGGCGGTAGCGGTAGCGTTCCGGCAGCACAAGCCAAGCAGCATGGTGACGATTTGACGTTGAGCAATAGCACATTAACACTTAGCGGTTTCACGCATACAGGTTGGAATACTAGTTCTGATGGTACAGGAACCCATTACGATATAGGTGGCACCTACTCCGCTAATGCCGATGTGACGCTTTACGCCGAATGGACTTCCCTAACATTCAACTACACGGGAGACGCGCAGACCTTCACCGTCCCTGCTACTGGCTATTACACCTTGGAGTGCTATGGTGCTCAGGGCGGGTACAATTCAGGTGGACTCGGAGGCAAAGGTGGATTGAGTCAGCTGACATATCCACTAACGAAGGGAGATATTCTGTATATCTATGTCGGAGGTCAAGGAGAATGTATAGATGGTAATAGTAGTCATCCAACAGGCGGTGACGGCGGCTGGAACGGCGGCGGAAAGGGAGGCACAGGAGTAGCTTTTGGCGGTAGTGGAAATCCGTATAATGGTGGCGGTGGAGGCGGCGGTGCCACGCACATTGCTACGAGTGCTATAGGTGCGATTACCAACACAACTGACTTTAACGCCAATCACGACGGATTGCTACTGATTGCTGGCGGAGGCGGCGGTGGATTGAGCTGGGGCTCAAGTGCAGGTGGTGCTGGTGGCGGTGCCGAGGGCGGAAACGGACATCGCGGCAACGATGAATGGAATATCGCATGGAACAACGGCACACTGTCCTGTGGTAGGGATGGTATGACCTCTAGTAATGGAGGAGGCTCGTGTGAAGGCTGCGGTGGTGGCGGTGGTGGCTACCAAGGTGGCAACACATGGACAGTCTCCTATAATGCGAGTAACCAAAGCTACAGCGGAGCCGGTGGCAGCAGCTGGGGCGAAACCACGAATGGCAAGAGCTATACGACTACCACTGGCGGTGCCACTGAAGGTGGAAACGGCAAGGCCGTTATCACCTGGTACGGCACTACCTATCCTACGGAATAAATAATTACTAAAATATGAATCGAAAACTAAACTTTATTCTCGTACTCCTGCTCATGGTAACGCAGGGAGCGTGGGCAACGGTCGCCGTCAACGGCAACTGCCTGGTGCGTTTTCTGTAAGTGCTACCAAGCAAGTATGGTTCTCACCAGATTAGGGAGAACCGCATTCTATGGTAAATTCCAAACATATTATGCGATTTAACTATATATTTAACATTTGAGTATCTATGCCGCCGATTTATTTGTCTGATAGACATAATCAGGGTTGTATTTTT
>JAEEGG010025837.1_pt1 | contig 11268 bp, 12 predicted proteins | sample 9134161 | NCBI WGS metagenome assembly JAEEGG01 (sample SAMN16246543, study PRJNA631951) | gut metagenome | biome: gut microbiome; feature: rumen; material: CR-attached | host: Bos | place: Iran: Karaj | collected 2018-10
CTTTCTCGAAAGAGAGTATCTTCGACGAAGTCAAAGAAGGTACGATTAAGCGAGGACAATACAAAATAAAATCCTTATATTTTTAGTCCCACCTTGGGAGCAATTTATTCCCAGGGCGGGAATGTTTTATTCCCAGCGTGGGAATTATTTTTCTTCCGTTATTAAGCAATAACAAGTCCTTATTAACGAATAACATGCCTTTATTTGACGTTTTACCTGATTTTTGTTGACTGTTGCAAAATAACCCTCACTTCTTAACATTTTCCCCTGGAATCCCGATATACAGAGGGCTGAGACGCGTTAGGGATAATTGGTTCTCCCTCACGCCTCCCTAACGTTTTTCAGACTAGTCCCTCACCTTAATCACAAAACCTTTCAGTCCATGTGGTGTGAGGGTAAAAAGATAAAAACGTTAGGGAGACGTTACCCCAAAGTTGTTCTCCCTCACGTGTCCTATTCCCTTTCTACAAAGGCATTCCCTGCGAAAATGTTAGGATGTGAGGGTAAAATCGAAAAAACTTTTGAAAAACGTAGCTTGATAGAAAGTGGCGTTTAGTCCGACGCGGCGGATTCTCAGTCCGAAAAGGACGGACTCGTAGTCCAAAGCCTTCGGACAATGGTCAAGTTGCCTCATAGAGGGCTGTTCCTTGGTATATTAAAACATCTTCCATCAGCCATCTGACATCGATTTGCACCTATCCCTGTGGCATCCTCAAGAGTATCAATGGTCTGTCCTATGATTAACCTATTTGGCAATATTCTAGTTTTCAAGGTACTTTTTTACTGTAGACTTATAATCTGTAGTACCCGTCATCGTTTGTTTGCCATTCTGGAATACTAGCCAGTTTCCTTTTCCGTTACGAGTTTCCACATATTCATTATAGCCATTTTCATCCATAGTACATCTTACGATGTCAGGGGAGGCTATGACAGCAACATTGGAAATTCTTTCTGTGAGTATCGATGATAGTTTTGCCGCAAAAGAGTTTTCCCCACCATTTCCTGAATTACATGTATGCAATACGATAGGGAATGGCATTTTCCTTGCATTCATTACTATTTCGTAGTCATTGAGTGTTTGCATAATTAAGTCAGCTGTTTCTTCTGGACTCAAAAATTTACCACCAACTTGTATTTTATCGCCATCCTCTGGATCCTGTAGTCCGTGAGCGGCTATATGAAAGCCAGGTTTACCATCCGCGAAATAACTTTCACAAATGGTACGCGCATTGGTTCGTTCCCAACGAGATAAGTCCCGATTATCCATCAACATGAGTTTGACGTTATTTAATTGAGGGTCAACTTGTGAAAACTGTTTTGTTGCAAAGTCTGTTTTCTCTACAACAGGAATTTGCTGTCCTCCAACATTATATGTATTGTCATGCACTGCAGGTCTGGAAAACTGACGGAAGCAATTATCATACTCTAATATCTGCTTTTCAGTTTCTGAAAGTTGTGCCTTAGCAATAGTGCTTGAACCTAACAACACCAATATCAATAATACTTTCGTCTTCATATCTTGCAATCTATACAGTCTTCAAATTTTTTAGCTAATTTATTTAAACCTAATAATTCATTTTCTTCTGCAACTTGCTTAACTTTTTCGGCAGATTGACGCATTACCCCTTCTTCCTTTTCCTTAGCTTCCAAAAGATCAAGATAATCATTCACCTGTTCGTTTCCAATAGCCCTTATTTGATCTCTATATTTTTTTTCTTGGGAGGCAAGTCGTTGTTTGTATTGGGTATCATTTTCTCCTTCTTTTTTCTTACTCTTGGGAGGAGGAGCAACTCTATTAATTGAGTTGGTTTGACTCTTAGTTTTTTTCCATTCGTCTTGTGCTTCTTTTACTTGAGTTCCTTCTCCAAAATCTGAATTCCAGAAGTATTTTTCCCATTCACTTTTCTTCTTCGTATAACCTTTAATTGTTACTGGATGATTAGGATTTGCTTTTGATTTTTGATCTGCTTCATTCCTTAATCTTTCTAAAGTATTATCAAGTTTTATACCATCTTCGGAGTTTTTAGTAAATTTATAATCACCTAATTCTGGTAACCCCTTATCATCAAAAGTACGGATATCTTTAGGATAAAAAAAAGGTGTTATTTTCCCAAATTGACTTTTATATTTTTTATTATATATTTTCAAAAGAGTAGCATAACTTTTTTGTCGTGCTATTTCTCTTCTTTGCTTCCCATCACCATCGGCAGATACTGATACCACAAAGAGGGTGAACAATACCAATAATAATGTTTTTAGACTTTTCATAATATATTAATTTAAAGATTTTAAATATTGTTCAAGTTCATCAAGTTGTTCGTCTGTCAGACTATTTTCATCAGCCTCAAACATATCATTATATTCAAGCATTCTTAGTTCATATTCTGATAGTTCTTCTTCTCCTTCATCCATTTTAATGCCTTCTAAGGGGGAGACATTGATGCCTTTAGGTTTACCTTCATCAGGTTCAACACCATCGTCTTTATTACCTACCGCACCACCACGCGACTGCGCGATGATGTCATTAACATTTTGGCTTGGCTTCCAGTTAGCACCTTCTGCAATGCGCTCCTGCATCATTGCGTCTATCTCTGCCGACCGCTGCAAATCCCGTTCTGCCTCTTTGGCGTATCGTGGATTAGGCTCATCGCTTTTACTACTTGAACTGCTACTTGAATAATCTCCACTGCTGGAACTGCCATAACTGCCATAGCGTACGCTCGATTTGCTTGCACCGCCAATGCTACTACTTGATGCTGCACGACGTTGTGAATTGGCTTTCTCAATAGTGACACCACTCCGTTGCAATTCTTTGACACGTTCCTTCTTGCGAGAACGCTCGTAGGCTCTGTCTACAGCATCCAAGCCGCTACCGTCACTACTAACCCTCGTAGAAATACCAGCCTCTCGCGATATTCGATTAACTTGTCCTGCTACTTTGTTGGCGATTCTCTTGTTTGACTGAGATGATGCCGACAATGGGATCATTAAGACAATAAATAAAACCAGATACTTCATGATTAATTCCTTTTTCATTCTTCAACCTCCTTATACTTTTTTTTCGATTTAGATGGATGTTTAGCTTCAAAATCGTATTTCATCATTATATATTTGGGAATTTTTCTGTTCTTCTCTAACACCTTGTAATTGGGGTAGATGTAGATTCCATCTATTCTACGTTCAAATGTTTTCCAGAAATCCTCTATAGTAACCCACATCGCACATTCGTAATCCCATTTGCTGCCATATGAATAGAATGGCAAAAACGTATATAATTTGCGCATATATGGCCCTTTATACTTCTCGTCATATGCAGTAGATGAAACATTATATCCATCCCATTTTATTTCACTTATGCCATTTAGGTATCTACCATCATTCCAAGCATATCCTTGAGGACCATATTCCAATTCTCCTGTTACTCTTTCTGCTACGTCTGGTTCAATTTCACCTATATGATTCATGATTTTGGACTGTAACTTTTTCATGGAAATCTGATTAAACTTAAATATTGAGAAATTCTTTCCATCAGGTTTCGTTAGAGCGTCTTTTTGTTGTTCACGAATGGTTAATGTATCGTAGGGTAATACGTCCCATCCCATTTTTGTTCGATATGGAAATGATTCTATCTCGCGATTCTTGTTGGAAAAATAAATTTTATCTTGGGGGGAAATACGGTAAAGGTAAACAGTTCGCATTCTTTTCTCGTCAGTTTCATCTTCCTTCTCATCAGAACGAAGTGTTTTCTGTTCATAGAAAACCATACCACGAAGAATATCTGGGGCGACCTCCGTTAATTGCATATCTAAAAGAAGATATTTTGTCTTTGCAACAGCTGCATTCTTAGCAAAAGACATCAACATAATAGTTGTAATATCACCATCTAAACTAGTTTTCCCCGTATTAGATTTGTATCTTGCAACTGCTGCGGCATTATCGGTTGCCATTTCGCGCCATATGTTAGCCATAAAAGTATTGGACTTTTTGTTGCGCTCTGCTCCGAAATGAAGGATTATTTCCTTGCCCAAACCATTAATATCAATGTTTTCAGTAAACAGCATATCCTTTTTTAGATAAAAACTCATTTGGCTTTTATCTTGTATCGATGCCCAGAAAGTTGAGTCACGCCCAATGGACAATCTTAACCAGGGTAGTCCCAATTTATCGACCTCTGCCGCCACCCATGTACCAACAAGCCTGTCACGAAAGCTTTCCTGTTGTTTCAGCAATTCACCTCGTTGTTTTTGTAATCTGTGCAATGTGGCAGCAACATCTGTATCATCAGAGTGTAGCGTAGTATATTGAACTATATCGCTTAACAGATTATCTAAAGATTCTATATCGCCCTTATTCACGCAAATATTCGCCAAGACAATCGTCGTGTTCAAACGTACCAAATCTGGAACAAAAGCAGCTTTCTTGATTTCCAACAATTGCTCCACAGCACATTCTTGACATGTATCCAACTGAGCAATGGCAGCCTTAAAGCGCTGCTGGTAGTCAATTGGCTGCTGCGCTTGAAGGGAAACAGCAACCAACAATCCTGCTATGAATATGAACGTTCTTTTCATTCTTCAACCTCCTTCTTTCCTTTTTTCTTCTTATCCTTCTTGGCATCTTTTTCACTCCTCATATTGAAGTATTTGGAAACGCCACTACCTCTGAATCTTTTTTCAAAATCAAAATGTTCCTTGTAGCTATCCTTACGATCAAAAGTCTTCCAATAATCATGTATTGTCATATCCCAAGATGCTCCCCACCAATAATCGTCACGACTATAAGGACCCTTATATTGTTCATCATATGAATATTTATTATTGATGGCATCCTCTTCATTGGCAACATAATATCCATCGTTCCAAGAATACCCATAAGGGCCATATTCCAACTCTCCTGTTACCCATTCTGCATGCACTTCATCCAGATTTCCCACGTTCTTAATAATCTTGGCACGTAGTTTGGAGTATGCATTTATATTATTTTCTTCCTGACTCATTTTTATGCTTTTCTTTATTGTCTTATAATCAACAAAGTGTTTGTTTAAACGAGTAATCCAATAACCATCTTTGCAAGCAAAAGTGATACTGTCTTCAGGCGTAATACGATATAAATACAATTCTCTTACTCTTGTGTAAGTTTTCTCTTCTTTTCCATCCGATCGTTCCCACCAATATTCACAAAAATATTTGCCATAAAGAATGTCTGGCGTAAGTTCCTTAAGAAAATATTCCTCAAGATTATGTGTCGTGGATGACACTGCGGCATCCTTTGCCATTAAGGTTAAAAAAATATTACCAAAATCTTTACTCCAATCTGAATGACCTGTGCGTGCTTTTGTCGCTGCAGACTCTTGGGCATTTTGGCGTACAGATGCCATCAATGATTGAGCAAATTCTGTATCTGCTTTCTTCTCCTTGTCCGTACCGATATGGATGCCTATCATTTTATTCGTACCATCTATGTCGATATTTTTGGTCTCAGTTGGTGGATTCTTTCTGCCCAAATAATTATAAAATATTGATGTAAGTTCCCCATTATCGGACTTTCGAATTACTATAACCTTTATTGGTAAGGCGTCATCATTCGCTTCTGCTGTTACCCAAGTTCCTATAAGCCGGTCACGGAAAGTCTCTTGCAGTTTGCTCAATTCACTACGATTATCTTTCAAACGTTTTAAGGTCGCAGAAACATCCTTGTCATCTGGATGTTGGGCTAAATATTGCTCAATGTCTTTCAGGAAAACGTCTAAGGATTCAATATTACCAGAATTGACACTGATATTTGCAAGCACGATAGTACTGTTAATCCTTGTTATCTCAGGAGCATATTGAGCAGCCTTGATTTCCAACAGTTGCTTCACTGCACATTCTTGACATGTATCCAATTGTGCAATGGCATCCTTAAACCGTTGCTGGTAGTTAATTGATTGTGAGTTTTGCGCATATAATTCACTACTCACTAATACAAAAGCACACAATAGGCTATACTTTAATAATTTCATTTTCCATAGAATTCATGCCTCCAGAATACCCCTATGGCAGCAGTTAGTAGTTTTACATAGGTTTACTTATGATACAAAAAAGGCGTAGGTTTCTGTTCTTTCGAAAACGCCTTTCTCATAAAATAAGACCGCCCGCCTCACCCATAAGGGGAAACAAGCGATGTTGCAAATATAAAGATTATTTCTGAAAGTTGCAAATTTTTTAATAGAAAGCTCGCAAAAACATAATAATGGGGAAACAAAAAAGGAGTGCCACAAACACTCCTAAGATTTTTCAGCATTTAAAGGGTTCGAGATTATACCTTCTTTGCCAACGATTCTACAGCCTCGACAAAAGCCTCAGCCTTTGGTAGCAGGTATTCCACACTACTGGCATCCCTGAATGCATAAGCCTCATAATCGCTGATGTGACGTTGGTTAAACAAATCTGTAAGAGTAGCACCATGTTCTATGCTAAGCAATCCCTTTCGGATGAAGTTCATGGATATCATGGACTTTACGCCATTATGGGTAGATGTGTCTATGTCACTTCGTTCATAGTAGGATTCCTTCACGTTTCACATTCTGATAAAAAGGAGTAATAACAGTAGGATTTTCCCACTGATGACGAGGCAAAATAAGCGTACTGATGATAACCCCTAATTGAAGTTCAATCTCGAACAATTTACTGACAATAGTATGTTCTTGCTCAGGAGTTATCTTCTCTTCTGGTAACAGAATCAGTAAATCGATATCGCTATCAGGACGTGCGTCGCCCCGAGCTTCAGAACCATAAATAATGGCCTGAGCTTCTGGAAGCATCATCCGAGTTTGCTCTCTGATTCTATCAACAACATGAGTACGTGTCATATCATTCGTAATCTTTTACGTTGCAAAGATAGAGATTATTTCTGAAAGTCCCAAGTTTTTCAAGAGAAATCTCGCAATAACATCCATCCAAACTCTAACTAAACTCATACTGAACTCTATCAGAAGTCATACCAAACTCTATCCGAACTCTAATTGAACTCTAATTGAACTCTAATTAAACTCTAATCGAACTCTAATTGAACTCTAATTGAAGTCTAATTGAACTCTAATTGAACTCTAATTGAAGTCATATTAAACTCTAATTAAACTCTAATTGATTGCAGTCTCCATGAAACTGTGCCTTTTCCTAAACTCACTTGACAGTTTTCACCGGGTTAAACTGAATTGCTTGTCAACATCGTTTACATCGTACTGAAAACCTTGTCACTCTCTGCCGTTGCTTCCTGAAAAGCTTGACGGACGGAAAAATATCGGACAAATCCTGAGTTCGCCTTTTCTTCGGCAAAGTCTGATGGGGTTCGATGCCCCAACAGACTTTTAGTGATGGTATCGGCATAAAACCATCGTCCACCTTTTCTTCGGCACGGCAAAGATAATGATTTATTTCTTACCATGCAAGTATTTATCTTTCTTTTTCCAAAGATTCTTGCCAGGCACCTCGCCGTTGTATACATCCATCGGCTTCTTATTGCCGATACTCATATGGGGCCGAACGTTGTTGTAGAAGTCTATCATAGACGCGATTTCTCTCAAGGCCTCTGCGTAGTCGCTGAACATAGCCTGATGGTAGAGCCACTCGTCCTTGAGGATACCGTTCATACGCTCTGCTATGGCGTTGTCCGTGGGATTGTAACACTCGGTCATGCTGATGCGTATATGATGCTCCATGAGGATTCCGATGTACTTCTGGCAGGCATACTGCACGCCACGGTCGGAATGATGGATGGTACCGCAGAGATTTCCGCCTCCAGCCGTCCTGATGGCCATCTGCAGAGCCTCGACCGTATTCTCCGCCTCCAGCGTCTCAGACAGGCACCAGCCGAGAACTGCATGGGAGTAGCCGTCAGTAATCAGATGCAAGTAGAGTACGTCACCCTCTATCCAGATGTACGTGATGTCAGCGTACCAGACGTGGTTGGGACATTCTGCCACGAGTCCGACTGTCAGGTTGGGATACTTAAAGTAGACATGATTGGAGTCTGTCGTGTGTCGCGGTTTCTTCTTCGGCAGCATCCGTCCGTTGCGCGAGAGGAAGTCCAGGAACGAGTCGCGCCCCCGCACGACGTCACGGCCAAGATCTGCCTCCAGAAGCACGTGCAGCTTCACACCGCCAATCCGAGGTGCCATCAGCCGGTAGTAGTCCACATAGGCCAGCATCAGTTTCTCACGCTGCTGATCCGTGTATATCCGCTTTACTTTTATATAATAGTACTGGCGCCTTTTGTCAAACAGCCCACAGAGGGTCTCCACGCTCTCATCGGGAAACTCCTCGCGGAGCGCATCTACTGCTTGACACCATCTTTTTTTAATATCGAGATGCCCTCCTCGCGCTCGGCTATCTCAATCACCTTCTCCAGGGCACGGCAACGCAGACGCTCCATCTGCAGGCTCTGTTCAAGAGCAGTAATACGCTCTCGGAGTATCTGCTCGTCACTCTTGCCACTGTTCTCTGCCTCCATACGATACTTTGCTATGATTTCATCCAGCAAAGGTAACTCTTCTTTACGAACTGGCCAAATTTTTAGCCACTCTAATAGTGCTGGAAATGAAATTCCCCATTTCCTACAGGTAAAAGATTTTGACTTACCACTAAGATAATAGTCACTTAACACTTGAAGTTTGAAACTAACATCATAACTCTTTCGAACACTTTTTGTCATAACTCATTACTTTTGTTATGGCGAAAAACGTGTCAAGCGATTTCCGTATAAGACACTGAGATATACAACTATTTATTACTATGAGAACTCGTTCCAATATGGGTTCCTATTTCCTCCCTATTTATTAGTCTTGTTTGCTCATATCGGAACTTCCATTCACCATCACAAATCCTACACTTACGCGTATCTTCAAGTTTTTCAATACGATAAGTATCCAAATAGTCTTGGTATAAATGGGTATATTTCGTGAATTGTGATACAGATTGATCCTTTACATTTCCACTAGAATCTTTTAATATGGTTGTACGTGTTATTATTTTCTTCATAAGAGTCTCTTTGACTTCACTTGCCTTTTGTGTGTAATCACTATAAAATAACACTTCTGTGTTGTTAACAAAAAAGTTATCAAGCGTTCGGCAATGAGGGCAACGTTTGGAAATGACATCCTTGACAAGCAAAGGATACCAATAAATACGTAACACTAAAGCCATGAGTAGCGTAAAGACGATCCAATGAAAGCCAGTTGCAGAAACCAGAACAAACCACACATATATACTGATACCAAACATGATTATAGAGAACCACTTCAAGACTTCGTTGGTCATGAAATATAGTGGCTTTCGCATGGCTATCAGACTAATCACTATGAAGGGAATCATGAGGTGTGTACAAAATAACCATATCAGTACTATCACAAGACGAAGTATATTAACAAGAAGTTTAAAATACCATGGTAGTGAATCGTAAAAAAATGGAGATGCATAATAGAAACCGTCAATCAATTTATGCCCGGCAGTCAGGATAAGGTGAGAACCTGGAAGATATTTAAAAACTAAATGGTTTGATGTATGAAGCGATAACGGCTCACCCCAGTCAATGCTCATCAAAGAATCGTTTGAGAATGTAATAACGGGGCGATAAAAATGGCCATCATCTTTTAGGACTGCCACCTGAAAACGCATCAGTTGCCCAGCATCGGTATGACATACAAACTCCGCAAGATCCCACTGCTCGTCCAGTTCGGCTGGTGTCTTATCCGCGCACAAGCTTTCAAAACGGCTTTGTGTCATATGAATCGCCCCCATTTCATATTTTCTGGCATGATTCGGTAACCTGTTGGCGGTAAGGTAAGTGTAGTCATCTTGAGGTATCGAATAATGCTTTCCTTCTTTGGTCTTCACGGTATAGAGATGGTAGCCTTCCTCCTTACCAACCACAACGGTATCGCCAGGTATCTTATCCGATTTTTTACTGACAACTGCCAAATCATTGTCAATCTCACTTTGAAGAACGATACCACGCTGTCCTTCCAGAGTTTCTGCCCAATAGAAAAGACTGTCATTATGTCTATCAATAGAACAAATGACTTTCAAACTATCACCAGCTTTCAGAGGTATTCTTGTCTTGTTGTTTTCATCCCACGCAAAATACATGGATGCATTCTTTTTCAATACAACCTGAGGTGAATCCTCTGGAACAGATCGATTCGAATAATTTGTTGCCAGAATATGTAAAACCACTATTACTAAGGCCAACAAACCGTAATGCTTAATATATTTGAAATTCATATTATTGAGTTAATTCATTTGATATATCCAACGAGATTACCGCTACTATCATAAACGGCAGTAAAGCCACCACCTCCACCAGCAAACAGGAAGGCAGCAACATAATACCAGATGCTCACATTTACTGCCAAAAAGACCAGATGAGCAACTGACATAACAATTAAGAAGAATGTGGCTACAGCAATTAACAGATAACAAATGGAGAATAGTCCAAAGGCTGCAAGTGGCATTACACTCTTATTTTTCAAATCTATGAATTGTAAAATGAGATGTACAATCTGAGAAAGGATGAACAAGCCTACCACAATCGGTTGTAAGGATGTCCAAAACAAATAAAGAGCCAGATATATGGCAGCAAAGATATAGACGCTCAATGGGCCCAATGCATCTAATGATTCGTGAGTTGCTCCGCCCACATTAGCAGCGAAACTATTAATCGTTTTCAATATGCATGACTGGGTCGATACGATGGCAAGCACAATTATTAACCAGAAGATGATGGTGATTGCATGGCAATCCATATTGCAGAACCATGCCGGATCGCCATCATATAAAGTAATACATTGGAGTTCAACAATGCTCACATAGGCCATGACAAGTATTGACAATACCATGCGTACTTTATACGCCCACTCTTCATTGAGAGCAAACTTCAGGATAAAGAACAAAACTGCAATGACAGATGCACAGAAGATTGGCACAAGCAATACCTCCCAAAATGGATTTTTTGAAGAGTCTGGCTTTACATGGATTCCTACGGCCGAAAGCACATTCCTGATCTTCTGTTGAATGGTTCTGGTTGGCGGAACGCCATAATTCTTATCATATTCATCATCATTCTTTGCCTTGGCATCCTCCTTTTTTATCAGATGCTTCGAAGATATATAGAACGTCTCCCCTGTTTCATTCACACAGGTGGCCCATCCATTGATGATGGTATCCACCTTGACGGACTGTCCCTGATAGAGAGAGCCTAATTTCTTCGCCTTACCATTAGGTTTGGCACGCA
>JAEEGG010025838.1_pt1 | contig 11268 bp, 5 predicted proteins | sample 9134161 | NCBI WGS metagenome assembly JAEEGG01 (sample SAMN16246543, study PRJNA631951) | gut metagenome | biome: gut microbiome; feature: rumen; material: CR-attached | host: Bos | place: Iran: Karaj | collected 2018-10
GTTTTATATTGTCAATGTTTTGGGATATTGAAATAATCTTTCCTGATAAATAATTAATGTCTTCTTTTAAATTTCTTGCATTATCTTCTAATGATTTTAATAAAATTCCTTGTGATTCTATCTTATTATTAATGCCTGATGTTTCATCAGATAATCTTGTAATGCCATTTTTTATACTTAAAAGGTCGTCGTCTTGTGCAGATTGAGAATCATTCAGTTCTTTCATTAGTTTTTCAATGTCGTCATTTAGTGTTTTTACGACATCGATTGATGAAACCAAATCTTTCTCTATTTCATTAAGTTTTGCTATATTATCATGTAGATTTGACATTTCCGATTTTATAACATCCGTTGCGTTTTGCGATTTCGTTTCAAAATCGGATATAATAGTATTTGATTTTGTTTGAAAAGATGAAGATATTTCATCGGATAATTTTTCAAAGTTTGAACCGATTTCTTTAGTTTTTACACCGAAAGATGCCGTATATTTATCGCACGAGTCTTTTAATGCAATAAAAGAACTATTGAATTCTTCGATAGTTTGCGTTCTTTCATTAGAAATGTTCGATAAAGTTTCTTCCAGTTGTTTTGATATTTCAGATACCTTTGTTACATATACAGCAACTTTTTCTTGAAGTTTTGAAGAATCAGAAACGACTTCTTCTACTTGTTCTCTCGCTGATTTTATGTTTTGCAAATCATTCTCAATATTTTGCAATGCCTGATTTATTCTTTCGTCCATGTTTATTCTGTGTATTTGGTCTTTATTGATTCTAATTCGAGTTGATGTATTTCCAAAATAGTTGCAGATTTTAGCAATGCTCCATTATTGTCAAAATACATTGCTACATATTGATTTCGATTAAATTTTTCAAAAACTTCTTTCCAAAAAATATTATTGTCCTTTATACTTTTATATAATGTTTTCATTCCATCAATGTACATATTTTCTAATTCATTTTCAAGAACCTTATTGTTGTTTGTTCCTAGAAACATAAGGCAAAATGCTGCTAGCATATATATAGATGCGTTGTCATCTGTTATCTGCCTACGAATCAAGCGAACTGCACCATAAAGATGTTTGGCATTATCAATTTGCGTTGTGCCAGATTCCGAATTATTAGCAATCCATTCATTATCTACAACATTCATATATTTAAAAAGGACTTCTGGTGAAGAAATTTTCCCTTCTTCTGTATCATCTGTCAACGAATAATTCAAACCACTTTCTGTAACATATCCTCTTCTTGCATATTTTGAATTAAAGTAGAAATAAAGTTCGTCTTTGAGTTCTTCGTTTATATCTTTCCAATCTTTTTTCTCATTGATTCCATGTATGCAAAAAGAATGCATATCATCAATAGCGCGTTTCCTTTTTACAGCAATCTTATCATAAATAAAGTGAGTCAAGAACCCCAAACATTTGTGTATTTCATTTTCTCCTTTATATTTTGTGACATCTTTAAGAAGTTCTTTTGCTCTTTCGGAGGAATAGTAACGCTGCAAATATCTTTCAAGTGCGTTATAATACTCACCCTCGGCTTTCTTTACAGAAACTATTCTAAACTGATGTGTTTTATAATCTTGAGTAAAATCTTCTATCAACTCAATGCAACACATCCGGTATATGGCTTTAGCAATGTCGGCATATTCATTTGCGTAATTAATATAAGATACGATTTCTACACCGATGTCAACAGATTGTAGTGTAGCCAAGAAACCATGAATTGTTGGAGCAACACTCGTCTTTGTTTCTTCTCCTACATACACATCCATTTCCTTTTTGCTCAATAATTGATACATGTATTGTTTCTCAACCAATTCTCCTTTGAAATTATTGTTGTAAAAGAACATTACAGTTTCGTAATCTGTATTGAGAAATTCATAGTTTTCATTGGTTAAAAACGAATATTGCGATTTAAGTAAATGCAAGTGTTCGTATATGAAATTATAATATACATTTCCGTTGTACTCACTACGCAAAGTACGCATTTCATTTGGGATACGAGCCAAAGGGCATTTCGCAAGTTCTTTACACGGCTGCTTGCAATCTTCTTTCTTTATTTCTAATTTACATTTATCGTAATAGTTACACTCTGTATTACATGATTGACGTTCAAAACGCTTGCAATAATCCCCACATTGCTTGCATTTAAGTTTGACCAAATCAGAAGTTTCATCACATATTTCAAAATCAGAAATAGGAACTTTTTTCTGTTGTGCAATGAGGTCTATTTTATTAGCATCATACCATCTATTTTTTTCCCAATTACTGAATTGTCGAGAAGTAGGCTTAAGTCTAGCGATTTTATATTTAGAAAACATTATGGTTGACAATGCCATTTTTCTATCTCGACCTGCTCGTCCAGCTTCTTGAACAAAACTTTCCAAAGAACTGGAGTAATTCATATTGATTGTGTATCTAACATTCGGTTTATCAATGCCCATACCGAAAGCTTTTGTGGCAATCATTAAGGAAATTTTATTGTCGCGGAATCGCTCCAAATTTTCAAATGATTTTTTATTCTCGTCTTCAGAAGTGTTATCTTCTATATCGTCATCATTTTGTTCATCATTGTTACTACCAACAAATGTTCCAATTGCAGCAACAGGATGATTAACCTTCAACTTATCTGCATTTACAAATACAGATAAACCTGTATTTTTTTTATGAGGACAAAACACAATACCTCCATAACTATAAGAATCTGATACTTCTAACATATCGGAGGGTATGTCAACCAGCAACGAAGCAGAACTAACATTGCTGTCGTGCCGTGGACCTTCCTCATATCCATTCCTTATCCTTTGAACAGAATCATTGGTCAGCAAATCGCTTAAATAGACAGGTATTTTTGATATCAAATCTTCTAAAGCTTCATTTTTTGCACGATGCATGGCATTAACTTTGCTCCACTTGCCATCGTTTTGTTCCCAAAAGTCATCTAGTTTAATGGTGCCATTTTTGTTTTCTTCAAATAAAATCTGGACAGGTTCAATTTTGTATTGTAATTCGAATCTGTTCGTGTTTCCATCCCTAACAATTGTGTCAGAATCCAAAGGGAAAGCTCCGTTGCCCGACAATTCACGTTCTACATCGGCAAGTACATCAAACGATGCTGTTGCCGTTAAGCCAAACAATGTAATGTGATTATTGTCATCATTATCCTTTGTTTGCTTCGGTAATACATTTCGATATAAGTTACGACCTAAATGCAAATAAGAGAATCGGAAATCGTGTCCCCATTCCGACACACAATGTACTTCATCAATAACACCATACGAGAAATATACTCCAGTACCATGCATATTTTTTAATCGTTCCCGGAAATTCTTTATTGATAATCTTTCTGGAGAAAGAAATATGAATTGTAATTCCGAACTTTCCATGCGTTGCGCTCTGCGTTCTCGCTCTTCAATTCGATATTTTTCAATTGCTTTTTTGTCTGTTATTTCCTTGGGAACCTCAATCGCAGAATTGATATATGTACAAGTGTCTATACCTGCTTTTATCAATCCATCGTACTGGTCTTTCATCAATGAACGCAAAGGGTCGATAACCAATGTTATTCCAGGTTGAAGCATAGCTGCAATTTGATATGTCAGTGATTTGCCACCACCAGTTGGCAATAGACCTATAACGGATTTGTTTTGCAATGCGCGGCTGAGAATCGGTGTTTGTCCAGGACGGAATTCAGATTTCCTAAATAAAATATTGAGGAAGTATTTGAGATGCTTAACATTTTCCTCAATATCGTCATATTTGCCTTGAGCGTTAGAAATGACCAATGGCTTATAAATAATTCTGTCAGAAGTATATATTTGTCGTTCGTTCCTATGGTAATGTGACGAACGGATGTTGAAATAGCAATTGTTTTTGCATCGATATTGGCTGAAATCAATTTTTTCCAATCCTCCGCGGCGCAATATAGCGCAATCAATTACCATGTCAAATTCATAATTTGACTTATATCCAAAAGGCAATGTTTTATTGTTTAAATGTAAAGCAGAGTTAGCGAATTCTTTTGTGCTAATAATAGTCAATTCTACTTCAGGGAAACTCAGGCTAGAATACTTTTCAGTAAGATGTGTGATATGATTGAACATTGTTTTTAAATCCTCAAATGCCAATGCTACACAAGGCACATCGTGTTCAATAGCAAGCACTTTCCACTTATCTGCGTGGATGTCTAATTTACCAGTTATCAATGCTTCAAGGATTGTCTTTTCCATCCTGGCAATTGCTATAGGCGTCAAAACAAGTTGTAAAGATTTTACCCAATCAGTATCGAATTTATGAGAATAAGCCTTCTCCGTCAATTGTACATATTCACTACCTATATAAAAATCGTTATACGGTATGTTTATTTCGTCTTCATTTAATCTGACACAATACCAACCATAACTAACCAATTCGTTAACGCGCTGTTGGTCAAAAAACTGTTGAGATATACCAGAATGATATTTAAAACCATCAAGTTCAATTGCATGTCCTTTTCTGTTGTTTCCATTGATGTCCTTTGTCGGATATGGATATTCAAAGGCAAAGTCAACCCTTTGGGAATGTTGCGAGCTTTTATTTGTTATGGAAGAAAGGTCTCTCTGTGGCTGCATCAGTTGTCGAATTATGGGTAATGCTGCTTTTGTAATAAACTCTTTTTCCAAATCGCTATCCAACACCTTGCAATTGTAGTTTGCGTCTGAAATTTTCCAACGAGAGTCCACTAGGTGCATCGCCAGAAATAAATCATTCGAATTCAATCCATCGATACAATAGTTTATAGCACCTAAATCATCTTCATTTTTGCGGTTGCCAAAACTTGCAAATGCCTCTTCTATATATGGACTAGCTTTTGTAGGCAACCCTCGTGTGATTATATTATTGAGAACTGCTAAAACAGGGTGAACATCTTCATAAATGCTTGCTCCAATATCAAATGGGGTTTGTATTTCAAACTCTGACAGACTTCGGTATAAGCCTTTGAGTTTTTCTGCATCAACTTCGGAACTCAAGATTTTTTGTACTGAGTCCAGTTGATAGGCCGCATGGAACTGTTTTGGCAAATAGTAGTCAACAAATATTAGCTCGCAACTATCACCATCAATCTTAAAAACCCTGTTTTTTGCTGTATATTTATATGTTTTGACAAGTTCACCATTTTTATTATATACTTGTTTTAAATGAGCATTCTCGAAAATCATAGTGGCTTCGCTAAAATAATTCCAAAATGCATCGATTCTATTGTTCATATAATACAATGGTCCCAAACAAATGAAATAGTGTTTGCCAGATAATTTGTTCTTTATTTTGAGAGCAAGTTGTTGAAGGTCAATAGATGGAATGTCAAGAATATTGGAAAACAAATGAATTGTTATCGGAGTTTCTGATTTTATTTCATCGTCTAACACATCATCCAAATATTTATTGACAAGCAACATTTTATCATCACTATTCAGATATGCTCCAATGTGAATTTTTGCTCTACCTAGTGCCAATTTTGACGGTTCAATTAAAACCACTTTTTTTACAAGGTCAAGAGCAATTCCTTTCTCTTTGAAGAAATCAAATAGGCAAATAGTAGCCAATCCTTGCCCACAACCCCAGTCAAAAATTTGAATGTCTGTATTCTGAAAATCAGATAATGTTAGTCTAGGTAGAACTTCATTAATTTTATCCTGATGTATTTTTCCGTATGCAGCAATATAAGCAGACAATTGTTCATCGTTAATTAATATTGCCTTACCACGATCCATCCCGGGATAATCCCATGGATTCCTTTTATATTGGCTTGGAACAAGTTCCTCATTTATCTTGATTATTGACTCAAAGGATAAATGTTCCACATGTTGTATTTTTTCTGAATAGACCATAACAATCTTCTCGTTCCAGTATACCAATTAGTTTCCTCTACATCTGGCAAACAATGAAGTTTTTTTGTCTTTATTCCATTGTGCCATATAGATATATGGATAAATTTAGGTTTTGCAAATGTAATGAAATTTTGCAGCCCAAGCCATACTAAATTGGAAAACTTATGCATTTGATGATATTATCCCCGAATCATCGCTTACCATCGACCTATCAAGTGTAATAAGCTTTATTTTGGGTTCATTCCACAGCCTTCTCTTTTCTTCTTCACTATATTTTCCATCGAGAGAACTAGGGTTGGTGCTGTAGTCATACTTTAATGTCACATAATAGTTTTTGGCAATTTCGGAACTTATTTCCCTTATGAAAGCCTCGCGGATACGACTGCATTTTTCGTTGATTGAATTTTTGGTGCTGTCGGTAATGCTGTCAATGCTATCCTTAATTCTTTGCTCGTCTTCGCTGACTGTCAAGTTCTTGTAAATTTCAAGAAGTTCGTCCTTGTAGTCGATTAGGTGCTTGAATACAACGCCTTCGGGATGACGCAGGAAGAAGAAGAAAACCGCCTTGGGCAATGGTGTCATCTTTATTTCCTTGTCGTAGTCGGTAAGCAATATGCGATAGTCGGCGGTAATATGCAGACGGCTAAGGCGTGGCGAGGCAAGCAACAATTTATTTATGACAAAACTATTGATGCCTAAATTATTAAGTTTCTCAATCCTTACTTTTATCTCGTCAATGAGTTGGTAGGCATATGTATCAAAGTATTCATCAGATTCAGTTGTGGATGTTTGTTCTTCTTCTAAATCTAGAGGCACTATTGAATACCTTATTCCATCATCTTCATCGGCAATGTTTTGTATATAATTTACAATCTGAGAAATTGAAATTCTCCTGTCTTTTACCTCTATTGGAAAATATGAGAATACCAGATTGTTGCCCAAAGAGGTGTCCCGTTTCTTAAACCTAATGAAACCTGCTATCTGAGAAGGAAAATTGTTGTTGTATTTGTATATGTCGGACAGAAATTTGTTATTGAAATCTGAAATCAAATTAGTTGCAAGCGTTTTCCAGTTTTGATTGTTTGGGGTATAATAATCGGCAATTTCTTTTATGTGCTTTATAGAAAGAGTTTTAGGAAGGTATTCAAATTTTAGTTTGTCTATAAAATTTCCACGAGCCTCTTTCTTGAAAAGTGAGCATATTCTATTGTACTTCTTTTTGAAGAACTTGTTGTTGCTTTTATTGTAGTAGTTCTCGATATATATTACCTGAAACTTATCTGGCTCAAAATAATCTAATTGTGGAATTTTTATTATGCAGGGAGATGGCAACTGGACTTTTGATTCTTTCAATTTAAGTTTATCTTCAGTTTTAATAATTGCCTGCACCATATATAGATAGAGTCTATCCGTGTATGATATGCTCCCTTCTTTTTTTATTAAAGAAACGCACATCAGTATTCCCAATAAGAAAGGTGAGCTTATAAAAACAAGTACAGAAACAACAATAAAAGAAAAGGATATAATAACAGAAAATGCGACAATTTCCCACAAAGTAAAAATCCAAAGAAACCTAAATGCATTTCGAACTTTAGTTAGTATATCATAGAAAAGAAATCGCATTACTCTTACACATGAGCATCCTATGCACAATGTTAGGTAACAGCATAACATTATGTAGAAAGTGTTCATTTGCGTAGAAATTAGATGGCAAAAGTAGCGAAAATCATAATGCTTTGAAAGGAATTTTTACCATTTTATTGTTGCCCAAAATGTATTGTCGTCACGCACATCGGGTTCCAGTCCGTTAAAAAAGCGGTACTGTTTTGCCTCGAGTTCTTTACACTTTTGTTCTTCTTCATATTCCCATTTCTCTTTCAATACTTTAAATTCTTCAGCCCATTCTTCTCTTTCTTTGTGGCGATCCTTGAACATATCAATGGAATCAACAACATTCATGTCCATCTCTTCCATCATCTGTATTATTTTTGCATCACAAGTATCAATAAAATCGGTAATTTCGTACATCTTTTCGGAAGGAAATCCGTCCTTGCCGAACAATCCTTTTGCAATGTGATATTGTACAAATTCATTGTTGTTGAGATTAAAAGTATGCCATTCTACAGCATCGTCTGGTGAACCAATTTCCATATTTATCGGCAACAAATCCCCATGAATTAATATTCTGCCATTGGCATTAGTGTAGAATTTATGCTCGGTATGCAACCAATTCATAAAAGATTCCCATTCCGCAAGTAGTTCTTCGTATTCATTAATATCACTTTGTTTTTCCATTTTTAATTTGTCTTTAGCATTTTAACGGTGTGTTTCCTGCATAGATTGTCTTATATTTATGTTATACTCCTCGGATAGGAACATAAAGAAATCAAACTTCATTGCAAGCGATAATCTCATTAGTATTTCGCTATCAAGGTGTTTCTTTTTGAATATGAGATATATGTTGGTGCGACTGCAATTTAATTTCTGTGCAAGCCATGTTACGCTGCGCCCATCCACGCGAAGTTTTTGCTGTATGAATCGTCCGATGTGAAAATCCGTCATAGTACCTATTCCATTTGTTGTAACAAGCAAAAGGCCTTCCGAAGAAGACCTTTTGTTTTTGCCTCTACTTGAAGATTTTGTTCATCTGCTCCGTCACCTTGCTGACGACAACATCTTTGCTCAATTTCTCCTCAAACTGAATTGTCATGACAATTTCTCCATTTTGGTCGTTGAGACTTGCGACACAACTTTGGTAAAGAAATCCACCACCAAATTTTCCAACAAGCAGAAAGTTCATGTCGAGGATGTAGCTTGCAGAACTGCTGTTTGCGGTCATTTTGTAGCCTGACTTTTGCAAAGAAGATTGCAATGCAGTTTTCAGGTTGTCAAGGTCGCCCGACGATGCACTGATGTTGATTGTTACTGCTTCGTTTTTCTTGCAGTTGGCGTTGTCGTTTACGAAAATTTCCGCCTTGTTTCCTTTTCCGCTTTTCATGTTAAGCATCTGTCCAAATCCTAATGCTGAAATCAGCACTAAACTTACCATCAAAAAAATCTGTTTCATTTCAATTTAGTTTTTAAAGTTATTAATTTCTTTAACAATTTCTTCGCAAAAGTATCAAGCAATTGTTTGCACATTGGATTTCTGCAAGGCTTGCAGAAAACGGAAACAGAAGAAAATTTGTTTATGGCAAGTTTCTATTGTGGAAAACCGAACAAATCAAGGGTTTAAAGTTCGAAGGTTTAATAGTTTAAGGTTTGTGGGGTTGAATGGCTTTGCCGTTCCCTTGCAGGAGCATTGCTTATAGAATTGTGCAGGTCAATAGTGAGGAAATCTCACTTTTTTAGGCAGATTTCCTCACTATCGAAATTTTGTAAATTGATGTAATGTGCTGATAATTAAACTTGTGGTACTTCTATTCAATGCGCTCCTTAAACAAGTCTTCCATTGTTACTTGACTGCTAATATCGTCGGAATAACCGCCCTTTGAAAGTCCGTAAGTGGTAATCATAGTTATCTGTACAGGTTTCTTTGTTTTGCTTTCGCGTACGAACACGGAACGGCGACGGCGTAGCTTTTGGTCGTCTTCCTTGCTTACGGAGTAGGTGTCGTCGGAATACTTCATTTCGCAAAGGTTGATAATGCCGTCGTTGCGGTCGATGAGCAGGTCAATCTGGACTCCAATCTGGTCAGTGTCGTCTGGTTTTGGCTTGAATGTCCACGAATGTGCCGAGCTTATTACTGCCGAAAATCCTAATGCCGCCTTGATTTCGGGAAGATGCTGCAGGCAAACCCTCTCAAATGCAAGTCCCGCCCAGGCATTATGTACCGATGTGTCGAGGCTCGAACTCCAGAAATGCGGGTTGCCGTTTTTGTTTTCCTGAATAAACTTGAAATAAAACAGGGTGAAATTGTCCATAAGCTGATACATTGCGTCTTTGCTTATTTTGCCTAGACAGGTGTACTTCCTGATGAATCCGCATTGCTCAAGTTCTTTCAGCGCCTTGGCAAATGTCTTGTTGTCGTCTAATTTCGTTTCGGACAGGATTTCGTTTCTTGTCAATCCCGATTTTTTGGTGGAAAGTGCTTTTATTACAGCGATATGTGGTTCTGGATTTCGGAAAAGTGAAGCGTAGAGTGCATCGAATTCCCTTGTCATTTCGCCGTTCTCTGCAAAAAACATCCTGTCGAAGTTTTGAGCAATGCTCTTGCCCTTTTGCAAAAAACTCCAGTAGTATGGAATACCACCAAGAACCATATAGGCATCAAGCAGTTGTTTGCGCGTGTAGTTGAGTTTCCTTGACTTGCAGTATTGCTCGCATTCCAAAAGCGTAAACGGACGCAAATAAATTTGGTGAGTAAGCCGGTTGTGCAAACCACCGTAATTCATTATTATCTTATTGGTAATCCACGATGTAGCACTACCACAGACAATTACAACTATGTCTTTTCGTGCCGATGCCCATCCATTCCAAAAGTGGTCGAGGGCGCGAATGAAATTTGAGTTTGGCGTATCCATCCACGGCAATTCGTCAATGAATACTACTTTTTTGTTTTCCTTTGACTTTTGCAACAGATTGCCAAGCTGGTGAAACGCCTCGTGCCAATTCGGCAGTTGCGGACATTTTCTAAGTCCGTATGCCACAAGCGAATGTTGGAATTCTGCCAACTGTTCCTGAAGGCTTGCTTCCAATATGCCAGTATGCTGAAATGCAAAACTACGGTTAAATGTTTCCCTGATAAGGTATGTTTTTCCAACACGCCTGCGTCCATATATGGCGACAAATTCCGACTGGTCTGATTCCAGAAGGTTGAGCAACTGCCGTTTCTCTTCATTTCTTCCCGTTAACATAACTGTATGTTTTTACGCCACAAAGATACAATTATTATTTTTCAATAGTGAGGAAATCTCAAAAAAAATCACACATTTCCTCACTGCCGAAAAATTAATTTTGCATTTAATTTATTTATATCCAATGTATTATGTGTATTTTTATGTGTAAATATTTTTAGCGTTTAGAATGTTGTATTATTGTTTTTAACAATATGCGCATTTTGTAATGTATTGTTAATAAATATTATAATTAGATTTTACATTTTTCAATAGTGAGGAAATCTCAAAATTTTAGGTAGATTTCCTCACTATCCAGTTCACATAAATATATTGTAGCGACGCAATGCATTGTGTCGCTACAGATTGTTTTACACAAATATTTTTATTCCTTTGCAAATTGACATGATTGGGCTTTATTTCCCCAATTTCTCAAAATACAACTTAAACTCGGTGCCAACGCCCACTTCGGTATCAAAGTCGATCTCGACACCATTGCCAAACAATATATTCTTTACCATACTTAATCCAAGTCCCATCCCCGACGACTTTGTCGTGAAGT
>JAEEGG010025841.1_pt1 | contig 11266 bp, 6 predicted proteins | sample 9134161 | NCBI WGS metagenome assembly JAEEGG01 (sample SAMN16246543, study PRJNA631951) | gut metagenome | biome: gut microbiome; feature: rumen; material: CR-attached | host: Bos | place: Iran: Karaj | collected 2018-10
GCCGAAGCGCTTGAGGTCAGGGAGCGGACGCATCGGGCGTCGTCCGTTCGCTCGGCGGTGAGCTTCCCGTCCTTGCAGTTGCGGATGTTGCGGTACTTGGCGTGGGGACGTCGGGCGGTCCTGCTGCAATCGCGGCACTTGAGAAGGGTCGCAGCGTGGTCGGCGTCGATTTTCTGCATACGACAGGCGGCGTGATGACCGAAGGCCGCATCGGCAAGTACTACAAGGGATGGAACCGGGGCTTCTCGAAGAACAGGGTCGACCCCGGTACGCTTTCCACCGGATGGGTGTTCTCGATGGCAAAGGCCGAGTGGATGCGCAGGACGATCGTTACGAACGCGCTTGCGACGGTCCTCTTCGGCACGCAGGCCGAAGGTGTGCTCACGGAAGGGCGCGATGCGCGCGGGCGCGACATGGTAAAGGGGCTTGTAGTCGTGCTTCCCGACGGCACGCGCGGAGTCGTGAAGGCGGGCGTGGTGCTCGACTGCACCGGGAACGCCGAAGTTGCGCACATGGCGGGGTGCAGTACGCAGTTCCTTGAGGCGCGCGAGTTCTCGATGCAGGGAGCGGGCACGACGTACCACGTCCTCGGCAGCAGCTACTTCAACACGGACTTCGGCTTCCTCAACACATCCGACGCGGGAGACCTCTCGAACTTCGCGCGACGTGCGCGGGCTGGGGCGAAGAGCGGACGCTTCAACGTCGGCGACCCCTCGGTGAGCTCGCGCGAGAGGCGGCGCATCGTCGGCGACGTCGTGGTGAACGAGCGCGACATCCTCCGCCGCCGCAAGTGGTCCGACACGATCATGCACGGCAAGAGCGACTACGACATGCATGGCTTCAGCGTGTCGGACGCGCTCATGTACCGCGAGCGTCCGCACGGGACGGAATTCACTGCGGACCTGCCGTACAGGGCGCTTATACCGGCGGAGCTGGAGGGCGTTCTCGCGACTGGGCTTGGCATATCCGCGACTCGCGACGCCATGCCGATAATCCGCATGCAGCGCGACGTCCAGAACCAGGGCTACGCGGCCGGTCTTGCGGCGTCGGCGGCGATAGACGCCGGGAGCGTCCGTACCATCAACGTGCGCGCGCTCCAGCAGGAGCTCGTCGCCATCGGGTCTCTAGACGGCGCCGTGCTGACGCAAGTTGACGAATCCGTCAGCGACAGTGCGCTTGCATCGGCGGTCAGCGGTCTGGCTACGAACTCCTTCGACGGCATCGAGAAGATACTCGAGCGCCCCGCCGATGCGCGTCCGCTCCTCGCGGAGGCATACGCCGGCGCAGCCGATGAATCGCACCGCCTCGCCTGCGCGATAGCACTCGTGCTCGTAGGGGACAACTCGCACCTTGCGGACGTGATCGCGGCGACGGAAGCGGCGGACTGGTCGAAGGGCTTCGACTTCCGCGGACTCGGCAACTACGGACGCCAGACCGCGCCTGTCGACTACCTTATGCACACGCTCGTGAAGAGCGGCGACAAAGATGTCGTCGTGCCTGTTCTCGCGGACATGATTGCAAAGCTCGGTCCGTCCGCCAAGCTCTCCCACTTCCGCATCCTCACCCGTGCCGTAGACGACCTGAAGGCGCCGGAGCTGAAGAGCGCGCTCTCCGATGTCGTGTCGCGCAACGCCTCGCTCACCAACAAGACGGTCTCGTCGGTCGCGGCAATCCCTGCGCACGACGTGAACGGAGGCGGCAATTCGGCGGACGACTCCGAGCGGACGCGCTGCATCGTGGAGCTTGCCCTCGCGCGTGCGCTCCACAACGCCGGCGACGAGACGGGCACAGCGATTCTGACTGCCTATCTCGACGACGCGCGCACGATCTACGCCGACTACGCGGCGCTGGTCCTTGCCGCCGGAGGGACCGCGGACATTTCGCCTTCCGCTTTTAGTACCAGCAAAAACACTCACATACATTCAGACAGATGAATAGGATATTTAATTTTGCCGCCGCGGCGATTGCCGCAGCAGGGGTTGGGATGGCTTGCGCGGCGGATGCGCCGCGGAACATCGCGTTCAGGCGCTCGGTCGCGCAGTCGAGCGCCGCGGACTTCACGCACGTTGGACATCTCGTTACCGACGGCGTCCGCTCTACGGCGCCGGTCCGCAGGGCGAGCGTCGCCTCGCAGTATCCGGACCTGAGCCCCGACGGCGAGCGCCCCGAGAAGGCGATAGACGGATCGAAGGGGACGAAATGGCTTGTTTTCAAGGACAAGTGCGAGCTGACCGTCACGCTTCCAGAGCCGGCGCGCGCCGCGCGCTATCTCGTTGCCTCGGCGAACGACGTGCCGGCGCGCGATCCGCGCAGGTGGCGCGTGCTCGCGTCCGAAGACGGGAAAGAGTACGTCGAGATCGCGCGGATGGACGCGGACTTCGTGTTTGGCGGAAGGCACGACGCGAAGACCTGGCCCATCGCGAAGCCGGGCGCGTACCGCCACTACCGCCTCGCCGTGGACGCGAACGGCGGCGGCATTGCGCAGGACGGCAAGACGCCCACGATGCAGCTCTCCGAGTTCGACCTCCTCGACGAATCGGGCAAGTCGATAATCCGCCATGTCGGCGAGAATGCGTTTCAGAGCCAGTGGGTAAGCAAAGGGGCGAGCGGCGAATGGCTTGTCGTCGACCTCGGAGCGCCGAGCCGCGTCGACCGCGTAGACGTCCACTGGGTGAAGGGCGGCGAGGCGGAGAAGTACAGCGTCGAGCTGTCTGCGGACGGGGAGACGTGGCGTCGCGCGGAGTCCGGCAAGGACGTGCGCTTCGTGCGCCTCGCGTGCGAGCAGGCGAAGGGCGATGCGTTCGCCGTCGACGAGATCGAGGTGTGGGGCGCGAACGGCCTTTCCTATGCGCTGCCTCCGCAGGCGCCGCTCGGACGTGCGCTCCGCGAGCCGCTGCGCGGCGGCAACTGGCGGCTTTCGCCCGCGCGTGACGTTGCGGCGAGCGGCGAGGAGATGACGCGAGGCGCCTTCGACGACTCGAAGTGGCTACCCGCCGTCGTGCCGGGAACCGTCGTTACGTCGTACCTCAGGGCCGGCGCGATCCCCGACATGAACATCGCCGACAACCAGCTGATGATATCCGAGGGGTTCTTCCTCGACGACTTCTGGTACCGCAACACGTTCGAGGTGCCGTCGTCAAGGAAGGGCGGACGCGTCTGGCTGAACTTCGACGCGGTCAACTGGAAGGCCGACGTCTACTTCAACGGCGAGAACGTCGGTTCGATAGAGGGCGCGTTCCTGAGGAAGTCGTTCGACGTGACGGGGCTCGTGCGCTTCGGAGCGGAGAACAGGCTCGCCGTGCGCATCCACCGCAACGCCACGCCCGGGACGCTGACCGTGCAGGACATGGACAACCCGGGCCGGAACGGAGGCGACCTCGGCCGAGACAATCCGACGATCCACGCGTCCGTCGGATGGGACTGGATGCCGACGGTGCGCGGGCGCAACATCGGCATCTACCGCGACGTGTCGCTTTCGTACAGCCGCGACGTGACGCTGTCGGACGGATGGGTAGTCACCGACCTCGACGTCGAGAAGAAGGACTTCTCCGTGGCGAAGGCGACTGTGCGCGTCCGCGCGCGAAACGCCGCGGACAAGCCGGTCAAGACGACGCTTGAAGCGACAATTGCGCCGGGCGGATATTCCGTAAAGACGGATGTCGAGCTCGCCGCGGGAGAGACGCGCGAGGTGGAAGTCGGAACGGTCGAGATGAAGAGCCCGAAGCTCTGGTGGCCTGTCACGTACGGCGACCAGCCGCTCTATTCGGCGTCCGTCTCCGCATCGGTAGACGGGAAGAGGTCCGACCTCCATTCCTTCAAGTTCGGCGTGCGCGAATTCACCTACAGCGAAGGAAAGCCACTCAAGATATACTGCAACGGCGTGCGCATCGTCTGCCGCGGCGGAAACTGGGGAATGGACGACGCGAACCTCGCGGCGTCGCCGCTCGACTACGACACGAAGGTGAGGCTCCACGCTGAAGCGAACCTAACGATGATCCGCAACTGGGTCGGCATGACGAACAGCGACGACTTCTACAAGGCGTGCGACAAGTACGGCGTACTCGTGTGGGACGACTTCTGGCTCGCGAACCCGAGCGACGGACCGGACCCGGCGGATCCTAAGATGTTCCTCGCCAACGCGGCGGACAAGATACTCAAGAACCGCCACCACGCGTCGATCCCGCTCTACTGCGCGCGCAACGAGGGCAATCCGCCGAAGACGCTCGCTGACGATCTGCCGCGGCTTTGCCGCGAGCTGGACGGGACGCGCCACTACATTCCGCACTCCGCGGGCGGGACGGTGAGCGGATTCGGTCCGTACTCCGTGCGCGATCCGAAGTGGTATTTCGCCAACGCTCCCGAGACGCTGCACAGCGAGCGCGGACAGCCCAATGTCCCGGAGATAGAGACAATGCGAGAGATGCTCGGCCCGGACCACCTCTGGCCGATGGACGTCGTATGGGGAATGCACGACTACACGCGCGGCGGCGCGCAGGGATGCAACGGCTTCACGGACTACATCCGCCGCTCCTACGCGGAGCCGAAGAACCTCGAGGAGTTCACGCGCCTCGCGCAGGCCGTTGCGTACGAGAACCACAAGGCGATGTTCGAGTCGGTCTACGCCAAGGGCGGCAACGGAATCCTCATGTGGATGAGCCAGAGCGCGTGGCCATCGATGGTGTGGCAGACGTACGACTACTGGCACGACGTGAACGGGGGCTTCTACGGCGCGAAGGCCGGCAACCAGCCAGTCAACGTGATACTCGACCAGAATGCGCGCCGTTTCATCGCCGTCAACGCGACGGGAGTCCCGTTCTCCGGCAAGGCGAAGGTCGAGTTCTTCGACGTGGACGGAAAGCGTCTTGAGGCGAAGGAGGAGGCGGTGTCGCTTGATGCGGACGGACGCGTCGATCTCTTCGACCTTCCGGCGATAGAGGCGAAGGAAGGCGTGCTTCTCATCCGCGCGACGATAGGCAAGGCCGAGAACTTCACCTGGATCAACGTCAAGAAGGACCGCGACTACAGGGCGCTCGTTCCGCTTCTCTCCGGTAGCGCAGAGCTGTCCGCGACCAAGGTCGTTGCGGGCTCTTCGGGCGCGAAGGGCGAGGTTACGGTATCGAACACGTCGGGCCGTCCGCAGCTGCTCGTGAGCCTCAAGCTCGTCGACGCGAAGGGCCGCCGCGTGTTGCCCGTGCACTGGTCGGACAACTTCTTCTCGCTCATGCCCGGCGAAAGCCGCCGCGTGTCGTTCGAGGCGACGTGCGTAGACAAGGCTCTCGTTCCCGGTCTTCGCGTCGTACAGCGCGTCACGAAGTTCCGCGCGCCGGGCGAGATGCCGGAATGAGCGTTCGGCCCGTTCGTCAGGCCGGATGGCATCAACCCCGTAGTATCTCCGAAATGGAATCCAGTTTCCGGGAAGTAAATCAAAACAAAAACAAAGGAAAACAGAGATGAACTATACGACATTTTTCTTCGCGGCTGTCGCCGCGCTGACATTCGCATCGGACGGAACTTGCGCGGAGGCGGCCTCGGGAAGCCAGCCTTCGGCGCCAAAGACATACTGCAATCCGATGCCGTTGCCGGGGATTCCGGTTAACAGCGGCTGCCGCAACGGCAAGCCTAGCCGCACGCCGGGCTCGTCCTATCGCGAGATCGCCGACCCGTCGTTTCTCTATGACAACGGAACGCTCTACCTCTATCCCTCGATGGGCATGGCGTGGAAGTCGAAGGACTGCGGCGCGACATGGGAGCAGATCGACGTCGGCGTCTACGACCTCGGCTACGCGCCGACGGCGGTGAAGCACCGCGGCAAGTACTACCTCACGACTGGTGGGTCGCAGCTTCACGTCGCCGACTCGCCGGAGGGTCCGTTCAAGCCTATAGGCCGCATCGCGCGACGCAAGGTCGACGGGAAGGAGAGGTCGTACGACGACCCGATGCTGTTCTCGGACGATGACGAGCGGCTCTACGTCTACTTCGGCTGCTCCCCGCGCGGCGGCATCTGGGGAATCGAGCTTGACTCCAAGAATCCCCTCGCCTTCATCGGCGAGCCGAAGCAGCTCATCAAGTTCGAGCCGGAGGAGCATCCGTGGGAGTGCAAGCCCAACAACCTCGGCGAGGCGTGGATGGAGGGTTCGTGGCTGGCCAAGATCAACGGACGCTACTGCCTCGTCTTCTCCTCTTCTGGAACCGAGAACAACACGTACGCGATGGGCGCGGCGTGGAGCGACAAGCCGCTCGGGCCGTTCGTCAAGCAGCGCAAAAATCCGTTCCTCCGTTCGACGACGGGCGTGGTGCGCGGCACTTCGCACGGCAGCATCATCCCGCATCCGATCGCGAAGGACCGCTTCATGGTCGCCTACAGCATCCTTGTAGGCAACCGCGGCAACTTCGAGCGACTGGTCGGCTTCGACAACCTGCGGCTGGACGCGAACGGCGAGTTCGAGGTCTCCGAGCCGACCGAGACGCCGCAGTACGCCGACGGTTCCGGCGCGGTGCCGTGGTACCGTCTGCCGTTCACGAACCCGTCTCGTCCTGAGGCGACGGACCAGAACCTGAAAACGTGGTCGCCGATATACGAATACGGTGCGGAGCCAGTCTTCAAAGCCCCGTATTCTGGCGTCATCCGCGCCGTGCGCATCTGCTGGGCCGACCTCGGAATGGACTATGCCAACGGCGCCGTTCCGGGTCCGTACAAGTATCTCATCCAGTACCGTTTCAACGGCAAGGACGGATGGAAGACGCTCGTCGACCGCCGCGACAACGAGAAGGACCTCTACGTTGACTACGTCGAGACGCCCCGTGTGCGTGCGGACGAGATACGCATCAAGGTCTCCGGCGCGCCGAAGGGCATCACGCCGGCCATTTCCGACATTTCCGTATTCGTTGAATAAACAAGTTGAACTATGAGCAGCAGGTCAAGCTTGCCGGCGCTGTTCGCCGCCATATTGCGCCCTCGTTGTTTTTGTTGCAATGTCTTACGTGGGATGTGAGAAGGTCCATACAAGTAATTAAGGGAGTACACAATGAGAAATCCGTTGGTTGCCATGTCTGCGGTCGCTTTTGCGGCAGTCGCCGCAGCGGCTGCGTTGCCGACATTCGCGGGCGGGCTGCCCGTAAATCCTGAACTGCCGGTTTCGTTCGGCGTCAATTCGCGCGGCGGCGACAGGCTGAAGGGCGAGTTCCTTGACGCCGCCGTATATTCGACCGTGCTCACGCCCAAGACGATCGAGGCGGCGGCAAGGGGCGTTAAGCCGTCCGTGAAGCCGCTCTGGTCCGGCGTCCCGAAGGCGGGCGACAAATGCGAGGAGGTGCGCACGGCGAAGTTCTCGCGCGGGTTCACGTTCCTTGCGACAATCCGCACCGCAGGCGTCGAGACGGCGAGGCTCCTCGACAACGAGGTGCCGGGCAAGGGCGAGGGGTGGATCATCGATCTCATCCAGAACAGGCTGAGAGTCGTCATACAGGGCGGCAACACGCAGTTCTTCGACGCGCCCATCCCGGCCGACAAGCCTGTGCACGTTGCGGTCACGTACCCCGGAAGCGGAGACGAGTACGGCATTTTCGTCGAGGGCAAGCGGCACCGTCCGCTGCCGCCGCCGGCCCTCAAGCCGGCGAGGAAGGGGATGGAGCTGTTCGCGGACCGTCCGGCGAAGGTCTGGACCGAGGCGTATCCGATCGGCAACGGACGGCTCGGCGGCATGATCTACGGCGGGGACGCGAAGGAACTGATCCCGATCAACGAGGACACGATCTGGTCCGGCGGCCCCGGCCAGAACGTGACCGAGGGCATCGGACCCGACTCGTTCGCCAAGGTCAGGAAGGCGATTTTCGACGGCGACTACCAGGCGGAGAAGGAAATCCTGCCAAAGAACTACCACGGCTCGAGCGCTTACGAGTACTTCGGCAAGCTCGAGATCGACTTCGGCGACGAGGCGGAGACGGAGGAGTACGAGCGCACTCTTTCGCTCGACTCGGCGGTTGCGCGCGTGGAGCTCACGCGCGGCGGGGTGAAGTACATCCGCGAGGCGTTCGCGAGCTTCACCGACGACGTCATTGTCTGGAGGGTTGCGGCGTCCGAGAAGGGCGCGGTCTCCTTCAAGGCCCGCATCCTGCCGCCGTGGAAGGACCGAGCCGTCGTTTCCGAAGGGAACGACTCGATCGTATACCGCGACAAGACCGAGGGCAAGGGTGTGTTGAAGTTCGAGGGCATAGTGAAGGGCGTAGCGAATGGCGGACGCATGTCCTCGGAGGGCGGCGTGCTCACTGTCGAGAACGCGGACGACGTGATTCTCTACGTCTCAGTCGGCACGAACTTCAGGAACTTCCGCGACCTTTCCGGCGACGCGCGCGCAAAGGCGCTCGGCAAGCTCGCTGCCGCGATGAAGAAGCCATACGCCAAGGCGAAGGCGGACCATGTCGCGTTCTACAAGGGACAGGCCGACCGCTGCACGCTGTATCTCGGGCGCGATCCGAGTCCGGGCAAGACGACGTTCGAGCGTCTTCAGGGCTTCGCCGAAACAGGCGATCCCTACCTTGCGGCGCTGTACTTCCGCTTTGGACGCTACCTTCTCATCTCCGGCTCGCAGCCGGGAACGCAGCCGCTCAACCTTCAGGGAATCTGGAACGACAGCCGCTGGCCGCCGTGGGCGGGCAACTACACCGTGAACATCAACACGGAGATGAACTACTGGCCGGCGGAGCCAACGGGCCTCGGCGATCTCGCGGAGCCTATTTGGAAGATGTGCGACGAGCTCGCCATCACAGGCGCGGAGGCCGCGCGCGACGTCTACGGCGCGAAGGGCTGGGTGACGCACCACAACACCGACATCTGGCGCATTGCATGGCCGGCTGGTCCGCGCGGATGCGGCACGTGGCCGTCGGGCGGCGCGTGGCTTTCGATGCACATCTGGTACCACTACCTCTACACGCTCGACAAGGCGTTTCTCGCCAAGCACTACGAGACGCTCAAGGGCGCGGCGGAGTTCTACCTCTCGTACATGGTGAAGGATCCTGTCAGCGGCAAGATGACCGTCGTGCCGTCGTGCAGCCCCGAGAACGGAATCCCCGGCCTCGGTACGGACCACGGGCCCGGCAACACGATGGACCACTCGATCGCTCGCGACATAATCAACGTCGTCGCCGATGCGACCGAGATACTCGGCAAGGACAAGGTGTACGCGAACAAGCTGCGCGCGTTCGCGGCCGAGATCGAGCCGTACCACGTCGGCAAGTGGGGCCAGCTCCAGGAGTGGAGCCGCGACTGGGACAATCCGCGCGACACACACCGCCACACCTCGCACCTCTACGGACTCTACCCCTCGTCCCAGATCACGAAGTCCGCGACTCCCGAGCTTTTCGAGGCGGCGAAGACGTCGGTCGAACACCGCGGCGACCGTTCGACGGGCTGGGCGATGGGCTGGCGCGTGTGCCTATGGGCGCGTCTTCTCGACGGCAACCACGCCTACACGCTCCTCCGCAACCAGCTGACGCTCGTCGGCGAGAAGGGGACGGACTACGGCACGCCGGGATCGGGCGGAACGTATCCGAACCTCTTCGACGCGCATCCTCCGTTCCAGATCGACGGCAACTACGGCTGCACGGCCGGAATCGCCGAGATGCTCATGCAGAGCCACGAGCGCACGAAGGACGGGAAGGTGCTCATACGCCTTCTGCCCGCGCTTCCCGACGCATGGCCCGACGGATGCGTGAAGGGCCTTCGCGCGCAGGGCGGGTACACCGTCGACATAACCTGGATGCAGGGAAAAATCATCGAATACAAGGTGACGGGCGGCGATTCAAAAGGCTATAGGACGGTCTTTCCCAGATAATGTTATTTTTCGGACTTTGCAACGCAGTTTGCGCCGAAAAAATGTGATATAATATCCAATAGGCGTTTCTGGAGACGGAGATGCGGCATGGTGTCGTGTTTTTTCGTTGAAAGAGCGCAAAAAAGAACAAAAACGCCATGATTTTAGCAAATTCGTTAGTTGACGGATTCCTCGGGTCCAACTTCGTCGGACAGGGGATCGTCGTCGTGCAGCTTCTCTCGTCCGTCGTGATGTTCGCAGTCGCGATCGGCAAGTGGAGGGAGCTTGGGTACTTCCGCCGCGCGACGCGCAGGTTCGCGCGCGACTTCACGACGAGCCACGATTCGCTCGAGTACTACCTCGAGCGCCGCCCCGCCGTCGTTTCGGGGCTCGAGCGCATCTACAAGGAGACGTGCGAGAGGCTTCTTAAGCTCCTCACGCCGGACGTCCGCTCGCTTCTCGTCGGACGCCAGACGAACGGAGACGGAGCTGCCGCGCTCACGGCGCGCGAGATCGAGCTCGTGCGCGGAACGTGCGAACACGTTCTCGACGAGGAGGAGATAAGGATCGAGAACGGAATGGGCGTAGTCGCGACGGTCGTCGCGCTTTCGCCGATGCTCGGCCTCCTCGGCACCGTCTGGGGCGTTCTCGACGCGTTCGCGGAGATGGGCACCGCGGGGAGCGCCAATCTCGCGACGATCGCGCCGTCTATTTCCGCCGCTCTCGTCACGACGGTCGTCGGTCTTCTTATCGCAATCCCCGGTGTCTTGGCGTATACGCGCATGAACGCGACGATCACGCAGATAAGGTCCGAGATGGAGGGCTTTGCCGACGAGCTCATGGGCCGCATCGCCTGCGAGTTCCAGGGGAGGGGCGCCTGAGATGCTTAGGAGACGCAGAAGACTGCGCGGCGAGAAGCCGAAGGCGTCGATCGACATGAACTCGTTGATCGACTTGACCTTCCTTCTCCTCGTCACATTCATCGTGACGCTTCCCGCGCTCGAGCAAGGGATCTCGATAATGCTACCGCAGGCGAAGACCGACGAGCTGCCGACGAAGAACAAGAAGGCGAACACGGTCACCGTCGACAAGGACAACGTGATATTCCTCAACGACAAGCCGCTCACTCTCGAGGAGCTCGAGCGCGAGCTTATGGCGATGGCAGCCGAGGATCCCGAAGTGCCGGTTCTCGTCCGTGGCGATGAGCGCAACTCCTACGGCGACGTGATGAAGGTCGTGAAGATCGTGTACAAGTGCAAGATACACCGCATGGCGCTGGTCACGGTGGAGAAGTAGGGGGATAGATGGAGGTCTGGATAGACGAGAGGCGGCCCGATGTGGTGAGCACGACGAATGTCGCGCTCGCCGTGGCGTTGCACGTCCTCTTCTTCATCGGCGTGTACATGTTCGCGAGAATGCACTTCACGCCGAAGGAGACCGTCATACCCATCGACCTC
>JAEEGG010025844.1_pt1 | contig 11265 bp, 10 predicted proteins | sample 9134161 | NCBI WGS metagenome assembly JAEEGG01 (sample SAMN16246543, study PRJNA631951) | gut metagenome | biome: gut microbiome; feature: rumen; material: CR-attached | host: Bos | place: Iran: Karaj | collected 2018-10
CGTTTGTTTGGTTGTAGGGCTGTCACACCGTGGCAGCCGATGCCTATTGGGTGCTGCCGTAGGTCGCGACCTACGGTTACATTACATAAAGTGTCGCCCCTTCAGGGCGGGCGATGGAGTCACAAATTCCATTCCGCGTGCAAAGAAACGAATTTTTTATGGATTGATTGCGTCAGATTGGCATTTTTTCACGAATATTGCAGTCCAAACGGAAAAACTGAACAACACACAACAATGGATTTCAAAACGATAAAAGTCCAACTGGGCGAAAGTATGGCGTGGGTCAATCTTGACCGCCCTGAGGTGCGCAACGCACTGAACGCCGATTTGATACGGGAATTGACGGCGGTTTTCGAATGGCTCAACAGCCGCGATGATATTCGTGTCATCGTCGTGAAAGGCAACGGCAAGGCGTTTTGCGCTGGTGCCGACTTGGCCTACATGAAAGAGATGGCTAACTTCAGCTACAACCAAAATATTGCCGATGCTGAAAAGCTTTCCAAACTGTTTCAGACCATTTATTACTGCGACAAGGCAGTCATCGTGGATGTGCATGGCGCCTGCATCGGTGGGGCCAATGGCATCATCGCCGCTGCCGACATCGTGATTGCCGAAAAGACGACCAAGTTTGCTTTCTCTGAAGTGCGATTGGGCATTACGCCGGCCACCATTTCGCCTTTCGTGGTGAGCAAAATCGGCAACACCGCCGCCAAGGAATTAATGTTGACAGGTCGCCGCTTCACCGCTGATGAAGCCAAGACCTTTGGCTTGGTGAATGTCGTTGTTGATGAGGCCGAGATGGTCGACATGGAACGGCAATACATCGACTATTTCATGCAGGCTTCGCCCGATGCCGTGGCCGAATGCAAGAACCTGCTCCGCATGGTGACGGGCACCGACGACCGTTTCAACCCTGTTTTCATGCAAACCTCCATAGCCATCGCCAACCAACGTATCTCGAAGGCCGGCCAAGAGGGAATGAAGGCGTTTTTTGAAAAGCGGAAGCCGAGTTGGGGATGATTATTCCAAAATCCATTTCCAAATGGGTTTCACTTCAATGGTCAAGCCATTGTCTTTTTGAATGGTGGTTTCGTCATCTCTTGTGATGATGAGGGCACGTTGTAACGGCTCAAAAGCGTGCAGTTTGACAAGCGCATTGATTTCACGTTCAGAGGTTTGCAAGTCACTCATGTTGTAACATGCTTGGATGGCGGTGTGTTGTTCGGGCAAGTAGAAATCCACTTCCACATTCTTGTTGTAATAGAACAGTTGGCCTTCGCCGTATTGTTGGTAAAGATGAATGGCACACAAGTTTTCCAATAACGAAGTTTCTCCATCGTTCAGGAAAATGTTCAGCAGGCCATTGTCAACAAAATAATGTTTCTTGATGGTTTCGCGCTCTGAATATTTGGAAATGTAATTGGTTAGCGAGAACACCATGCAGGAATCGCGCAGGAAACCGACATAATCTGTCACCGAATTGGGTTGGCAATTGACACCAGTGCTTTTTACAAGATTGCTGATGCGGTTGTAGGCAATGGGTTGTTTGACGCTCTCTGCCATTCGCCGAATGGTAAGGCGCAATGCGGCTTCATTACGGACGTTGTTCCTCACCACGAGGTCTGAAAAGAAAATCTTGTTGTATAGTTCGTTGAGCCAGATTCGTTTTGCGGTCACCTCTCTGACTTCCGGGAATCCTCCGAAATGGAAATACTCGTTGAAGGCCCGTTCAACACTGGCTTTCAGGCTTGTACTGTATTCCCAATGTGAATCAAGCAAGATGTTTTTGCTGTCTAAAAACTCTTTGAACGTAAAAGGATAGACATTTTGGGTCCAATATCTTCCGCCGAGGGTGGTGGCGATGTCGCGACCAAGCATTTTGGCGTTGCTTCCAGTGATGAAAACTTGGTATTTCTGGTTGGCCAATCGACGGGCAAAGTGTTCCCATCCTTCCACATTTTGGATTTCGTCGAAAAACATCAAAGGCCTACCTTCGTTCATGGAGGCATAGGCTTGCAGAATCAAGTCCAATTCATCAGCCTTGATAAGTTGCAGGCGCTCGTCATCGAAATTGACGTATACGATTTCTTTGATGTTGTGTCCTTCGCGAAGCAGTTGCTGGATACGTTGGTAAAGCATGTACGATTTGCCGCATTGCCTTACCCCGACAAACACATAATTGCCTTTTTCCTCAAACTCTATTGGTCGTTCAAACAATCGGATTTCAGGGATGAAGTCTTGTCCCTCGCGAATGATTTTACTGACGGTTTCCTTTTCCATGTTTGACTGTTTTGGGTGCAAAGTTATAGAAAATTTCATTATAAGAGTATAAAATCATATAATAATTTTCATTGGCAATGAAAAAATCATATAATTATTCATGCAGACCACTCCCATTTGTGGTTGTTTGGTTTTTGTATAAAAAAGGAAAAGGCGTTTTCGGAAAAGGATACAGAGTTGAGACATGCTTTAAATAATAATCATTTCAAGTATTCCACCTCGTATATTTGAGTAGAAGTTACTTCTCCCTCCCGATAGGTATCATAAAAATAGTAGCAAGTCAAACCATCATATTGGTAATCTCTACAAACAGAACTCAATGTTCCATTCACATAAGTTTGAGAGCCGATTGGCTTTTTGCCGTCATACTCATTGACAGTGAATGTTGTTGAAGTAGTTGAGGTTCCATCTTCATAAAAACGCTCATTCGTAAGTGTTGTAGATTTTTGCCGCAAATAAGTGTTGTCAAGATATACAACATTATAACTTCGCTCTTCACGAATAACATTTGGATAAGAAGATGTATGATACGTCATTTTATAAGTGCAATGCAAACCGTCATAATTGAAATCATAGCCCTCTCGAAGAAGTATGCCATTCTTAAAATACTTGTAGCCTACCCATTTCTTCCCATCATACTCCCGATAGGTTTCATAAATACAATTATTCTGAGGATCTGGATAATAGTATTGAGTCTTTTCGTACGTAACTCTTCGATATGTGTCGTCAAGATATTCACATTCGTGATGGGCGCGGACACGTACATCATTGACATCATAATTGTTGTACGAATAATATTCCCAACTTGCATTTAACCCATTGTATGAATAATTTTTGTATTCCGAAGACAAACGACCATTTACGTAATATTTATAACTCGTTGCTTTATACCCGTCATACGTCCAAATGGTTTTGTAAGTATTATTGTTCGATGAATTAAATTCATAAGTCCTAATCAAATAAGACAAATCCTCCTTTGAATCCAGCTCATTAAACCACTTTTTGCAACCAGTGAATATGATGCATGTCAATGTAAAAAATGCAACAACGTAAAAGCTCTTTTTCATATTTGTTCTTGCCCAGTTCTATCCCATCGGGCGCGTCGGTTAATAGAATTTGGCTTCAATGATGTCGTCTGTTATATGTCCGTTTTCTGTATGTTGGAAATTCACACTATAATAGCCTGTTAGTTGAATGTCGCCCGCTGGTAATGTCCATACGGTCATATCGTTTTTGTCTCCTATTTCGTAAACTTTGGAATAATAGGCGATTCCTTCTTCGGTGCATTGAGTTACACGGAATTTGCAGTAATACAGGGTTTTGTTCGATTGGTTACTGATGCTGTATCTGGCTTGAGTGATTATTCCGTTGTAACTTTGATACTCTGCACGTGGAATGGAAATATAATCTATCGGATTATAGACTGGTGTTGGAAAAATGTCTTCCTTGGTGCATGAAACCATCGTTGCCATCATCACGATAGCCAAAAGGATTTGTGATATTCTCTTTTCCATTTGTTTTATTGCCCAGTTCTATCCCATCGGGCGCATCGGTTTTTAGAAGTTCATACTAAGTGTTAGCCCCAAGCCGCAGTTGCCTTGCAATTGTGGGATTTCAAATTTCATCAATGAAGGAGATATGTTGAGGGAATAAAAGTTATCGTGATTTTTGTTGTATGTATCAGCGACTTTTTTTATGTTATCCCTCCCAAACACATTAATAATTATACCAGAACCAAACGTGGTTACGGCGATTGTTGCGAATGTTATGTACGTTTTGAAACCAGTAGTACTAAGCACAGAAGGACCTGAAACTTCAAAATCTTTGCTGAAGAGTCTTATCGCTAAAGCCACCGCTCCTGATAAACCACCACCAACTTCTAAAAGGAATCCCGCAAGGGATTGATTCCCTGCTTTCAGGTACAATTGATAGTCCTCTGGGCTAACAAGGCTTTGCACTTCTTTATCGGATAATAGACGACCGTTGAGATAGAGTGAACCTGATCCGTTGGAAGTCATATAACTATTGAGGTATTGGACTTTCGGAGGTTGTGGTTTTTGGCTTGTTTGGGTGACTTCAGAGAAGTTTTCCACCTCACCGTTTTCATAATTGATGCTCTTTATCTCGGAACGACTAATGGAATAAAGCGGACCGTCTTCGTTGTCCCATTTTTTGTATTTGATTTCAGTGCTGGTGATTTCAAGCACTTTACTCAAAATAGTGGAGTTGTCGGTTTTCACAATCACGTCTTGGGCAGTGGCCATTCCTGTTATGCAAAGCAGGATAAGGGTTGCGAATGATCTTATTAATACTTTCATTTTCTTGCTGTTTTTGGGGATTAAAAATGGACACCTAATTGGATACTTAATGCAGAGACTTCGAGCTTTTGGGCAAGGCGGGCTGGCCCGTCTGAGATATTTGCCGCATCAATGTCGTATGATAGTTGTGCAGGGCTGTTACCCATATAGAACAAACCGATGCTGAAATGGTCGAACAACAGTAATCCTCCGCCTATTTCATATGTAAAGTTCGCTTTTGTTTTGTATATAAAATTAAACTCTTTCATTGCATAAACAGGGGTTGAATTGTATGTGCCAATATAGGTTCCTCCCAAGCGATTGTTCATCTGAATCGAAGACACATGATTGACGTTTAATCCTATGTTGGCTTCGGCAAGCAATGCGATATTTTTATTGAAGTAATACGTATAATCAACGCCCGTCATGATGGAAAAGTTATAAAAACTGGGGAACTTGGTGACGCTGAAATCAAACGCATAAACGCCGTACTCTTCATTTAATGTTTCCGAAACAGCTGGTTCAAGGATTGATTTGAATGTTTGTTTTTCAGATTCTGTAATTCCATTATATAATACACCAATTTTCAACGGCATACCAAGAATGCTTTTCCCGTTTTCGTATAAAGGGCAGTGAAGTTTCAAAGAGCCGTTAAACCCTGTTTTGGCCGCTCCTATTCCAACTTGATTAATGTTTCCGATCTCCTCTGCAAATATTTGAAATGGTACACAAAAATCATAAAAACTGGTATATTTATCGGTGGTTGTCCCGAACTTTCCCATAGGGATGGCTGCACCAATACTGAGAGAAAACTGCGGGATAATCATACCATTATAGTTATAATGCATGCCTCTCGAATAGGGCGATTCAGCTTTCTTGGATTCAGTCTGGGGTTGAACAATTGGAGTTTGAACTTGAGGTTTGGGTTCCACTGATTGTTGTGGAACAGGATTGGTTGCAGCTTTGTCAGTAAACTTGTCCACATCTCCGTTCTGGTAGTTAATACTCGTTACTTCGGAGCGGTTGATGGAATAGGTCGGCCCGTCTTGGTTCGACCATTTCTTGTACTTGATTTCCGTGCCGGTTACTTCAATCACTTTGCTCAATACGGTGGTATTGTCTTTTTTCAGAATCACGTCTTGGGCCAAGGTTGTTCCTGCCCAACACAATAAACAAAATGCCAGTAGTGGTTTTTTGGAAATTTTCATTGTGTTTTTGCCCAGTTATATCCCGTTAGGCGCTTCGGTTTTTTTACCGTAAAGGCCGCACATAATCAATGATGCGCGGCCTCCATCTTTTATCGAAAAAGTTATTATTTCAGTTTTCCGTTTACTGTCAAATGTCTTAGACCGTGATAGTCTTCAGAGAAGGAATTGCCGATGAAAAGCAAATAATGTTGCCCGTTTTCGTTTTCATTCATTATCGCGATGACATTGTCATACGTGACTGTTTCTTCGGCAGCTAAAATATTGTATGCGTCTATCTTCTTGTCCTTGTAGTCTTTTGGCTTCTTTTGGATGTCTTTAAACAAGTCGTCCTTGGCTTTATAAGTATCGATTTCGTCCCACTTTGATTTGTCGAAGAGGTAGAGCGAAACTGAATCATCGGCAGGTAACAAGCAGATGGTGTCAAGAGCGATGGCTACACTATCAATAACCTTCGAATCAATCCATAACAGGCCATAGTCGTTGAAACCCGTGACGGAGTCTTGCCCGATCTGTTGCCAGACGAAAGGCTCTTCCATGTCTTCTTGCACATGAATGAATATGTCAGCATAGTTGATTTCTCCAGCAGCATCATAGGCACGGCCTACAATCCTCCAATCTCCAAGTTTTACAAAAGTGAATTCGTCTTCAAAATGGAAACTCTCGTTGTTGTTCAATTCAATTATAGTATCGTAAATGCAGTTTGGAGCTTGTGTGATGAGCACTTGAAATTTAGCAAGTTTTTGTGCCGTTTCTGGATTGGACGTAGCGTCAAATCCGAACTTTAAAGTACCTCCTGTGATGAAGTGTTTTTCACCCGTGGTGTACCCTTCTTCCGTCATGACTGAAACGTTTGGTTTTGGATCGGCAACTTTTTTGCCGCAGCCCACAAGTGTTGCGCCTACGAGGAGGCATAGGATTGCGTTTCGGTAAAATTGTTTCATAATGTGTTGAAATTTTGTTTGTTATTTAAATTGACGTTGCTCTTATTCATCAGTGCAAAGAAAACACTAATCATTCAAACAAGCCTTAAAGCCTTGTCGCTGTTATTACCGCAAAATGTTGTTGATTTTACCACAAACTCATAGTTGCTGCTCAGTCTGTTGAGTTATCAAAGAATATTTTCGATGCATCGCCGAAAAAGTCGTGATTGAGCAGCTTGCCAGCCCTCAAAATGAATTCGGAATTGAGGTGCTGCCGTTCAAGGAGTTTGTACATATTGCTGCGGTCGCTGCCCATTTCCTTGGCAAACCACGCCACGCTGTAGCGTTGTTTGCGCAACTCCGCATGAATCATTTTGCCAAAATGGATTTCGTTCATTACCAAGCCAGCCGCTTTTTTTGTTTTGGCAGACTCCCTGATGCCGAAATTAGGTTATCTTGTTTCGTTGGAACATAAAGAAAAAGCGCGGGAATCCTGTCTTTGCTTATCCCGCCATTCAGGCTCTCGCATTGCCTTTCCGCCAAGAATAAGCAATACCGAAGCCCACGCTCACGACAACACGATATATAATATAAGGTGTCATCGATGCCATGGACGTCAGCCATTGCCTTATCGTGTGGCGGAATGAATTTGCGAGATTCGAATGGCCGCAGATAAAACGTCAGTCTAACGTCTTCTCAATATGTTTGTCGCCTCCAAAATGGATTTCGGATAAACGACTTTGCAAAATTACATTGTTTTTGAAATTCAGCCTCGTTTTTGGACAAAAAAAGTCTTTTTTCTGCTTTTCAGAAATCGAAATATGCCTTCAACCCTGCGGAATCTATCAAAAAAAAGCACTTTCCGCAGAGTTGAAGGCATTTTTTGGAGGATTATGCCTTGAATAAATCTTCTAAAGTAATGATATTCTGAAAGATACTTGAGTATTCGTTTTTCTTCAGGCCTTTGGCTGAAATCAGCACCAAATGGATGGCCTTGTCGGAGCGGATTTCTTCGGATAGTCGGGCAATTTTCGTCTCCAAATTCGATTCTTCGTCGGCGTTTACCGTGAAAGGCTCTTTCGTGAACTTGATTTCGCAAAGGTTGATGACCCCATCGGTGCGGTCGATGACCAAATCGACTTGCGCGCCGGTTTCGGTCGTTTTGCTCGGAACGCTGCGCCACGAATAGAAAGCGGTGGAGATGCCAGAAATGCCCAAGGCACGAAGGATTTGCTCCTCATGGGCGAAGCAAACCCGCTCGAAGGCCAAGCCGCACCAATTGTAATACAGCGGCGCGTTTTGGCTTTCCGACCAGAAATGTTTGTCGGAGCGTGTGTTTTCAGCGATGAATCTGAAATAGAACAAAGTGTATGGATCAATCAGTTGAAACACAGCGTTTTTCTTCTTGAAGCCGATGCTGTTGTATTTCCTGATGAAGCCGCAATATTCGAGTTCGGCGAGCACTTTGGTGAGTTTGCCGTTGTCGTCCATGCCTTCCGCAACCAATTCCTCTCGGGTCATGCCGGCCTTCTTTTTCCCAAGGATGGTGATGGCTTGGATGTAGGCTTCGGGATTCTTGAACAGCGAGGCGTAAAGCGCGTCAAATTCGTTGTAAAGTTCTCCTTGCGGGTTGAAAATCAGGTCGTCGATGTTCTGTGCGAGGCTTTTCTGCCTGTCCAAAAACGACCAGTAATAGGGAATGCCGCCCATAACCATATAAGCCTCAACGATTTGCCTACGGCTCATACCCAACTTGAAGGCTTTGGCGTAACGCTCACATTCCGAAAGGGTGAACGGCTGGATGAGGATTTTTGCAGTCACCCGTCCGCGCAGCCCGCCGTGGTCTTTGATGAGCTTGTTGATGATCCACGAAGTGGCTGAACCGCAAACGATGAGCAGGATGTCTTTCCGCCCCGAAGCCCAACCGTTCCAAAAGTGTTCCAAAGCGGGAATGAAGCCTGAATGCAGGGTGTCCATCCAAGGCATTTCGTCGATGAAGATGACTTTTTTCTTCTCGTCGGAGGCCTTGATGAGGTCTTTGAGCATGTCGAAGGCATCGAGCCAGTTTTTGGGGAGTTTCGGCTTGGCCATCCCCGCGTCGTGGAGCGACGATTTCCATGCCGCCAACTGCCCTTTCATGTCGGTGCGTGCTACGCCTGCGTGCTCGAAGGTGAATTTGTAGCCAAAAGTTTCCCTGACGAAGAAGGTCTTGCCTACGCGCCGCCGACCGTAAACCGTCACAAATTGCGAATATTCAGACTGATACGCCCGAATCATCTTTTCTTTTTCGTGGGCTCTCCCAATAATCATCTTGTATGGATTTGATGCCGCAAAAATAGGGAAATAGTGCTTCAACTCTGCGGAATCTGTCAAAAAAAAGCACTTTCCGCAGCGTTGGGATGGGTTTTCTAATAATTAAGCTTTGAATAAATTATTTTAAAATATTGATAATTAAAAAGATAAATGTTTTTTTTGAAATCAATTGAAAACCGAAAACTTTCGAGCGGTTTCTCCTATCCTTAGAACGTAAACGCCCGAGGGCAAACGAATGGGCAATACAATTTCCGTTTCGTCAGTGCCAAAGGCATGGTTTGTGGCAAAACGAAGCCTCCCAAATGTGTCGAAAACTTGAATGACGGCCCAAGCGGTGTTGTTCGACTTGACCTTGATTCGGATTTCGCTTTGGGCGGGTGAAGGATACACCGTATTAATGATGATGTCGAAATTGTCAGACAGACAATACTCATTCAGTTGTCCCCAAACGTAGTCTGCCCGTCGCAGCAAGAACTCATCAATGGCGCCCATGTGTCCTTCCCAAAGCTCTTGGCTGACGGGGTTGCCGAAGCGTGCCACTTGGTTCGGCATCTCTCCTTGGAGTGCGGACAAAGCCTTATCATTGGCTTCCCTCGTCGATTCGTAGGCAAGCGCCGTAAGCATGAGCTGGTTGAAGCGATTGACGAAAGCCACTTTGAATGTTTCGTTCTCTAACAGTTTCCTTAAAAACAAGGTCGACCTCGAACTCGATGGATAGGCACTTGGTCCGTCGTAGGTTGCGTTGGCGAAGGCATCGAATTCCTTCTTTATCAGTCCGAGGTCGCCGTCGAAGAAAATCCAGCGCCACGGGCCGTTGCCTTCCTGCCAGCAACGCATATTGTTGGCAGGCCAGTCGAGGTTGGCGGTGAAGATCTCAAAAATTTGATAGTCAATGAAATTGCTAATATCGATGCGGTTAGCCACAAACGCATAGTTGTCGGCATCAGCAAGGTCGTGATTGGCGATGAAGTCGTACAGTTCCATGAAATTGTCGTTCGAGCCCGCTTCGCAATTTCCCCACCAATCCTCGATGAGGTTGACATCGTCTTTGTCGGCAAAGCCATGGTCCTGCAAGTAATGCTCGTCGGGTCGCTCATGGATGAAATAAATGCCCCAATACTCCCCGTTGAGGAAGAGCGAAACGGGTCGGGAGGCCAAGGATTCCACATCCAATTGCGAAGCCATCTGGTTGCAAATGTGGTTGTTGGCTCCAGCTTGAAACCAAGTGGAGGTTAAGGGTTTTAGTATCAAGTGCTTGAAGCTGTCGAGCGGAAGGTTATCGAAAAACTTGTGATCGAATCGTTTCTGTCCGTATTCTTCTCGGGCGTAGATTTTCATGCACTTTTGCTGGATGCCGCGACCGTTTCCGCCGTGGGTTCGCAGTCCCGCCTGTTGGTTGATGCCCGTGTTGTCCAATTCGTAGAACTCGATGTTCATGGGTCTTTCCCATTCTTGTCCCGACTGGTAGTAATTCCCTGTTTCACCAGGATTTGACGGGTCGAAAGTGGCGCCCGGTACAAAAATTCCGTGTTCATAGTCAAACAAGTCCAGCGAGTCGGCACAAAGCGAAACCACAGGCAATCCGTGTGTGTCGCCGCCAAGGGATTGGATGAGATAGGTGTTGGTGGACACTTTGCCTTTTCTTTGCCCCAAAGCATCGAAAGCCGCTGCCCGAATGACGATGCATTGTTGGATGGTGTCGGGCAGAAACCATTTTTCTCCGGGACAGTTGAATATGGTGTAGATATGGGATTGCGAGTAAAGGCTTTCGTCCAACAATAGAGGTGAATTGTAGGTTAAGTCGCTGACGGTCGGCGTGTTGCCATTGATGGTGTAGTGGATGGTCAGGCTCTCGTCGGGGCAGGATAAAGTGAGAGGGAAGGGCTTTTCGTAAAAACCACCTGAAGCGGAAAACGCCACGTTCTGCGAAGGCACAATATGAGGTAAGGCCACCAACAAGAGCAGCAGCAGGCTCGCAATTCTATTTTTGACAAGGAGGGTCATGGGAGCGCAAAAATATGAAAAAAAGCAGCTATATGTCGTCGTAATGGACGATTTTCTGTACCTTTGCCTCAAATATCAAAATCAATCGAACTATGAAAAAATTTGCAGTAATTTTAGCGGGCTGTGGTCGCAAGGACGGCAGCGAAATTAACGAAGCCATCACCCTTTTGCTTTCCATCGAGCAGCATCATTGTGAATACCAATGCTTTGCGCCCAACCGTCCGCAAACAGAGGACATCGACC
>JAEEGG010025846.1_pt1 | contig 11265 bp, 6 predicted proteins | sample 9134161 | NCBI WGS metagenome assembly JAEEGG01 (sample SAMN16246543, study PRJNA631951) | gut metagenome | biome: gut microbiome; feature: rumen; material: CR-attached | host: Bos | place: Iran: Karaj | collected 2018-10
TTTTTAATGCTTAATTTACCTGAACGAGTCGGTCAGCAGCTTGATTTCAATCTGAGGACTGATGCGCTCGTAAAGGATGTTGTAGACGGCATCGAGGATGGGCATGTTGACGTGGCAATGGCGGTTGATCTCCTTCATGCACTTCGTGCCGAAGTAGCCCTCGGCTATCATCTCCATCTCAATTTGGGCAGACTTGACGCTGTAGCCCTTACCTATCATGGTACCAAAGGTGCGGTTACGCGAGAAGTTCGAATAGCCCGTCACCAGCAAGTCGCCCAAGTAGCAGGAGTCCACTACGTTACGCTCGATGGGGTGGATGACCGTCAGGAACCGGGCCATCTCCTGGACGGCATTGGCCATGAGGACAGCCTGGAAATTATCGCCGAACTTCAGGCCGTTGCAGATGCCAGCGGCGATGGCGTAGACGTTCTTCAGCACCGAGGAGTACTCGATGCCGATGACGTCAGTTGATGTCTTGGTCTTGATGAACGGGCTGCTCAACACGTCGGCAAAGGCCTGCGCCTTCTCGCGGTCGGCACAGCCCACGGTGAGGTAAGACAGTCGTTCGAGGGCCACTTCCTCGGCATGCGACGGACCTCCGATGCAGGCCAGCAGCTCGTACGGCACGTCGTACACCTGATGAAAATATTCCGACACGACGAGATTCTCGTCGGGCACGATGCCCTTGATAGCCGTGACGACAAACTTGTCACGCAGCCGTACCTTCAACTTCTTCAGGTGGCTCTTCAGATAGGGCGACGGTGTAACGAACACCAGCGTATCGTACTGGTCGGCTATCTTGTTGAGGTCGCTGGAGAAGAATATCTCGTCGACATTGAAATGAACGCTCTGCAGATAGGCGGGGTTATGGCCCATGCGACGGAAGTCCTCGATGCGGTCGTCACGGCGCATGTACCACCCGATGTGGTGGGTGTGTCCTACCACAATCTTGGCAATGGCCGTGGCCCACGAGCCTCCGCCGATGATGGCTATCTTTCCGCAGTCGTACAAAGTCTTTAAATTACAAATTAAAATATAATATTAGACTTGCGCTTTTTCTATCCATTGCTGGACTTCATCAACCGAGGGTTTCTGCAGGTCGAGCCTGTACTTCTTGACAATGTCGCCAATCTTCTGCTGCAGCCCCTGGGCTTTCTCGCCAGAAATGTTCTGCACGAGGTTGAAACCTGCCTTGCGCAGCACGGGAATCCACTCCTCGGCGACGCCAATCTCTGCCCACTCAGCAGCAGATGACTGTGGCACCTTCTTCTCAGGCTTCATCTGGGGGAAGAGCATAATCTCGCCGATGGCAAACTTACCTGTCATGAGCATGGCCAGACGGTCGATGCCGATGCCGATACCGCTCGTGGGAGGCATGCCGTACTGCAAGGCGCGCAGAAAGTCGTGGTCGATAATCATGGCCTCGTCGTCGCCCTTCTGTGCCAGTCGCATCTGGTCGACGAAACGCTCTTCCTGGTCGATGGGGTCGTTTAGCTCGGAGTAGGCGTTGGCCAGCTCCTTGCCATTGACCATCAGCTCGAAACGCTCTGTCAGTCCCGGCTTCGAACGGTGCATCTTCGTCAGCGGTGACATCTCGACGGGATAGTCGGTGATGAATGTCGGCTGGATGAACGAACCCTCACAGAACTCGCCAAACAGCTCGTCGATGAGTTTGCCCTTGCCCATTGTCTCGTCGACCTCCATACCCTTTGAAAGGCAGAAGGCACGTATCTCTTCCTCCGTCTTGCCCGTACAGTCGAAGCCTGTCTTCTCCTGAATGGCCTCCAGGATGGGCAAACGGCGATAGGGAGCCTTGAACGAGATGACGTTGCCGTCAATCTCCACCTCAGGCTTGCCGTTGACGGCGACGCAAATCTCCTCGAGCATCTTTTCCGTGAACGACATCATCCAGTTATAGTCCTTATAGCTGACGTACAGCTCCATGCAGGTGAACTCTGGGTTGTGGGTCTTGTCCATACCCTCGTTGCGGAAATTCTTGCCAATCTCGTAGACACCCTCAAAACCGCCCACAATGAGGCGCTTCAGGTACAGTTCGGTGGCTATGCGCATGTACATATCAATATCCAGCGCATTGAAGTGGGTGATGAACGGACGGGCGGAGGCACCGCCTGCAATGGCCTGCAGCGTGGGGGTCTCTACCTCGGTATAGCCAGCCTCGTCGAGGATGCGACGCATGGTGCGCACGATGGTGGCACGCTTGAGGAAGGTGTCCTTGACACCGTCGTTGACCACGAGGTCGACATAGCGCTGACGGTAGCGCAGCTCAGGGTCGTCGAACTTGTCGTATGCCACACCGTCCTTGTATTTTACAATGGGGAGTGGCTTCAGGGCCTTCGACAGCAGCGTCAGCTCCTGACAGTGAACGCTGATTTCGCCTGTCTGCGTACGGAAGACAAAGCCACGCACACCGACGAAGTCGCCGATGTCCATCAGTTTCTTGAATACGGTATTATACTGTTCCTTGTCATCGCCTGGACAGAGGTCGTCACGGGTGATGTACACCTGAATGCGCCCCTTCGAGTCCTGCAGCTCGACAAACGATGCCTTACCCATCACACGCCGGCTCATCATACGGCCAGCAATACACACCTGACGGGGAGCAGCATCGTCCTGAAACTCAGCCAGGATGTCTGCCGAGAAGGCATTGGTGGGATATTCGGCGGCAGGATACGGGTCGATGCCCATCTGCCGCAATTGTTGCAGACTCTCACGTCTGCCGATTTCTTGTTCGCTCAGTTCTAAAACGTTCATGTTCGTTACTAAAAAGTCATAATACGGCTACAAAGGTACAAAAATAATCTGATACTGATTCGCTTTTATGGTTTTTTAGTAATTTAAAAAAGTTAATAAGGTTAATAATTATAATATATGTAAAATTTGTTCGTAAAAGTTTGGCTGTTTGCAGAAAAATCACTACATTTGTCGCAAATATAGATAGGAGATCATGATTCAGCATGCTACAAAGACACGTGTGATAGGTGTCGACCTTGGTCCGGAAATCACTACCGTCGGCGTCGTGGACGTTCGAGGGAATATTTTGGCCACCAGCCAGTTTGTGACGTCTGACTATCCGATGGTAGGAGACTACCTGAAAGTGCTGGGCGACCAGATCGTCCAGCTGGCAGAAAGCAGTGGAGGCCTGGAGCTGATACGCTCGGTGGGCATCAGCACACCCAGCGGCAACTACCATACAGGATGTGTCGAGAACCCGCCCAACCTGCCGTGGAAGGGTGTCACGCCAATGGCCGTCATGCTGCGCGACCGAATCGGCATCGCAGTGGCACTGGCCAACAATGCCCACGTAATGGCACTCGGCGAGCAGGCTTTCGGCTCGGCTCACGGCATGCGCGACTTTATCGTCTTGTCGCTGGGACACGGCGTGGGCAGCAGCATCTTCTCGAACGGACAGGCATATCTGGGCGCTGACGGCTTTGCCGGTGAGGTGGGGCATACGTGCGTGATTTCTGGCGGAAGGAAGTGCGGATGCGGCAAGCTCGGATGCTTAGAGGCATACGTCGGCGCAAGAGGTATTGTGCAAACCGCCAAGGACCTGATGGCTGAGAGCGATAAGCCGTCGCTCATGCGACATGCAAGCGACCTCACGCCACGTCTCCTCACCAGCTTCTGCGAGCAGGGCGACGAGTTGGCCATCGAGACCTACCGCCGCACGGGATATGTGCTGGGACTTGGACTGGCCAACTACGCTTCGATACTAAACCCTGAGGCCATCGTCTTCACAGGCGGTGTGTCCAACGCTGGCAAGTGGCTGTTAGAGCCGGCATACGAGGCGTTCCAGCCCCATGTGTTCCACAACATCGAGGGCAAGGTGAAGTTTGTAGCCTCCGTGCTTGACGACCACCAGCGCGAACTGCTGGGAGCTTCCGTGCTGGCTTGGGAAGTAAAGGAATACTCATTATTTATTTAGTAATACGCAGAAGGGTTATGTTTGACAATATAGATACCATCGTCAAGACCAACGTAATCGGCATTGACGTCAGCGTGGAAACCACAGAGTTGGCCGTAGTGAACTTGCGCGGCGACATTCTGGACAAAGTGAGGATTACCACCACGGACTACCTAGAACTAAACGGGTTCATTGAGGTTCTCAGCGAGAACATCATCAATCTGGCAGAGGACAACGGCGGCTACGAGACAATACGTTCAGTTGGTATCGGCATACCCAGCGGCAACTATGTGACTGCCTGTATCGAGAACGCCGGCAATTTGCCGTGGAAGGGTATTGTACCGCTGGCAGCACTGCTGCGCGACCGCATAGGGCTTGCCGTGGCACTGGGAAACGACGTGCATTCGTGTGCATTGGGCGAGTACGTGTACGGCTCGGCACATGGCATGCAGAACTTCGGTGTGGTCATGGCCAACAGGGCAGGACTGGGCAGCTGCTTCTTTATTAACGGACAACCCCACCTGGGAGCCTGCGGGTCAGCAGGCGAGCTGGGACACTGCTGCGTCGAGGATGGTGGACGTCTGTGCAACTGTGGAAGGAACGGATGCCTGGAGGCATACATGTCGGCCAAAGGAATACGGCTGACGGCAGAGGAGGTGTTGGCAGACAGCAGCGAACCCAGTCTGATGCGACAAACTGACAGTCTAAACTACACTGCCGTCTGTGACGCCTGCCGCCAAGGCGACGCCCTGGCCTTGGAGACGATGCGCCGAACGGGCAAGATTTTCGGCAAGTCTCTGGCTAACTATGCCACGCTGCTCAACCCAGAGGCCATCGTGCTGACAGGGCCGCTGACAGAGTGCGTACCCTGGATGAAAGACGCGCTGAAGGATGCCTTCGATGAGTACGTGTTCCACAACATACGCGACAAGGTGAAGCTGGTCGTATCGACCATCGAGAATCATGAGCGTGGCATCCTGGGAGCCGCTGCACTGGCATGGTCTGTCAAGGAGTACTCGCTGTTCAAGTGAGTATATTGGACACATGTGTTATATATAAATAAGGTATAGGTAAAGACAATACAACTACCCAAATATTGTAACGACAAAACAGCCACTGAAACTTATGGAACTGACAAACGTGAAAAGCCGCGTGGTTGGCATCGACATCGGAGTGACCAAGACAACCTACGCCGTGATAGACCTCCGTGGTACCATCCACGCTCAAGAGGAATTCTCCACGCTGGACTACACTAACATGGAGGACTACCTGACAGCACTCAGCGAGCGCATCATCAACCTGGTGGAAAGCAACGGCGGCTACGAGAGCATACGCTCAGTGGGTGTGTGCTGCCCAAGCAGCAACTTCATGACAGGGTGCATCGAGAATCCGCCTAACTTACAGTGGAAGGGTGTCATACCCCTGGCTGCCCTGCTGCGCGATCGCCTTGGACTGGCCGTGGCACTAGCCAACAACCCACAGTGTGTGGCACTTGGCGAGCAGGCCTTCGGAGCCGCCCACGGCATGCGCGAGTTCATTGTCATCACGCTGGGCTATGGTGTCGGCAGCTGTATTTTCACCAACGGGCGATGGAACCTCGGCAACAAGGGATTTGCCGGCGAGATTGGACATACGTGCATGGTACCCGACGGCCGCAAGTGTACATGTGGACACATCGGATGCCTTGAGGCCTACTGTTCCACACGCGGCATCCTGCAGACGGCACGTGAATTGATGGAGGAGAACAACAAACCCAGTCTGATGCGTCAGGCCGAAAAACTGACGCCGAAACTCATCACCGAATTTTGCAACCAGGGCGACGAGCTGTCCATCGAGACATACCGCCGTACGGGCTACATGCTGGGACTCGGACTGGCCAACTACGCCTCCGTGCTGAACCCTGAAGGCATCGTACTGACGGGTGGCATCTCGTTTGCTGGCAAGTGGCTGATTGAGCCTACGCAGGAGTCGTTCGAGGAACACGTGTTCCGCAACATCAAGGGTCAGACGCGCATTGTCACCTCGACGCTGAAGGACGGCGAGTGCAACATCTTAGGAGCCTCCGTGCTGGCCTGGCAAGTGAAAGAGTACTCCCTGTTCATTTAGAACAGAGAGTACTCATTCCATAAGGTACAAATATCAGACTTGAAGCTTGTGCCGCCGACGAATCAACGCTTGTTGGACGTCGGCGGTACAACTATTTTACTACCCTCAATGACATAGATGCCGGCAGACAGGCCATGCAGTGCCTCGTTGGCCTTCACCTGCGAGCGCACCTTTACACCAGCTGGTGTGTACACGTCAATCAGCCGGCCGTCACCATGCAGAGAACGGATGCCTGTGGCGACAGACCTCACCGTCAGCGTACCGTCGGTAAGCAGCATGCTGTCGTCAAATTCGTAGACGGCACTCTCCGACTCCACCTTGATGATGTAGTCGCCCGTATGGCTGCCCGTCACGTTGAAAACGGTGATGACTTCGCCTACAGCCAACTCACGATTGGCGGGAATCTTTACGACAATGGTGTCGCCGTTATGGGTAACGCTGCCACCCACCGTGAAACGCACGTTGCTAGTCGCAGTGAGGCGGCATTCCACCCGCGCACCCTTGTTCAGCGTCAGGTCGCCGCTCATCCGCAGGGTTCCCACGTTGCTGAGAATGCCGCCCGTCAGCGTACCGCCATTGTTTACCGTGACGTTAGCGGCCACGGCATTGCCCTTCAGCGTACCGCCGGCTGCCACGGTGATGGGAGCCGACGTGAAGGGTGTGGACTTCAGGTGGTAAAGCTCCAGCGTACCGCCATTCACAGTGATGGGTGCCGTGTGGCCAGGTGTTCGCAGCGTCAGCTTGCCCGTGCCCTCCTTGATAACCTTTGCCGCCTGCAACAGTCCGTAGAAGGTGCTGTTCTCGTTGCGGTAGCCCACCTGATAGGTGCTGCCGCTACCGCCCAGCACGGCATCAGTGGCCGTTGAGGCACTGGACAGCGAGCCAATCTTCGTGGTAGCCGTCGCGGCATTGTTGCTGCCACTCTTCACATGCGACACGGTGGTGCCTGCCGCGATGTCCAGCTCTGCCTTGCTCATGTCGGTGACGTTACTCATCAGGCGGAAGTTGCCACCGTCGCCCTGTGCCGTCAGTTTTCCCTCAAACTGGCTGAAGTCGGCCCCGATGTCGCAACGCACGTACTTCGTCACGATGGTCAGGTTGCCATCCCCCTTGACGGTGCCGTTAATCTTGCCACGCGATGAGCCAACAATCTTGTTCGCCGTACCGGCCTCAACCGTCACCACGTGGTTCAGCACAGGCACGGCAGAGGTGTTGTTGATGTCTATCTGGTGAACCTCGCCGCCAGCCAGCAGCATCGGACTGCCCACCTTGCCGAAGGTGGTGTTCCACACACCCTGTGCGATAGTTCCCTTTCTGACGATGACCCCTGCGAAGCCGTTGGCACCTCCGTAGCTGAAGTTGATGCGTCCAGGGCCGTCCTTCACGAGCCAGCCTGATCCCTTCACCTCTCCCTTCAGCGTCAAGGCACTATTGCTGGCATTCACGCGAATCGTGGCCGTATCGGTCAGTGTCACAACGTGGTCGGTGGCCATGTTGTCCTGCGCCAGCACCAGCGTACCGCCGTTAATCTGCAGGTTGCCCTCGTCAGCTGTCGAGGCTCCGATAGCACTCTTCTGCCCAGCATCATAGAAGTTGGGGACGGTGAGCGTACCGCCATTGATGATGGTCTTGCCCGTGTAGTCACTGTACTTCATGTTCAGCGTCACGTCGGCATCACGGCTGACTGTCACGTCGCCGCTGCCGGAGATGCCACCCTCGCCAGAGAGAGTGTATTTCCCACTGTCAAAGAAAACGCCGCTGGTAACCATCATGTCGTTGACCGTTATGTCCTTCTGCCAGCCCTTGGCGTTGAACACCACAGCGTCGCCGGCCACGAAAGGCGTTGAACCCTTGACGTCGAAATTCTGCGACTTGTAGTCCCACACATTGTTCTCATAGCCGTACCACACCACGTCCGTCTCCGGAGCGCGGCCTCCGTGGATGACAAGCACCAGCTGCCTGTCCTTCACGACGAGGTCGTAGTTGATGCCTTCCAGTCCGCGCGTCTTCAGCATCGAGGGGTCGCAGGTCAGCGTGCCAGTACACTCGGCGATGGCGTACTCGGCAGCTTCGGTTGGCACCAACAGGTCGACGGTGATGTAGTTCGTGCCTTTGAAGGCCAGGTCGCCATCGACATGGATATGACTGCAGACAGGCCACGTGCCAACGGAGCTGCTGACGAGACCCGCCGTCACCTCTAAATAGACATCGCCAGGCAACGTCATACTCTTCTTCGACGTGATGACGCCCTCAAAGGCATTGTCTTTGGTGCCGGGCATCATGCGGCAGCCCTCGTAGTTCAGCGCTCCCTCGAAGATGATGGTGTCGTTGAGCACAGCGTAACCGCTCAGAGTGCCACGGGCACGGAGCTCCACGGGACCGCTGATGGTTCCGTTCACCTGTAGCATGCCCTCGCTGATGATGTTCTTGCCTGTATGTCCAAGGTCGCAGTTGAAGGTCACAGCACCCTGCATCGACTTGACCAGCGAGCCATTGCCGGTAGTGCCTTGCCCGCCAAAGGTGTAGTCGTGGTCAGACGGATTCATCAGGTATAGTGTGGTGGGAGCCACAGGAGTACTGATAGTGATGGGGGCGGCATTGTTGCCCTGAAGGTCGAACAGGACGCTCTTGCCGCTTGCCATCTCATTACGCACGTCAGCCTCGAAGACTGGCGGCAGCGGAGGCATGGGCATGTCGCCACCCAGGTAGTAGCCCGTATTGGGGTGCTGGTAGTAGCCGCGTGTGGTACAGTCGCCACGGTAGTGGGGATCCTGCTGCAGACAGTAGATGCTATAGGTGGTGGGGATGTTCGTGGTGTAGCCCACAAGCCCCGTCGACGCGTCAGCATTTTGCTTGGCCAGAATGACCTCTTCGCGCCAGTCGCCCGTGATGTCGCCCATGAAGGCAGGCCGTGTGCCGTTAGCGGCATGCGTGGCCCACGACGACTCCTGCGAGAACTCACACAGGCGGTCGCTCATCACCTTGCTCACCACAAGGTTGGTGCCCCATCCGCTGCCGCCGGGCGAGCTGAGCCACTCGCGCTGCAGGTCGCCGTCCCACCAGCAGCCCTCGAACATGGTGCCGCTGCGAGTCTGGCCAGTTTTCTCGCCCTCGCAGTCGTAGACGTACTCGTCGACAAAGCTGAACAGCTCGTAGCCCTTATGGGCGGCATCGATATCGAGGCATGCACCACGTCCCACGTCGAACACCGAGGGCAGGTACCACTCCTTGATGCGCTCTGCCGTCCTGGCGTCGTAAAGCAGCTGGCCCAGCAGGTCGCTCTGCTGGATAGCGTAGACCTCCAGACCTGGACGGTCAGGGTCGATGTCGCTCAGCACGTAACGGTCGCCGTGGCCGATGCCCGGACTACAGAACCATCCCGTCTTGGGGTTGACGCTGTAGCCGCCCTGAATCATCTCGTCACGTCCGTCGCCATTGACATCGGCCACGCGCAGCTGGTGGAACTCGGCAGGCCAGGGCCGCTTGTCGTTGCGGCTCCACGTCGCGCTGTGGTGCCAGTTGGTCGGCGTGCCGCCCGTCCAGTCGTAGTCCCACGTGAAGACATAGTTATGGTGGGTCTTGTTGGTCTCGCGGTCCAGACACTCCATGACCAGCGAGGGGTGTATGCCGTCGAGGTAGCAGATGGCGAAGTGGCCGTCCATGGCACTGTAGCCGTCGCTCATGTAGTCGGAGCGGTTGTCGCGGGTGTAACGGTCCGTGCCGTCACTCACCTCGCTGTACTTCAGCTCGCTGCAGGCTATCTCCTCGCCCGTCATTCCGTCGATGACGCTGACATAGAACGGGCGGTTGCGCACCGTCTGGGTGCGGTAGTCCACGATGCCGTCGCCATCGACGTCTGGCACATCGCTGCCCATGGCGTACTTGCCCCACGTCCCCAGCTTCTTGTCCCAGAATCGGGTGCCGTCGCTCGACTTGATGATGACCTCGCAGCGACCGTCGCAGTTGATGTCGTACGCCACCACCATATCATTCTGTCCGCCGCAGATGTTCACGTTAGGCCCCATGTCCACCGTCCACAGCAGCGTACCGTCAAGCTTGTAGGCCTGTATCTTGTGTGTCGTCGACGCGGCGTTCTCCGTATTGTCGGCCTCATCGGACACGGCACTGGCGTACAGGCGGTCGACGACCACGGCATCGTACTCGCCGTTACCCTCAAGATCCATCGGCCAGACGAACTTCGTGCGGTAGTCGTCGCGACGGATGACAGTGTCGTCGAAGTCGAAGTCGAACCACACATTGGGATATGTCTGCTTCTTATATAAATAAGGTGTACTCTTCTCACCCTCCACACCGTCAGGACTGACGGCCGTCACGGCATACTCTGTGTTGTCCGTCAGCGTCGATGGGGCGAAGCATGTCACGGCTATCGGCCTGGCATTTATCTTCGTATAGGCCGACGTCCCTGCCATACGACTGTAGACGTTATACGTCGTACCCTCAGGCTCCTGCGCCAGCTTTCGCCACGTAATAAGCGACCCCTGTCCTGCCGTCGATGTCACATTACGGATGCTGCTGCCCGAACGGTTGACAGCCACCACACCACGTCCCAGCTGTTGCATCAAACGCTGGGCCTGTCCCACCACTGGCAACAACGCCAGCAGCAGAATGCTAATCCCTACTTTTTTTTTCATCATTTTTTTGTTTGTCTTAGTAATCTGTCGGCAAAATTACGAAAAAAGCTTGTAAAAACGAAGCGATTTTGGAAGATTAACGCAATTCGACCTGAAATAAAGGCAAGACGGGGAAGAATGAGGAAGTACGAAAATGAGGGAAACGCAAAATTGGGAGGATTGGTGAAGGAGTTAGGTTTCTAAATCGACATTAAGAGTTCGTGTACTCTTAGTTTCCGACTGCAAAACTAAAGGTAACCCTGAAAGCACCTCTCACCACCCGTTGGTACCCTCCCCGAGATACTCAATCTCGTGGTCCCTCCCTTATTCCGCCAACTGCTACATTTTGCATAGCGATGGATAACCCAAAAGACAGTAGTTTTGCAGCCCAAAATTAAAAAGAAGTAAGAAACATGAGAAGTACTTTTAACATTCTGTTCTATGTGAACAAGAGTAAGGAGAAGAATGGTGTTGTGCCTGTGATGGGCAGGGTGACGATTAACGGAACCCAGAGCCAGTTTAGTTGTAAGAAGACGATTCCGCTTGATATGTGGGATGTGAAGGGCAACTGTGCCAAAGGGCGTAGTAAGGAGGCATTGCAGA
>JAEEGG010025849.1_pt1 | contig 11263 bp, 8 predicted proteins | sample 9134161 | NCBI WGS metagenome assembly JAEEGG01 (sample SAMN16246543, study PRJNA631951) | gut metagenome | biome: gut microbiome; feature: rumen; material: CR-attached | host: Bos | place: Iran: Karaj | collected 2018-10
TTCTCCGGAGGCGGCAGTCTACAACATTAATCCCCCTCTCAAAAAAAATTGATACAGACGGATAGTATGGAGTTTCCATCACAACACGTACTGTTCAACAGAGCCATTTCTTATTATTTTGAATGAAGTTTAGATAAACTCATGCCGTGTAATGAAAATTTCAAAAAATAAAATTTCCCGGTCTATTATGGAGTTTTTACATTTTTTTTACTGTAATTTAGTCCGTCAGACTGCTGAGCAGATCATTGATGAATCTGATCTGTTCCTGCGGTTCAACCTTCCGGAGTATTTTCAATTTCAGCTCTTCAAGCTGATAGTCTTTCGGAGATGAGATCAGCAGTTTCACAATCCTATCCGGGTTGATTGCGTTTTTCGGCCTGAATTTAATAAATCTTGTAACATTTGTCATTGCGATACTTTCAATGCCGAGCGGTTCAACTCTGAGCCTGATCTTGTGGATCTCGAACAGATCTGAGAGTGGTGGAGGGATCAGACCGAAACGGTCAATCATCTCAGCTTTTATGGACTGAAGTTCATCCGGATTTGAAGCCGATACCAGTCTTTTATAGAAAATCAGACGGGTGCTGATATCACTGATATAATCAGCCGGGATTAAAGCCGAGATATCGAGATTGATTTCCGTGCTTTTGGAGGACAGATCACTGAGTGACTGATCGTTGCCATCCTTGAGTGAATTTATTGCATTGCCGAGCATTTCCATGTACAGGGTAAAACCGACCGCAGCAATCTGTCCGCTCTGTTCGTCCCCGAGAAGTTCGCCTGCACCGCGTATTTCCAGATCGTGGTTGGCAAGGGCAAAACCGACACCGAGATCCTCATGCATGGTAATTGCCTCCAGCCTCTTGACCGCGTCTGCCGACATAAGTTTCGGCGGCGGTGTAAGCAGATAGGCATAGGCCTGGTGGCTTGAGCGACCGACGCGTCCGCGCAGCTGATGCAGCTGGGCAAGACCGAATTTATCCGCACGTTCTATTATGATGGTATTGCATGATGGAATATCGATCCCGGTTTCAATAATGGTGGTACATACCAGCACGTTGAACTTCTGCCGGTAGAAATTGTTCATGATCAGTCCGAGACTGCGCTCATTCATCTGACCGTGGGCAACCTCGATCCTGGCTTCCGGCAGCAGATTGCGCAGTTCCTCCGCCCGGTTCTCAATGGTTGTAACCTCGTTATGGATATAGTACACCTGACCGCCGCGTTTAAGTTCACGGGTTACCGCCTCTCTGATGATCCCGAAATCCATCTGTTTAAGGAAGGTTTTTATGGCAAGACGTTTGGCCGGCGGCGTTGTTATCAGTGAAAGATCCCTCAGTCCTGAGAACGCCATGTTGAGGGTTCTTGGGATCGGGGTGGCAGTGAGGGTCAGAATATCAACATCAGCGCGCATGGCCTTGATGGTTTCCTTCTGTTTTACGCCGAACCGGTGTTCCTCGTCGACAATCAGCAGACCGAGATCATGGTATATTACCGATTTTCCCAGGAGTTTATGGGTTCCGATCAGAATATCGATTTTACCGTCGGCCAGATCGTTGAGGATCCTGGTCTGTTCGGATGCGGTTTTAAAGCGGCTCAGGGATTCTATATTGACCGCCTCTCCGGCAAACCGGTTTTTAAAGGTTTCATAATGCTGTTCCGCCAGCAGAACGGTCGGAACCAGCACTGCAACCTGTTTGCCGTTTGATACTGCGATGAAGGCCGCTCTTACGGCAACTTCAGTTTTTCCGAACCCCACATCACCGCAGATCAGGCGATCCATGGTTTTATTCTGGGTCATGTCAGTGATTACCGAAAGAATGGCTCGTTTCTGATCTTCGGTTTCAACATAAGGAAAATCAGCGGCAAACTTATTATAGGCCTCCTTGTAGAATTTAAAGCGGTATCCGGTTCGGGTGGCGCGTTTGGCGTAAATATCCAGAAGCTGTACCGCCACATCCCTGACTTTCTTCTGGGCTTTCTCCCGGTTTTTGGTCCAGGCGTCGCTGCCGAGTTTGTTCAAAGGAGGATTGGCTCCGCCGGTATAGCGCGAGATCAGGTGAAGTTCGGTGATTTCAACATACAGCCTGGCGTTGTCAGCATATTCAAGACAGAAGAATTCCTTGTTGATCCCGTTGATTTCCCGTATTTCAAGTCCCCGGTAGCAGCCGATCCCGTATTTGTAGTGGACAATTTTCTCTCCGAGCTTTAGTTCGGCAAGATTTCTGATTATGGCGTCAGCCTGTACATTCCGGTTGTTCCGGCGGGTGGCGATGTAGGTGTTGCCGAACAGTTCTGATTCGGTGATGATCGCCACGGCCGGATCTGAAAATACGATACCTTCATCCAGGGAGGTTACGACGATCCCGTATTTTTCGCCGGAGGAGACAAACTGATCTATCGATTTACACTGCACCGGCAGAATGGCGATTTCTCTTAGATGTTCGCACACCGTGTCGACCCGTCCCGCAGAATAGGCGGAAAACAGGATCCGCAGCTGCGGATTTAGGTCGAGCCATTTTCTGAGTTTGGACATTTTCGGTGACTGACTGCCGATACTCAGATCCTCCGGACGGCTGATGGAAAAATTAAGTCCATGTCCCGACTGCGGTTCAGAAATTTTAACCTGACGGAAATTCTTCATTCGGTGGAAAAAATTATCAGGTGAAAAATACAGAAGTTCCGGTTTGAGTTTCGGGCGATCGTCGCTGTTCTCACCGCTGCCGGTTTCGTAGCGCTGTTTTACATATGTGCAGAATGATTCCGCCTGTTCGTAGATCTGATGGATTCCGATAATGCGGGCGTCGGGACTGAGGTAGTCAAGAACACAGCTGGTTTCCTGATAGAAAAACGGAAGATAGTATTCAATTCCGGCAGGAATATGTCCTGATGAAACCTGCTGATAGATGCTGGCGGGATCAAGGCTGGCGCCGAAGTTTTCGCGGTAGTTCTGTCTGAACAGTTCGATATCGGTTTTCTGGATCGGGAATTCTCTTGCCGGCAGCAGTCTGATCTGTCCGGTTTCCTCCCCGGTGCGCTGTGATTCCGGATCGAAGATTTTGATGCTTTCGATTTCATCATCAAAAAAATCTATACGGTAGGGACTGCTCATTCCGGAAGGAAACAGATCGATCAGAGAGCCGCGCACGGCAAACTCGCCCTGGCCGTAAACCTGGGATACCCGCAGATAACCGTTTCTGGTCAGAGTCGAGGTTATTTCGGTCATGGATATTTCCTGACCCCGGTTCAGAACGAAAACATGTTTTTCAATATAGCTGCGCGGTGCGGTGCGCTGCAGGAGGGTACCGACGGCGGCAATCACGATGCAGCACGGAGTGTGCATCAGGGTGAACAGAGCCTCCATTCGGTTGGAAATCAGATCCTGCTGCGGCGAGAAGGAATCGTAGGGCAGGGTTTCGTAATCGGAAAAACTCAGGATCTGCTCCCCAGGAAGCAGAAACTTCAGATCGTCAAGCAGATGGTTTGCGGTTGCCGGATCCCGGCAGATAACAAGATACTGCTGTTTTTTTGAACGGTACAGTTCGCTGATGTAGAGGGGAACTGCGCAGCCGTAGGCATTACCGATGCTTACGCAGCTGCCGTCTGCATTGATTATTTCAGGATTGAACATTGCTGTTTGCCTTCTCCTCCGCACGTTTCCTCAGCAACTGCTGCTGATATCTGGTAACCGCCGCGATAACCCGCTCACGGTCACTGTCCCTGATGGTGGTGAATTCTATTACGACGCGACTGCTGTCAGGATCTGCTGATTCAATTTTTCCGTAGCAGTAGATGGCGATGCCGTATTCAGGAAAGAACAGTCTGAGCCGGACGATCCTGCCCGGTCTGAATTCACTGCTGCCGGAGATTACGGTAAAGCCGGCGCCGCTGACGGTCTCGGTGGTAAATTCGTTTTTCCCGTCGATTTCCCGGTGCATCAGATAGCAGAGTATGGAGTTGATTTTATCGGTATAGGAGTTTACCTGATCCACCAGACGGGAGAATTCGGTACCGTATTTCTTAAGAGCCTTGGTTGTTCCGGGATCCAGATGCTCCATGGTATCCGAAATACGGAACAGCGGCGGGATTTCCATTCCCAGCACTGATTCGTCCGGGTTTTCCGTGAGATCAGTAAATTCAATCTGAACAGGGGAATTGTAACCAACTGAAAAATAAGTCTCTTCCATCTTTCGCTCCGGAACTGTGAACACGGCGGCAGCGCCGGAACTGCTCTCCGGCCGCTGCAGATTAAATGGAATAATAGCGGAAAAATGTTGAAAGATCCAGTATCGGGGCCCTTTTAACAGCCCCGCCGGAGCGGTACGGATTATCGGAAATTCTATTCAGCAGATCCTGCGATCAGTTCGGTCAGGCGGAACAGAAAATGAAGACTGCCAGTGAGTGCCTTTTCATCCAGATCAAAATCCGGTGAATGGTGACGGCCGCAGATCTTGTTGCCGAGCACGTAGTATCCTGCGGAATTTCCTTCGTTCTGTACCGCCGCAATTAGATGACCGCAGTCCTCGCAGGCATTGAACGGGGCGGAATCAATGATTTCAAGTCCGCATTCCGCGGCTGCGCGGCATACCGGTTCGTCAAGCTGGGGACTGTTGACGACGGCGCGGGCAATGCCGGTCGGGGTGATGGTGTACCGCGCGCCAAAGCGTGCGCATTCCTCCTGTATGATGCTGCAGATTTCCTGATACAGCTGAGCGTTGAGGCTGTCGGTAACATCACGGCACTCTCCGGTGAATGAGACATAATCGCAGATTACGTTCTGAGCGTTGAGGCTGGTAAAACAGCCGAGATTGGTCCGGGCGGACGGGCGGATTTCTGCCAGTCTGAATATGCGGTCGGCTGCCGCTGCGGCGCAGTGCAGTGCGTTGATCCCTTTTTCCGGCTCGATCCCGGCATGGGCGCTGCGTCCGTGTATTTCAACCCTGAATTTGTTTGAAACCAGGAAGTGATCAGGATGCAGTACCAGCTGCCCGCTGGTTGCGCAGATCCCGAGGTGAAAGGCAAACAGACGGTCGAGATTTCTGAGCTGTGCAAGATTTCTGATGCTCCATGCTCCGCGGCAGCCCTCTTCAGCGGGCTGGAAAATCAGGGTGAATTTCCCTCTAAGACGGCTGATGTTTTCAGATATGTATTTTGCCAGCACTATGCCGAGGGCGGTGTGACCGTCATGGCCGCATGCATGGCTGATGCCGGGGTGCACCGAGGCAAAACCCAGCCGGTTCGGTGTATGATCCGGTGAGTCCGACTCACCCACGGCAACCGCATCGATATCGAAGCGAAAACCGGTGTCGGGACCCGGAAGTCCGGAGCTGATGGTGGCGATAAGGCCGGTACAGCGCAGCTGTTCGATCAGCTCTGCGTCAGCCCCTTCGGCAGCAGCACGTTTTTTTTCTGAGCAGTGATCGGACCCGTCACCCAGAATTTCATCTGTATTGATCAGCCGGTCGAGCATACTGATCTGATAGCCGAAACTTTTCAGATAACTGAAGATGACAGAGGTGGTGCGAAATTCACACCAGCCGGGTTCCGGGTGGCGGTGCAGATCTCGTCTGATGCTGATGAGCAGACGGTCCGGATCGCCTATAGTACTTATTTTACTCACTGTCAGTGCCTTTTGTCTGCAGTGCGATGAGCATTTCCCCGTAGCTGTTCAGCATTTTACAGAACAGCTCTGCGGTAATTCCGGCATCATACAGGGCGCCGTGCGCCCTGGTGGTATCATATTCGATCCCGGCTATTTCACAGGCTTTTGACAGTACGGTATGTCCGAGCAGCACCATGGCAAGCGATGCGGTATCAATGCTTGAGAACGGATGGAACGGACATCTTTTATAGTTGCACCGGTTTACCGCATTCATGATAAAACTGTGGTCGAAGTGGGCGTTGTGGGCCACCATGATCGCCCGGGTGCATTTTTTCTCTTTTACCTTTTTGGATACGGCCTTGGAGAATTCCTTGATGACATCCGCCTCATCTCCGGCTTCACGCAGTGGATCGAAGGGATCGATCCCGATAAACTGCACTGAATTGCTGTTTATTTCAGCACCTTCAAAGGGTTTCACATTGAAATGAAGACTGTCACCCACCCGGAAAACTCCGTTTTCGTCGAGATCTATGAAGTAGGCTCCTATTTCAAGCAGGGCATTTTTCTGCGGATCGAATCCGGCGGTCTCCACATCCACCACCACCGGCAGATATCCTCTGAATCTTTCACAGATCTGCGTGGTTGCAAGGTTCAAATTTTCGATCATATGATTTTTGATTTTCCTGTACAGATTTTTTTGAGTGATTATACCATATGCGGGATCTGCCCACAGTTTTTTTGACAGCTGAGAGGTCGGGAAAAATATAATTTTGAGATCCTGACTGTCACATTGCCGCCGTTGATGTTCTATAATGAACCATCATCTGGCAGAGGGCTGCGGTTTCAGTACAGGCACGTTTTTTGCTTGAACCTATTGCAGGTATACTGTCAGTTAAAATCTTTATCCGGGCTGCAGAGTTCCGGAAAGTGCTGAAATCGGAGGATTGCAAAGTGGATTTGAAAAAATTGTTTCTGTCGGCTGCGGCTGTGCTGACTGCAGCAGGGGTGTCCGCCGCTGAAATTGAATTTAAGGCTCCGCTTACCGGTTCCGAATGGAAACTGGTGGAAAACAGCCCGCTGCGATGCACTTTGGAGCATAAGATCCCCGATTACGGCAGTGTTATATTCACCTCGGTGGCCGGCAAAAACCAGAATATGAGTTTCAGGCTCAAATCAACCATGGAGCCGGTGCAGTCGGGTATGGTTGAGGTAAGAGCGGTTGCCCCGAACTACCGTCCGGGGATCCCTGATGAAAAAATTGCAGATCTGAAGAACTACAAGTATTTCGGCGGTGAAATTGAGGGCCTTGATGCCATGAATGTTATCAGCGCCCTGTCACAGAGCCGCAATATTGCCATGGTTTACAACGATCCGCTCTACCGCGGCAAACAGTTGCAGGTTACGGTCAACAACATTAATTTCAGGCGCAGCTACCGCGAGTTTGAAACCTGCATTACGAAGCTGCTGCCTTATTCCTTTGCGGATGTGGCGTTCACCATTGTCGGTTTTAAACCTGAATCAAATGAACTTACAGATGATTCAAAGAGACGTCTCGACATGCTGATAACCTATCTGGCTTATGATCCTGGTATCGAAGATCTGGTAATCGATTCCTATACCGACAGTTTCGGCACGGCGGAGCGTAACCGTCAGATTTCCAGAGAGCGGGCAGACACCATTGGAAAATATATCGAGCAGAGCGGTATTGCCGCTGAACTGATGCGAAAAAACGGAATGGGTGAAAAACAGCATATTGTAAGCAATGCCACTGAAGATGGTCGTTCTCTAAACCGCCGTGTGGTCATTTCAGTGCAGCACAGTTTCGAGCAGAATCTCAACTACCGTTATGACGATACCGGGGCCGCCGCCGCACCGAAAGAAGACAAAAAATCAGACGGTGCCTCCGGCTCCGCCGGACCGGAAGCTTCCTCTTCATCCGCCGCCGCGGTGAAACAACCGCAACCGCCGAAGAAAGATCCATCCCTCCGGGGAAGAACTGTTACGGCCGGCTCTACTGAACAGCTGATGAAAGAGCTTGAGAACGGCGAACCTGAGGATGTAAACGCTATTTCGGCGGCACAGGGTGCGGCTCCGAGTCTCGGCGGTACCTCCCCGGCGGTACCTGCAGCAGTGAAGACTCCTGTGCCGGAACCGATGTAGTCTGCCGGTACGCAGAGCACTGTACCAGTCTCCGGTCGCTGATCGGGGATTTCTTTTTTTTGAAAAATAAGGAATAAAGATGAACAATTGCGGCATTATCGAGGGATATTTCGGCAGACCGTGGAATTTCAGAACCCGCGGAACCTATCCGGAATTTCTCCGTCAGCACGGCTACAGCTTCTTTATATATGCACCTAAAAATGATCCGAATCTGCGAAAGAAGTGGGATCGTCCGTGGAGTTCTGAATATACCCGTACGCTGCAGAATTTTGCCCGCAGGTGCGCCGGCTGCGGCATAAAGTTCGGGATCGGCTATACACCGGCAGGTGATGCCTCAGCAGTTGCCTCTGATCCTGCTTTGCTGCTGGAGCGGATCAGAACCATCAGGGATGCTCTCCCGCTTGACTATTTTGCCCTGCTTTTTGACGATCTTGAAAATCATGATCGTGACAGACTGGCGGTCTGCCAGCTGAAAATAGCGGAACTTGCTGCAGCTGAACTTTCCCCGCAGACCCGTATGATTGTATGCCCGAGCTACTACAGCACAGATCCGGTTCTGGAAAAGGTGTTCGGGGCGCGACCGGCAAACTACTGGAATGAATATGCTGGGGGACTTGATCCGGCAATTGACATTTTCTGGACCGGCGAAAAGGTCTGCTCATCCTCCTATTGCGCGGAGCACCTGGAATGGTTTGAAAAACAGTTCCGCCGTAAAGCATTCCTGTGGGACAACTATCCGGTCAATGACGGGAAAAAAATGGCGGATTTTCTCTATCTTAAACCCTTTACCGGCCGTCCCTCCAGTCTTGAACCGCATCTGGCCGGACATGCGGTCAATCCGATGCGTGAACCTTATCTGAACAGAATTACCATGGCGACACTGGCGGATTCATACCGGGATTGCCCGCTGGACGCCGGCGGTGAACAGTTCTGGGAGCTGGTCTGTTCCATGATCGGCAGGCGGCTGGCGGCTGCACTGCGGGAGGATTTTGAACTGTTTACGCAGACCGGTCTGTCGCAGATCCCTCCGTCCGGACTGGAGAAGCTCAAACACAAATACAGCAGTTTCCGCAACAGTCCCTACGGACGGGAGATCTACCGTTATCTGTGCGGAGAGTATGCTTTTGATCCTGCCTGTCTGACCGGGTAGTTATCAGGTTCCTGCCGCAGATATCAAATGTGTATTTTTTTGTGCGACGGGTGGTTGTTTACATTCAAAATTTATTGATTTTTGTATTTTTTTTAATGATAATCAAATCATAGTCTTTTTTGCATGTGTTTATTAAGGAATATGACATGTTGACATTTCTCATAGTTGTTGTTTGCGGTTTTATCGGTCTGATCGTGGTGCTTGCCCTGGTTCTGCTGGGTGCATACAACGGTCTTGTTGCACTGCGTGAGCAGGTTAAATCTGCATTTTCCAGCATTGATGTTGCTCTGAGACAGCGCTTTGACATGATCCCTCAGCTCGTTGATGCCGCCAAGGGGGCAATGAAGTTTGAAAAGGATACATTCAAGGAGGTTGTGGAGGCGAGAAATGCCGCCAAGGCCGCCCTTGATCAGATTTCTCAGAACGGCGGTGTTGCCACTGAGGAACTGCTGGCAAATCTGCAGGCCAAGACCAAAGCTCTTGACAGTGCCTTTGCCGGAATGAAGGTTACTCTTGAAGCATATCCTGATCTGAAATCCGTGGAGACTGTTAAACAGCTTCAGGACGGTATTCAGTCTGTAGAAAACAAGATTGCATTCTCACGCAATCACTATAACCAGACTGTATCAGACTATCAGACCAAGCGTTCCCAGTTCCCTACAGTTATAGTTCCTACCATCCTTCCTGCACAGTTCCCAACCTTTGCCTACTACCAGGACAGTGAGAAGGAAGCTATTCAGACCAGACCGCAGATTAACTTTTAATCTGTGAGTGACGGCGCTGCCGTCGCAGTCTTAATTGTTATGCGCCAACGAATCAGCGACGGTTTGTTGGCTTTGTCTTATCTTCATTGCTCGTGAATATGGAGTCGCCCCATGAAATACGTCAAGACCAGGGATTCAGTCTGTATTAATAGAACCTGCACCAGGTGTGGTAAATCGTTTGATCTGACCGATCAGGAACGTATGTTTCTGATGGAGGGAAACATTCCGATCCCGACGTTATGCCCGGACTGCCGTCTGGCAGCGGAAAAAGCCGGGGAAAATCCGAAGTACAGGAATCTTTTCCGTAAGAATGACGGTGCCGGCGGCAGTAAAAAAGGATTCTTTTCGAAGCTGGCATCCTGGATCAAGTCTCTGTCAGCCGCAGGGCGATCATGAATGACTGGAATGATCCGGCATCTGTCAACCTGAAACATAAAACCCGCCCAGAGCTGATCTGTGCGGGTTTTATGTTTATCCGGCTGTTGCCCGGGAAGCCGGATTTAAGGATTAATTGTATCCTATGGAAACTTTTGCAGCCACAGCCTTGGCATTGGCTACAGCCTCCTCGATGGAGCTGCCTGTCGCCAGCGCAACGCCGAGACGGCGGTGACCGTTGATTTCAGGTTTGCCGAAAAGTCTGAGCTGACAGTCAGGGCACTGTGACAGAGCCTCGGCCAGGTGGTCATAGGTTAGATCCTGTGAGGTGCCGTTCCCGAGAATAACTGCAGATGCGCACGGACCGTTCTGTCTGATTGTTCCAATCGGCAGACCGAGTACGGCACGAACATGCAGAGCGAACTCTGACAGGTTCTGGGAGATAAGTGTAACCAGACCGGTATCGTGCGGACGAGGTGAAACTTCGGAGAAAATTACTTCATCGCCGCATACAAACAGTTCCACACCGAAAATTCCGTAGCCGCCCAGAGCTTTGACTATTTTGCCGGCCATTTCCTGTGCTTTGGCTTTGACTGCATCCGGCATTGCTCTCGGCTGCCATGATTCACGGTAGTCGCCGTCCTCCTGGCGGTGTCCGATCGGTTCACAGAAATGAATGCCGTCTACAGCGCTTACGGTAAGCTGGGTGATTTCATAGTCGAAATTGAGAAATTCCTCGATAATCACCTTGTTCTTTCTGCCGCGGCCCTCTTCATGGGCGCATTTCCAGGCGGCGGCAATCTGTGATTCATCCCTGATTACCGACTGGCCTTTTCCTGATGAACTCATAACCGGTTTAACCACGCACGGGATCCCTATTTTTTTGACACCTGCAGTGAATTCCTCTTCGGAATCTGCAAAAACGTATGCTGAGGTCTTAAGACCGAGTTTCTCGGCACTCAGTGTGCGGATTTTTTCACGGTCCATGGTGATCAGTGTCGCCTGGCTGCATGGAACGATGTGCATGCCCTGCTGTTCGAGTTTTACCAGAGTGGCCGTTGCAATGGCTTCGATTTCCGGGATTACGTAGTCAGGTCTGATTTCGTTCAGCAGATCTTCGAGAGCCTTCTCGTCAAGCATATCTATAACATATGATTTGTGGGCAATATGCATTGCCGGTGCGTGATCATAGCGGTCTACCGCGATACCTTC
>JAEEGG010025852.1_pt1 | contig 11262 bp, 15 predicted proteins | sample 9134161 | NCBI WGS metagenome assembly JAEEGG01 (sample SAMN16246543, study PRJNA631951) | gut metagenome | biome: gut microbiome; feature: rumen; material: CR-attached | host: Bos | place: Iran: Karaj | collected 2018-10
ACGCCCAACACCGTCCACACATCCAAACTCCGGGCCACCGCCACATTTTCTCCAACCACTGGCTGCTGCACAACGTCCACCGGAACATACTGTCCAGGAGCAGGCAACTCCAGCAGATAGCCGCCACCCCCCACAGCCGAAGGCGCAACAACGGCAACCTGCGGATGCACCAACGGCAACAACAAACTCAACCCCAGCGTTGCCAACAGAAAGAAACGGTTCACACTCAGGCAATGCTCCCGCCGCAACAGCAAGCGGTACAGCCCCCAGAACAAAGCAGTGCCTACAACGGCAAAAAACAGATAGCGTATCATTTCTCCAACTCTTTGGTTAATGATTCAAGATCCTCGAGTGTCACCGCCTTCTTGTCGACCAGAAACGACACCATGCTGCGGAACGACGACCCGAAATAATTCTTCGCCATGCGGCCCAGCATCTGACTGGAGTACTCCTCGCGGCTGACGATGGGATAATAGCGGTTCGCCTTGTTGAAGGTCTCGTGAGCCACAAAACCCTTCTTCTCCAATATTCTTACTATCGTAAGGATGGTATTATAGGCGGGTTTGGGCTCCTCGATGGCATCTGAATCATCGTTGCTCCCATTCGGTCGCGACGATATTGCCGCCACAATCTCGTTAGCGAACCCCTGTCCAACGGTCCAAATCGCCTGCATCACTTGCTCTTCGGCCTTTGTCAATTCTTTTGTTTCCATATACTATGTATTATTATGTTTATTCAAAATATCATTCTGCCGGCTTAAGTACCACACTTCCACACTGGGCAAAACGCCCTTTCATCGGATACTCGAAACAGAACGTATCAAGATAACATTCCAGCACAGCACGAAACTGTCCATCCCATTCCTCCGACGGATTGCCACCCGCTTTGCCGGCCCATTGATAGAAAAAATAGTCAACCGTCCCGCCAGGCGCAAAATATGCCCTCCCCCAGAAACGATATGGCTCACTCCACTCCATACCCGATTTGCGCATCTCGCCCACCAGCCCCTGAAAGAAGCCGGTCCAAGCCTGCATATAACCGGCCGGAACACTGTCGCCAAAAAGCGGCAAGCCACTTGGATAGAGCTTCTCCATTGCCTCAAGGGTAATGCCCTGCTCTTTCACCTCCGTAAGCAACATCGCTTTGCCCGGCAGCTTATCCAGTTTGTGAGCGAGATTGCTCCCGCTGCCGCAAGCAGCCAAACCCAGAACCGTACAAAACAGTGCACACCACAAAAAAGTCTTATTCATAATATAAAATAATTATGTAACTATATTTTTAGTTTCATAACGACATTTTAATTCGAATATTGTACGATGATGAAAAAAAAATTCATTTTTTTCATTCAACCCAAATCGGTCGTTAGTCTTACTTTTATTTCCTTCCTCGCTTTTTCGGGTCTATTTATCCCACCATATTCCAACCTCGAAAAGGCCGAAGACACGCTTTCGCTAACCCCATGTCGACTAGCCTTTTATACTCTATGTATTTTCTATTTACTTTCTATGTACTTTCTACATTATTTCTAAGAGACAAAATAAATACAAAACGGTCATTAGAAAAGTGAAAACTCATGTGGGGACTTGGTGGGAATGTACGATACCCGAATAGGGTATTGTCGCGGAGGGACTTTTGCTTAATAGCATACCTATTTGACAGATAGGAGATTTCGAGTAGGTACAACCCAAGGACGGATTCTGGATGAACCCTCCTAATTAAGAACCAATTAGAAATAAAAAAGCCCTGCCGTGTAGCAGGGCTTTTGGGTATGCAAATGGAAACAATTACAGGACGAAGCGGATACCGAATTCGTGGATTTTCGTATCACCCGAGGTATAGGTGGGCAACAGGTTGAAATAAATCTCGGTACCGGGGGAGAAGATGAGCCAGCGGCTCTGGGTGCCGATGCTGGCATCAACACGGAACTGGTTGAGTTTGGCACCTTCGGCAGTCATTTTCGGGAAATTGAATCCAGGAGCGACACCAATATACCAGCCATGCTCGTTGTCCTTGTTGATGTGGCTAAGTTTGATGGGTACAATGATGGAACTGAAAGTTTTGGATACTTCTTTTCCGTTAAACGAAGCATGAGTCAACGGTTCGGCAAGTTGGGCACTAGAGAACAGGTGACTGTAAGTAAGGTAAGTGAAACGGTAGCCGATTCCGACGTTGAAATCCCAACGCTTGGCAATGGGGCGATGATAGTCAAAAGTCACACCAACATTGACACCGATACTATTGTAGAAACTATTCTTTGTGTAGATACGACGGTCGGTAAGGATTGAGACAGAGGGGTCGGCGGTGAAGTTAGGATGGCGGCCCCAAGCGGCATAATGCTCCTGGCGTTTGCGTTTTTTCTCGGCCTTCTTTTGCTCGGCTTTGGCCTTGTTCTCGGCCTTCACCTGCTCGCGTTTAATACGGTCCTGCTCCTTTTTGGCAGCTTTCTCGGCTTCTTTCTGCTGTTCTTTCTGCAGTTTCTGCTGCTCCTTCATACGCTCTTCCTGAGCTTTCTGGGCGGCTTTCTGCTGTTCTTTCTGAAGTGCTTCCTGTTCTTTCTGTTGCTGTTTGAGCAATTCCTGCTGTTCTTTCTGCTGCTGTTTCAGCAGTGCTTCCTGTTGTTTGGCACGCTCGATGGAGTCGTTGCTCTGGGCATAGGCGGCACCGGCAGTCAAAAACATGGCGATCAAAAGGATATAAAATTTCTTCATAGTGATTGAATTTTATGTTTCGTAGATAACGCAACTACAAACAATATATTGTTCAACAATCAAAAAATATATATACAAATATATATACAAAAAAGAAGGAGTCAAAATATGACTCCTTCCTTTTTTCTAAGTCGGGGCGAAAAGACTCGAACTTTCGATTGGGCGGGGCTATCGGCTGGATTTTTTTACATTGATTTATATTAATTTACAGGTGTCGCTTTAGCCAAAAATGCAGTTTTTTGTCATGTTACTGGCACGGTGTCAGGCATTATATTATGAACAATTAATCTTTATTATTTTGTGGTTGTTAAATGCTCTATTGTGCGGGATAGAGACTTGATTGTTTCCTGCTGGCTGGTGAGGAGCTGCAGCAGCTCGGCGGGTGCCTGGATCGACATGTCGCCATTGCTGGCGTTCGACTGTGGAGCAGAAGCCAAAGCGATGTTTTTTGCATTGTTTTTGCGTAGCATTTCGCCTTTTTCGAGCAAAAGCCAGTCGGCAGAAAGCTCCGGATATATTGTGAGAATTTCCGCAATTATATCCCCAGAAAGGGAACTTTGCAACCCTTTTCCGCTAAAAGTTGAGGGATGAACGGAAATTTTCTTGTAAAAATCACCCATTACTAAATGCTGACTTTTAGCGAACTGCAATACTCTTTGTTTAATTCTATCGGTTTTTTCCATATTTTTTCTTGTTATATTGGAAATATTCATTATTTTTGCATCATAAAACAAATACAAAACAACTACAAAAATACGACAAAAAACACACATACGGAAAAATAATACATTATGGAAGCAAAGAAAACATACGACAGGATTTTTGCACGTGGATGGTCAGCGGCGGTGAAGGAGCGGTTCGGCATCGACACCCCCAAGCTGCTGCGCATAGTCCGTAGCGGCGGCCTGGGTCTGAGCCCGGCAAACAAAGAGGTGTATACCTATCTATGGGAAAACCGGCTCGACCTGTTCCGCCCGGACTACTTAGCCACATTCGAGCAAAACGACAAAAGAAACAATTAGGAAGACTCGCCAAAGCCACTGCAGACATAAGGAATGCCTTGGAGCCCTGAGAACAGGCCGTGGATGGCAGCCGGGAAAGACCGGCAACAGGGGTGAGCGGGAGAAATAATCTCGACTGACCGTCTCCGGGAGCAAGACCCGGCACCCCTCAAAGAATCACAAACAACAAAAAGAAAGGAAGAAAAGATGAAGTATTTTATTGACAGAATCAACACCTGGGGTCCCGCCAACAAGAAATGCGCGGAGCTACATCAGGAAATGAAGCTGTATGAGAACTGCCTGGTGGCCGACGAGGTTTCGCGCGACGCTCTGATAGAGCTGGTGCGCCACACGGTGGAGACGCTGAACAATGCATACCCCCGCACCAGACAGCTAATGGTTGATGCCTGGAACAACCATGTGAGCTGCCACCCAAATCCACGCTCATCAGACAGCGACGCAGTATTCTCTTTCACACTGGCACCGGTAAAGCGGGAGTTCCGCTGTGCGGAAAGTGCGGAAAGACTGTTGCCGGAAGGAGGTGAGCAATGAAACGCCTTACCCCAATCCTGCAGGCCAACGGTTTCAGCCTCATCAGCAGCAGCACCGGCCAGCTGAGGCTGAGCCAAGGCACCGTGACGCGCACACGATGGGAGAAGACCGACGACAACGGGAAGGTTGCCACAGTGGAGATCCGGCAGGTATGCGACAGCCCAGAGTTCGGAACCCTGCAGCCGGGAACGCGCCGAGCCTGTGCCTGCATCTGCAGCGCGGCAGAGCTGCAGCAGGCACTCGACTACCACGGGATAGATATCATCATAGGCATACCACAAATGAAGAAAGGAGGTGAGCAATGAAGACACTGCACCTGACGCTGGCATACAGATGGTATGACATGATAGAGAGGAAAGAGAAGACTGAAGAGTACAGGGAGCTGAAATGGATAGGCAGAATATGCCGCTTCGGAAAGACGGCCTGCGGCATACAATGCCCCCTAAACCATGCAAGTTGCCCCACAGTGCCGACAGACTACACGCATGTAGTATTTCACCGGGGCTACAGCAAGACAATGATGCTTTGGAGTATCGACAATATCACCATCGGCAGAGGCAACCCCGACTGGGGCGCACCGGACAGGGAAGTTGTCATCATCAAATTAAAAGAACGGGAAGGAGGTGAGCAATGAAAGCCACATTGAATTTGGTCGAAAACACCATCCTGATGGACTGCACCCCTCAGGAGCTGGCCGGACTGCTCTCCCTGCTGCAGCCCCGCCCCAAACAGGGTCTCCCCTCTTCAGACACGCATCCTGATGAACCGCCCGCAGCACCCATCGAGCCCGTCCAGGATCCGGAACCGGCACCACAAGTGCCCGAACCTGTACCCGACGAGCCGGAGCCGGCCTCCCAAGAACCCGAAACCGTCATCCCTCCGGAACCCGCCGAGCGCGAGCCTCTGGGCAAAGCCCTCAAACGATTGAGGGAAGAAGAGCGGCTGAGAAAACAGCTGCAGGATGACGGCCGCCACTATAAGTACCGCCCCGTCTATGCCAGAAACGACGCCGGCGACGTCATCTACTGCGACAGTGTGTCCGAAATGGCGTTAAAGCTTGGTGTCACGGCACAGTGCGTCAACCAGGCCATAAAGAAAAACCACTATTGCAAAGGCTATAAAATTAAAGAGGATGACCCTAAAACTGTATTATAGCCATGAACAGAATACTCCACATCAAAGCCACCCAAGGCCTCGGCTGGGTACCCGTCGACAGCGCAGCCAAAGACCTGCCCATCCTTCCCGGCCACCTCTACATCTTCACCGACGGCACCAACTATGCCATGGGCGATGCCGACCACCCGGAACGGCTGCTCGAGGCTCCCTTCTTCCCGCCCACCCACATGGCACTCATCAGGAAGCCGGACACTCCCCTGCCCGAAGAGCTGACCGCCGACATGGTGTGGACCGAGGAACAGGAGTCCGCACGCCGACACTGCGAGCTCTGCCGCACCACCTGCGACCTGGACACCTGCTGCCGCCTCTGCCACGAGAGCGACTGCAACAGCCGCCAAGTCTGCCAATTCGAAAACCAATAATTCATTTACCATGGAAACATCAACACAAGGCCTTTACACCTACCGCACCAGGAACTACGACGGAACGTTCAACCAGTTCCACGTCCTGGTGGAGGTCATCGGCGAGACCGCCCGCAGCTACCGCATCCGGCTGCTGCAGCCCCTCTACGGCCACCAGATAGGCAAACTGATGACCGTCCGCCGCCACAATGTGCGCATTAACCGGCAACCCTCCACCAAGCCCGACCACAGCAAAGCCTGGTGGAACGATTAGCAACCTTATTTATTAACCCTTAAACAATCATTCATTATGTTACACACATTCATTTTCATCGTCGGCATAGCAGCCCTGCTGCTGTTTGCCAAGGCGCTGACACGCCTGGCCGGTATCGATAAGCACCTCGACGACCTCATCGACAAGTCCGTCAGCCTCACCCTCGAGGTGCGGCAGCTCCACACCGACCTCAACCGGAGCTCCGCGCAGGCGGTAGCCTCCATGTCAGCCGCCACCATGTCCGTGGAAAACACCAAGGCGCTCCTGCAGGAATGCAAAGAGACCGTCGTGCCCCTGATGGAGGCCCAGGCACGGAGCCTCGACGACGTCCGGAACCGCTTCGCCGAATACGAGTCCATCGTGAAGGCCGCCGCTGATGGAGACAACGGCACCCTGCTGGTAGAAGACCAACCGGCCGAAACAGAAGACAAGGACCCGCTGGAAGAATCGCCCTCCCCGGTGGAGCGCGGACAGGCCGTGGCCGAAACACTCGAACAATAAAAACAACCCCGCGACATGGACGGCATCTTCATCCACACCACACCCAAGGGCGACACCTACCTCTGCGACTACCGCTCCGGCGAAGCCGTGAAAGTGAACACGCGGACGCGCCAGGACTGCAGCCTCCACCCACCCCTCGTGCTTGACGCCACCCTCACCGGCGGCCGTCCATGTCCCAAAAGTATTAACCAATCAAACACGAACATCATGAAACAGACTTATTGCAAACCCGAAGTACAGGTGTTCCACACCCGCATCGAGCATGGCTACCAGCTGTCGCACCAGGAAAGCGACGAGCGGCCATCCGTCGACACCGGCAGCATCGAAGGCATCGTCGACGGCGGCACAGTATACTTCTAAAAGCCTCGCTCATCGTGGCGGGCACGGCAGCGCGGCCAGCGACCGCCGGGGTTCGAATCCCCGCCGCCACCAAATAACAAGAAACATGCAGAAAAAAAACACCCCATGAAAGTCATATACGCCACCACCGTCAGCGAAAAGAACATCTGTGTCGACATGTCGCGCACCCGTAACAAGCGCACCCAGGTGGGCTCCACCGACTGCGTCAACTGCCCCTTCTGCCACAACAAGAAAGACTGGGAAAGCATACGCAAGGGCATCGTCATGTGCGCCAACGACGACTCGGAAATACTCACCGCCACCCAGTTCAAAGAAACCGACCCATTATCCAGGAGGAAGTAAATGTATATCGACGAAGACACCAAACAGCAAATCCTTGCCCGCGCCACCCTCGAGGCCTCACTGGACAAGTTCTGCACCCGCGCCACCGGCTACCGCGACCGCCACCGCCTCTACACCTGCCCCTTCTGCGGCAAGGAGATGGAATACCACCCCGGCAAACAGCTCGTCAAATGCTTCCACTGCGACTGGGGCACCAACAGCGCCGTCACCCTGCTCATGGACACCGAGAAGATCGACTACCCCGCCGCCCTCCAGCGCCTGGCCGACGCCTTCGGCGTGGTGATCCCGGAACAGCCGCGTCCCGAGCCCAAGCCACGCCACCGCGCCGAAGGCAAAACCTTCTGCACCCGACAGCTCGAGGAAAGCGGCCTCACCGTCAAAGACGTGCGCGCCTCCTGGCGCGCCGACGACAACACCGTCACCACCCACAGCCCCTTCACCTCAGGCACCGTCACCCGCTACGGCACCATCGCCGACTCCGGCGACGACATGATCATCCACTACCTCGACCTCGACGGCCGTCCCGTCACCTTCACCGACACCCGCAAAGGGCAGAACAACGCCGAGCGTCCCTACTTCCGCGTCCGCTGGCAGTACCCCGAAAGCCACACTCTCCCCGACGGCTCCACCTGCAAATACAAATCCCCTGCCGGCAGCGGCGTGCAGCTCTACATCCCCGAAACCCTCCGCCAGGCCTACCGCCAAGCCCGCCACCTCGACAACCTCTACTTCACCGAGGGCGAGAAGAAGGCCGAAGCCGTCAGCAAGTATGTCGGACCGGCTTTCGGCATGGCGGGCATCAACTGTCTCGCCGGGCGCGACCACCAGCTGCCCGAAAGCATCGTGCGTGTCATCGAGCAGTGCGGCGTGCAGCGCATCTATTTCATCATGGACAGCGACTACAACGACCTCTCCCGCGCCCTCACCCCCGACCGCGACGCCACCCAGCGGCCGCGCGCCTTCTTCGCCGCCGCCCGCAACTTCCGCGACTGGTTCCTCACCCTCCGCAACCGCAATATCGACGTGGAGGTCTACCTGGTGCTGGGCAACGGCTCCGCCAAGGGCGTCGACGACCAACTCGTCCTGATGAACGACAAGAACCGCTACCGTCAACTCATCGACAGCGGCACAGCCGACGCCGTAGCCGGGGGACATACCGAATATTTCGATGTCGTGAAGATATCCACCATCACCGACGCCAACCTGCAGGGCATCTGGGGACTCAACAACGTCGACGAGTTCCTCTCCAAGCACATGGAGCAGCTCAAAGGGCTCGACACCTTCCGCGCCTTCCGCAACCTGTGGCGCATCAACGAAAACGGCGAGAAGGAACTGGCGCAGAAACTCCGCGACGACGAAATCTTCTGGATCGAGCAGACGCGCACCGCTCGCGACGGCACCCAGTACACCGACTACCGCTTCGACCACGTCAACATGGTCCACCTCCTCGAGAACCGGGGCTACCACCGCTATGTCGAACCCTCCGGCGAACACTCCCTCGTCCACCTCACCGGCCAGCGCATCGAGCACGTCCTGCCCATCGACATGCGCGACGAAGTGCTCGACCTGGCACGGCAGATCTGCAACAAGGATGTCCTCAACATGATCTATCGCAACCACGCCAACTACCTCGGCCCCTCGAACATGAGCCTCGTGTCGCGCCACGACCCCGAAATGCCTGCCCCCGACCGCGAAAGCCAGATCCTCCTCTTCCGCACTAAATACTGGACCGTCACCGCCGACGGCATCGAGGAACGCGACCTCTCCTCCATCCCCTACAACTACTGGCAGCAGGACCTCAAGCCCTTCGACGCCCACCGCTGCAGCCAGCGCATGGTCAACGTCGTCCACACCGACGAGGGCTTCCAGGTGGTCCCGTCGGACGAAGGTGCACAGTGCGACTTCCTCAAGTTCCTCATGCTCACCTCCTGGTTCGACTGGGACCGCTACATGGACGAAGACCGTGTCCTCAAACCCCAGTACGCCTCACGCCAGCTCACCGGCGAAGACTACGGCCAGCATCTACTCAGCAAAATGACCGCCATCGGCTATCTCCTCCACCACTACCACAACCCCGCCGTGGCCAAGGCCGTCATCGCCCTCGACGAGCGCATCTCCGCCGTGGGCGAAAGCCAGGGGCGTTCCGGCAAAAGCCTCATCTCCGTCGCCCTCGAGCAGATGACCGAAGTCACCACCATCCCCGCACGCGGCCTCGACCTCTCCGGCGACCGCTTCGCCCTCGAGCAGGTCACACCCAACACCCGCGTCATCACGCTCGACGACATCGATATCAATTTCGACTTCGAGCTCCTCTTCCCGGCCATCACCAGCAGCGTCGTCGTCAACGGCAAAGGCACCAAGCGATTCTCTCTCACCGGCCACGACAAGCCCAAGTTCTACATCACCACCAACCACACCATCAATGCCAACACCGGCTCGGCCAAGGACCGCATGTTCAAACTCGCCTTCTCCAACTACTTCGACGACACCTACAAGCCCGAACGCGAATTCGGCGGCCAGTTCTTCGGCGAATACTGGGAGCAGGAACAGTGGAACCTCTTCTACAATCTCATGGCCGAATGCCTGCTCCTCTATTTCGAAGCACAGCGCAACGGCTGGGGCGTCAACGGCAGCGGCCTCATCGAGGCCCCCTGCGACAACATCGAACGCCGACAGATGCGCCAGCAGATGACCGAAGGCTTCTACCGCTGGATAATGGAATACCTCAACATCGACGAGGACAACCCCTCCGACCCCACATCCACCCGCCTCGGCGAAAGCATCGAGCGTTCCGTCATGTTCGAGAACTACAAGTCAAGCGTCAACCGCCGCGAGCTCGGCTACATCACCCCTCAGAAGTTCTGGCAGCGCCTCAACCTCTTCTGCCGCTACTGGGGCTACACCCTCAACCCTCACATCCCTCGCGACGCCCACAACCGCCCCGGCCACGACAAGAGCAACGGCATCGAGCGCGTCACCATTTCCGAAAAACCATTCGAAAGCAGCCCGGCATAGAGTCACTTTTCTTTTCATTTTGCTTGTTTGTGGAGAGACCCTGGCGCATCGCCGGGGTCTTCTTCTTTGTGCAAGTGCCCATTTCTATCCTCCGCGTATCTCGCGCGTTTTTCCTCCACGTATCTCGCGTATCACGAGTATTATTATTCGTGCGATACGAGTGATACGTGGAGGCAGTGCTGTCAAGTGCTCATTTATTATTCGTGCGATACGAGTGATACGTGGAGGCAGTGCTGTCGAGTGCTCATTTATTATTCGTGCGATACGAGTGATACGTGGAGGCTGTGCTGTCAAGTGCTCATTTTTTCACGGTGCGGCAGCCTGATCGCAGCCGGAACCACCGGCCGCATCCCCGCACCCCTGCCCCCCGAGAGAGCAAAAACGGTGCTGAAGGGTGGGTAAGGGGTGGCGCGAAAAATGCAACACGCTGACATATAGTATTATATACTTTTCTTTTCTAAAAGTAAACAAAAGCGGTACTAAAAAAAGCAAAAAAAGTGTGCTTTCGTGCGCACCAAAGTTCTAATTTTTAGTGCTGACTGTCTCTCAGCGTGTTACACTGCCATTTTGTCAGCACTAAAATAGCACGAAAAAGCACGAAAGCACACAATCATTCAGAACTCACTAAAAATCAGCCAACGCCATTTTCACAGCACTAAAAGTACTAAAGTACTAAAAAATCCCCACTAATACCATACCGCCCTTGTCTCCTCCACGCATCCCTAACTCTCAATTCTCAATTCTCAACTCCCAATTCAAAAAAAATGTGTATCTTTGGAAATCAGAGACTTCAATATGTTTCGGATATGTATTGTAATTGTATCTGCTTTGTGTGGGAATTGTATTTTGATTGTAACGGAAATGTAACACCCAACAGCCAAAAAACCGCCTGCAATATCGGTGCAAACATCCCGAAACTATTCAAGACAAGCAACATACAAAACAGTACGACAAAAAATAAAAACCAGTAGGCCGAAAAACGGGAAAACACC
>JAEEGG010025854.1_pt1 | contig 11261 bp, 8 predicted proteins | sample 9134161 | NCBI WGS metagenome assembly JAEEGG01 (sample SAMN16246543, study PRJNA631951) | gut metagenome | biome: gut microbiome; feature: rumen; material: CR-attached | host: Bos | place: Iran: Karaj | collected 2018-10
GGAATGCGGAAAGCAGATCAACGGAAATGAAAAGTACTGCAGTCAATGCGGTTACAAGATACCGGCTGACCTGAAAGGGTATCATCCTGACAGCGATGATATCAAGATCGAGTTTGACGGATCTGCGGATCCTCTTTCTTACAGCGGGCCGGCTGCGCAGAAAAAGTATCCGACTGAAGGGAAAAAGATCCTGGTCGACTATTTTGAGAAGACCGTAGGCACACCGGTCGGGAGGCCTTACCATGAGATGGTCCTCTATACCTTCTCCGATGATGAACTTCTGAAGGAGGAGTATCTCAACGGCGGAGCAGAGAACGAGCTGTGCATTCAGAAGCTGGTCCCTCATCAGGCTTATGAGGATGCCATGAATGTCGTAAGGACTTTTCATCTGAAACAGCTTCTGGGAAGGAAGGGACACCCTTTGGCCGGGAAGGTCTATGTGATCAGATTCCGGGAGGATCCTGAAAGTGAAGAGCTCTATCGTTTCAGCAGCGACAATGTCGGCAGGGAAGAGACGATGATGATGTTTCCGCAGATGCGGGATGTTCTATCGGAATACTGATGGGATGATCTCAGGATAAATTGATGGTCATATAGAATCGCTCTGGACTATGTTCAGAGTTTTTTTGAATATAATATCTAAAAAATAAGTCAAAAAACCGTTTGAAATATATGATTTATACTGATCTTTATGGTGCGGGCATTCTAATATATGGGTGTGAGGAGAAGAGAAGACCGAAGCCTGGATCGATGCTCAGCTCCTGCAGAAAACGTCATTACCGGAGAGCCGGGTCTAGTCCTGCCGATCCCCTTAACAAGACCCCCTTATGTTTTTTCTCCTTTCCAAATACTGCCATGGACAGGAAGAGGATCCGGCTCCCTTATCTGAATATCGGAAATGAGAGGATAGTATCCTCTCATTTTTTGCTTGTAGATTGAGGGACAATTCCATATAATGGAAAGGTACGCTAAAAAAGAGGGTAAAACCATGAAACTGAACAAAGGACTCAGATTTATCGCTTTCGGATTCTTATTCACGCTGGTAAATCTCAATATAACGACGGCAGATTACAAGATCAATATCACGCCGGACTTTATCGGCTGGCTGCTGATATTCATCGGTCTGGGCTATATGAAGGAGCGCAAGGGCGATCTGTTCTTCAGAGTCATGGCGATCCTGCTGAGTCTGGTGACACTGGCTATGTGGATCGTGCGTTTCGTTTTGCCGAAATTCGATCTGAGACTCTATGAGATCGGCGTGAGCGCATTTGCCGTTCTCTATATCACGCTTCTGCTGGGTTTCCTGGAGAAGACGGCCAGACAGTGCGGATCTTCCCATGCCGGGAATCTCAAGATCGTGAAGTATGTCTATCTGATCGTCTATATCCTCTTCCAGTCGATCTCTTTTGCCGGTCCGTATCTGCCGGAAAATGTGCTCAAGGTGCTGGTCCTTGTCTCAGGAGTTGCCGTGCTGATCACAGCGATCGTGACGGCTGTCGTCCTCTTCAGACTGTCCTTTGATGTCGAAGAGAAAGAAGAGTTTTAAAAGCTGATCGCGCGATCAGCTTTTCTTTCATTCATATGTGATGGAGTATCCTCGTTCGTAGAGGATGCGACTGCTGTAGGAGTATTCCCCGTATCTGAACAGGAGTTCCGGAACATTGACCGGAAGCCTGCCGCCCGGTCTTCTGTCGCCATACAGGACCATTAATGCGGCGATGAGGTTTGGCGGATAGCCTTTCTCGTTGAGAGGCATCTCTCTGATCCCGGCGGCGTAGTAGGCGGCGATCTTGGCGTCCGCTTCAAAGCGGGCCAGATCGTATGGCAGATGGCAGGAGACGAGGACCGTCTTCTTTTTGTTTTTCTGGCAGAACATCAGGGAGCGGTCGATCATCTTGAATTCGATGCCGTTGAGGTCTGCCGTCTCATAGAGGTAGGAGAGGAAGACGACCGTATCGGCCTTTTTCAGCTGCGGCCGGATGTTCCTGTTGAAATCCTCCTGTGTGTATTCGTTTCCGAAGGTGCAGATCGAGATGTTGCGGCTGGAACTGATGAGACCTTTCTCTTTCAGCATCTCGATGCCATAGCGCATGGAATTGGTCTGCGGGCCATAAGGGGCCATGATCAGGATCTTGTCGTCTTCGCTGAGCGGCAGGAGTCCGTCGTTCTTGATCAGGGTGATGGCTTTTTCGGTGATCTCCATCTCGATCTCATGATGGGACTTTGAGCCGATGTCGATCTGCTTTTCTTCCCTGTCTGGATGAAGGATGCCGTGTTTCAGTTTCAAGGTGATGATGCGGCTGACTGCTTCATCGATCCTTTCTTCGCTGATCGCTCCTTCTTTGACCAGGTTGACGATGGCCGTGACATAGTTGCGCAGTTCTTTCAGATACAAGGAGACGCTCTTGTGTTCGTCGACCGGCATCAGCAGCATGTCGACTCCGGCGTTGATGCTGAGGCGTATCGCGTCTTTCTTGCGGAAGTTTTTGGCGATCGCATTCATGGAAAGGGAGTCGGTGATGACGACGCCGTTGAAAGAGAGCTTTTCCCTTAAGATGCCTTGAATGATCTTATCGGACAGTGTCGCCGGCAGGTAGATCTCTTCGCCGTTGAGCGAATGATAGGTCTCTTCTTCGATCAGCGGATACTGGATGTGGGCGGACATGACCATGTCGACACCGGCGTCGATCCCTTTCTTGAAGGGGATCAGTTCAAAGGAGGAGATCTCTTCCAGGCTCTTTTCGATCATGGGCAGGCCTGTGTGGGAGTCTGTATCGGTATCGCCGTGTCCCGGGAAGTGCTTGATCGCGGAGATCACGCCTTCATCTTCCAGTCCTTTGACGAAGTAGACGAGGTCGTCGGCGACGGTCACAGGATCGTCGGAAAAGGAGCGGATGCCGATGATGGGGTTGGACGGATCGGAGTTGATGTCGGCGTCGGGTGCCAGATCCAGATTGATGCCCAGGTCCCGCAGCTCGTTTCCGATGATGCGGGCGGCCTGATAGATGTCTTCACTGTCTCCGTTGGCGCCAAGGGCCATGTTGCCGGGCATGATGGTCCCGAAGCTGATGCGGCTGACAGCGCCGCCTTCCTGGTCCGCGCCGATCAGCAGAGGCAGATGTCCGCCTTTCACAGAGGCCGCATTGAGTTCGTCGATCAGTTTCACCGTCTGCGTCGCGCCATGGATGTTGTCTGAAAAGAGGATGATGCCGCCAAAGCCCAGGTCTTCGATGATCTGTGAGACCTCAGTTGTGAGCGCGGTCATCGGAACATTGATGTCGTTGCTGCGGAAGGAGGCGTAGGAAAAGGACGGCATCAGCATCTGCGCCGCTTTTTCTCTCAGTGTCATCTTTTCCAGGATCTCTTGCACCTCATCTGTTTTCTGATCCTTGCAGGAGGCAAGGCTGCAGGAGAGCAGGATGATGAGCAGCAGACTGAGGATCTTTCTCATATCTTTATTTTATCGCAAAAGAAAAGGGGAATTGGTCCCCTACTTGCGATAAACGCAGTTTCCGTTCAGATATGTCGATACGACAGGGATCCTGTGGATGTCTTCAGGATCTGTCTTGAACGGGTCTTTTCCGAGTATGACGAAGTCGGCGAGATAGCCTTCCTTGATGAGGCCTTTGTATCCTTCTTCAAAGCTTCCTTCGGCGGAGGCGATGGTGAAGGAGTCGATGGCTTCTGCGACACTGAAAGCCTGTTTAGGAAGATATGGGCCTGTGCCGTCGATCGATGTGCGGGTGATCGCGCACTGTATGCCTTTGAGCGCATCCGGTATTTCGACCGGGGCGTCCGATCCGTTGGATACGCTGAGACCCCTGTCTTTCAGCGTCTTCCAGCTGTAGCTGGTGGAAGCAAGGTCTTTGCCGACCCGTTCTTCAACGATGTGGTTGTCATAATCCAGGAAGATGGACTGGGCATAGATGTGGGTCTTGAGCCGCACCATCCTGTCCAGCTGATCCTGCCGGGAGATCTGGCAGTGGACGATGCCATGTCTGTGATCTTCGCGCGGATATTCGTTCAGCGCTTTTTCAATGGCGTTGAGGACCTTGTCGAGGCAGGCGTCGCCGATGGCGTGGACAGCCACGGACATCCCGTTTCTGTTGGCGCAGGCGATCATCTGATCGAACTGTTCGTCTGTGAAAAGCGAGAAGCCGCAGGTCGATGGATCGTCGGCGTAAGGTCTTGAAAGATGGGCAGTGCGTCCGCCCAGAGAGCCGTCGCCCAGGAGCTTGAGCGGTCCGATCCTGAACATCAGATCGCCTTTGCCGGTGACGTTGCCGGCTTGCACGAAGCGCTTGAATTCCATCAGGTCGTTGAAGTTGGACTGTTCGAATACCCGGACTGTCAGCCGTCCTTCCTCGATGAGTTCCTTGTATGCCTCATTGATCGTTTCAAAGGGGATCTCGCGGTAGGAACTGTAGTCATCGCTCTGGCAGGAAGTGATGCCAAAGGCGTTGAGCGCCTTGGCTCCGGCGATGATCATCTCCTTGAGTTCTTCCTTGCCCGGAAGCGGGATGAAAGGATCCACCAGGTCGATGGCGTTGTCGTAGAGCAGACCTTTATCAAAGTCGATGGCTCCGCCAAGCGGTGCCTTCGTATCCTTATCTATATGAGCGATCTCAAGTGCTTTGGAATTGACGACGCAGCAGTGTCCGCAAGCCCTTGTCAGCATGATCGGCAGATCAGCTGAGAGCTCATCGAGGTCGGCTTTCTCAGGCATGCGGCTGACGTCTGTGAAATAATCCTGGTTCCAGCCTCTGCCTCTGATCCAGGCACCTTCTTTGAAATTCCTTTCGCTGATGAAGGAGCGCATGTACTCTTTCATATCCTTCAGGGAGGAGGTGTGTTCGTTGAGTTTGGCCATGATCAGCGACTGTCCGTAGTTGAGCAGGTGCATGTGGGAGTCGTTGAAACCGGCGCAGACGAAGTGGCCTTTGAGGTCTGTCTTTTCAGCATCTTTCTCATCAGGGTCGAAGCTGACGAAGCGTCCGTTTTCAACGGCAAAGGCGTCTGTGAAGCCTTCACCGGTGTATACTGTCCCATTGTGAAATATCGTTTTCATTGTTTTTCCCGTCCTGTAATCATTATATATCAGAAAGACTGACATTTTGACATGTGAATGAAAACATTTTCATTAATTGAATATTGTTTACATTTTTGTTGACTTACATTTTCATTTGATTTAAGATAATAAATATTACAAGGAGAAGTTTTCTTATGAAAAAATTATTGTCATTATTGATGATCCTGTTGCTCCTGGTAGGCTGCTCAGGCGGCGGCAACGGCGGTAACGGAGGAAACGGCGGCGAGTCTGCCGGTGTCGATCCTTCCAAGACCGTGACTGTTCAGGCTCCGACTCCGATCATTTCCATGGACCACCATATCGCAACCGATGGCACTTCATTCATCGCTGCAACGATGTGCATTTCCGGTCTGATGGAACTGGATGCTGCCGGTAATGCTGTTCCTGATATGGCTGAATCCTATGATCTCAGCGATGATGGTCTGACTTACACTTTCCACATCCGTGATGCCAAGTGGTCAAACGGCGATCCTGTCACCGCTAACGATTTCGTCTTTGGCTGGAACAGGCTGGTCGACCCGGATACCGCTTCCGATTACAGCTGGATGCTGGAAACAGCTTGCGTAGAATCCTATGAGGCAACTGACGACAAGACATTCGTCGTTCATCTGTCTTCACCTTCAGGCTTCTTCGTGGCTTTGACAGCTTTCCCTTCATTCTTCCCGATGAATGAGAAATTCGTCACTGAAAAGGGCGATCAGTATTCATTGTCGATCAATGATCTGCTTTACAACGGACCTTACACGATGACTTCCTGGACTTCCGGTTATTCATTTGAGTTTGAATTGAACCCTGATTACTGGAATGCTGAAAAATATGCCAACGAGTATGCTCAGAAGGTCGTGTTCCGTGAGATCACGGATACGCAGACTGCTCTGATGGAATATGAAGCAGGCAACCTCGACAACGTCTCGCTTTCAGGCGAACAGGTCGACGCCAACAAGGATGTCGAAGGTTTCGTCAACAGACTTGCCGGTTACATGTACTATCTGTCCATCAACATGGGCAACAACGTTCATGATCGTACAGGTGCGGCTGACCTTTCCAATGCGAATGTCAGACAGGCTATGCTGTATGCGATCGACAGAGAAGACATCGCCAGAGTTCTGAACGATGGTTCAGTTGCTGCAGGCGGTATCATTCCGATCGGTCTGGCTTCCAACCCTGATACAGGCGCTGACTACCGTGAAGATGCAGGTCAGGTCACAGCTTATGATCCGGATGCTGCAAAAGACTTCTACAAGAAGGCTGTTGAAGAATTGGGCCACGATGTCACATTCGAACTGCTCTATGGCACTGACGAAGGTGATTCCATCATCAAGGCTGCAGAACGTATCCAGTTCTACCTTGAGCAGGCCGGTTTCACTGTCAACCTCAATGGCAAGCCTAAGAAAGAAAGACTTGATCTGGCTGGCACGACAAACACTCATGACTATGATGTCATGCTGACTCGTTGGGGTCCTGACTACGGCGATCCTCAGACTTATATGGATCTGTTCGTTTCGACCAACTCTTCAAACAACGATGGCGGTTACAATTCACCGGTCTATGACGCTCTGGTCGAAGATGCTGAAAGAGGCAAAGGTGCTACGGATGCTGCTGCAAGATGGGTAGACTTCCTTGCTGCTGAAGTTGAACTCGTTTCAAAAGATGCTGCAGTCATTCCTGTGTTCCAGGCTGGCGCAGCTATGATCATCAGCCCGAAGATCTCCGGCATTGAATTCCACTCTGCCGCAGTTGACAGCTACCGTCATATCGTAGTCAACAAATAAAAGCTGATCTTTTATAGAATGAAACTTTAGAGCGATCGAGTCAGCTTGATCGCTCTATTGTTTTATGAAAGGAGCGTGTATATGAAAAAGTACATAATGAAAAGGGTCATGATCTCGGTCGCGACTCTTCTGGTGATCATTCTGGTTCTGTTCCTGCTGATGGACCTCATGCCGGGTACACCTTTTAATGATGAGAAACTGACGGAAGCACAACTGGCTCTGCTTTATCAGAAATATGGTCTGGATAAACCACTGCTCGTTCGCTTTTTCCTTTATCTGAAAAACATGCTGACAGGAGATCTTGGCGTCTCCTATGCCATCAACAAGAACTTCGCTATTTCAGACATGATTAAAGGGCGTTTAGGCATTTCGATCACTGTCGGTGCCATGGCTATGATCTTTGGAACGATCATGGGTCTGATCCTCGGCATCCTGGCGGCACTCAACCACAACAGCTGGATCGACAATCTCTGTTCGGTGATCTCGGTCATCGGCGTCAGTGTTCCTTCCTATGTCTGTGCGCTGTTGCTGTGCTATTATGTCGCTTACAAACTGAAGCTGCTGCCGATCCTTTACAATCAGACGATGCCGTTCAAGTCGCTGATCCTGCCTGCTCTGGCTCTGTCGGTTTCGCCGACTGCCAATATCGCCAGGTTCACAAGGTCGGAAATGCTGGATGTCCTGAATTCCGAATACATCCAGCTGGTCCAGTCCAAGGGCGTCAAGGAATACAAGATGATCATCGGTCACGCTCTGCGCAACACGCTGATCCCGATCATCACGGTCATGGGTCCGCTTCTGGTCAATCTGCTGACGGGTTCTTCTGTCATTGAGAGGATCTTCGGTATCCCCGGCATCGGTCTGCTGATGATCAGTGGCATCCAGCAGAATGACTACAATGTCACGATCGCCTGCTCGTTCATCTATTCACTGATGTATATTGCCGTCATGCTTTTCGTTGACATACTTTACGGTGTGATCGACCCGAGGATCAGGGTCTCGAAGGAGGGTTAAATGAGCGAAATAATGAACCATGAATATCATGATGATGATTTTGAGTTCGCTCATGCGGAAGGTGAGAAACTCATCGACAAGACCTACAAGTCCACTTCCTACTGGAAGGATGTGTGGGGCAACTTCTCAAAAAACAAAGGCGCTCTGATCGGCGCGGTGATCATTCTGATCATCATCTTCTTTGCACTGTTTGGTCCGATGATGAATGAACATACCTACAAGTCGATCAATCTGAATCAGGAGTGTCTGGTCCCGAGGATCCCTTTCCTGGAGAAGTTCGGCATTGCCGATGGCTATTTCAAAGGGAACGATCAGTATGCGGCAAAGGGTATCAAAGATGTCTATTACTGGTTCGGTACGGATACGCAGGGCAGGGATATCTTTACCCGCGTCTGGGCGGGCACCAGGGTCTCGCTGGTCATCGCTTTTGCGGCGGTCCTGGTCGATATCTTCATCGGCATGGTCTACGGTCTGGTCTCCGGTTTCGTAGGCGGCAGAGTCGATCTCTTTCTGCAGCGCGTTGCCGAGATCCTCAACGGCATCCCGACGCTGGTCGTCGTGACCCTGCTGGGTCTGGTGCTCAAACCGGGCATCTCTTCGATCATCTTTTCACTGATCCTGACAGGCTGGATCGGCATGGAAAGGATCGCCAGAGCGCAGGTCCTGAAGGTCAAGGAACAGGAATACATCCTGGCTTCCACGACGCTTGGCGCTTCCAAGTTCAGGCTGATCTTCAAGGAAGTCCTGCCGAACATCTTCGGACAGGTCATCATCACTTCGATGTTCTCCATTCCGAGCGCGATCTTCCTGGAGGCTTATCTGTCGTTCCTGGGTCTCGGTGTTCCGGCACCTCTGGCTTCCCTGGGTTCCCTGGTCTCTGACGGCTATAAGTCGATGACGACTTATTCCCATATCCTGATCATTCCGGTCGTCGTGCTGGGTGTATTGATGTTGTGTTTCAACCTCTTTGCGGATGGTCTCAGAGATGCGTTCGATCCGAAGATGTTGAATAAGTAGGTGAAAGCATGGCAAAGTTTAAGAGAGATAAAAACGAAAGAGTACTTTCGATCAGAGATCTGAACATATCTTTTACGACCAATTACGGCACCGTCAAGGCGATCCGTGGCGTCCGTTTCGACCTTTTCCAGGGTGAGACGGTCGCGATCGTCGGCGAGTCCGGTTCCGGAAAGTCCGTCACCGTCAAGACGATGATGGGTATCCTGGATTCCAACGGTCACATCGATTCCGGTTCGATCAATTACCGTTATACAGATACGGATGGCCAGCTGGTCGAATGCGATCTGGCCAAGATGTCACAGAAGGAGATCCGTTACAAACTCTGCGGCAAGCATATCGCCATGGTCTTCCAGGATCCGATGACTTCTCTGGATCCGACGATGCAGATCGGAAAACAGATCATGGAACCGATGATCGAACACGGCTATGCCGATAAGAAGGAAGCTGCCAGAAGGGCTCTGGAACTTCTGGATGAAGTCGGTATCAGTGAACCGGAAAAGACTTTCAGACAGTATCCGCACGAGCTGTCCGGCGGCATGAGACAGAGAGTCGTCATCGCCATCGCGCTGGCCTGTGACCCGGATATCCTGATCTGTGATGAGCCGACGACGGCACTGGATGTCACCATCCAGGCCAAGATCCTTGAGAAGATCAAGGAGATCCAGATGAAGAAGAACATCTCCGTCATCTATATCACGCATGACCTGGGCGTCGTCGCCAAGGTCGCAGACTATGTCTGTGTCATGTATGCCGGCAGGATCATCGAGAAGGGCAACATCAACGAGGTCTTCTATGATCCGCGTCATCCGTACACCTGGGGCCTATTGAGTTCGATGCCGGATGTCGATACCGATTCCGACAGACTTTTCGCCATACCGGGCTCTCCTCCGAATCTGATGGAGGAAGTCGTGGGCGACGCTTTTGCGCCGCGCAATCCGTATGCGTTGAAGATCGACTATCGGGAGGAACCGCCGATGTTCGATGTCGGCGGACAGCACCGTGTCGCTTCATGGCTCTGTGATCCGCACGCACCGAAAGTGGAACTTCCGGATGATCTGAAGAGAAGGATCGTCAAGATGAAGAAGGAGGCAGGCATCAATGACTGAAACAAGAAAACCATTGTTACATGTTGAGGGTCTGAAACAGCATTTCCGTGTCAGCCGCAGACAGGTGACCAAGGCTGTCGACGGGATCAGTTTTGACATCTACGAGGGGGAGACCTATGGTCTGGTCGGTGAATCCGGTTCCGGCAAGTCCACGACCGGCAGAGCGATCATCCGTCTTTATGATCCGACCGGTGGAAAGATCATCTTTGATGGCCACGACATTTCTGGCAAACTGAACAAGGAAGACAGAGACTATCTGCGGACCAATATGGCCATGATCTTCCAGGATCCGATGGCTTGTCTCAATCCGCGCAAGAAGGTCAAGGAGATCATAGCTGAGGGTCTGGAGATCCATCATCTGTGCAAGTCGGCTCAGGAAGTCGATGAGATGGTCAACAACGTCCTGGACAAGGTCGGTCTTTCCAGAGAACAGGCGACGAGGTTCCCGCATCAGTTTTCGGGTGGTCAGAGGCAGCGTGTCGGCATCGCCAGAGCGCTGGTCATGAATCCGAAGCTCGTCATTGCCGATGAATGCATCTCGGCACTGGATGTTTCCATTCAAGCCCAGGTCGTCAACCTGATGAAGGACCTGCAGGATGAACTGGGCACGACTTATCTGTTCATCGCCCACGACCTGTCGATGGTCAAGTACATCTCCGACAGGATCGGCGTCATGCATCTGGGGCACATCGTGGAGACAGGGACGACAGACGAGATCTTCCAGGATCCGATCCATCCGTATACGAAATCATTGCTGTCGGCCATTCCGCATCCGAATCCGATCGTCGAGAAACAGCGCAAGGCGATCACCTACAACAAGGATGAGGAAGGCGTCGACTACGAAGCCGGTCACGAACACACCCTGAGCGAGACCCACAGGGTCCTGGCGACGGATGAAGAGTTCGCCAAGTGGACGGCGGCATGATCGTTTTGAAGGCAGTTCATCTGCCTTTTTGTTTTCTCCTGAGATAAAATGGAGTTGCATGAAAGAAAGAAGATACACATTTCATTACGCGCTGATACAGTCTTCCTACTGGATGACCTTTTGTGTCGCCATCTCTTTTGCGACGATCTATCTGCAGGGCATCGGACTTTCCAATACGCAGTTAGGCATCCTGAGTGCTTTGAGCAATCTCTCAGGCATGTTCATAGGGCCTTGGCTGGCCGGGAAGATGGACAGCGATGAGAGGTGGTCGGCCATGCGCCTGGCTCCTTATCTTCTGGGGATACAGGCTCTATCCTGTCTGATCTTGCTGGTGAAGG
>JAEEGG010025855.1_pt1 | contig 11260 bp, 5 predicted proteins | sample 9134161 | NCBI WGS metagenome assembly JAEEGG01 (sample SAMN16246543, study PRJNA631951) | gut metagenome | biome: gut microbiome; feature: rumen; material: CR-attached | host: Bos | place: Iran: Karaj | collected 2018-10
TCTGACTTTCGTCAAGGTCGCTCATCATACGGTCATGGAATTCTTCTTCAAGACCAAGACCTGACAGCATCTGTTCAATCTGATTTTCTGCCTCGTAGCCGCCAAGCTCACCAAACTCTGCTTCGAGCTCTGCAGATTTAATTCCGTCTTCTTCGGTAAAATCGGACTTGGCATAAATCTCATCACGAGCCTTGCTAACTTCGTAAAGTCGCGGAAAGCCCATCATAACAGTATCTTTTACAGAATACGAATCAAAGGCAAAGTGGTCCTGCTTTAACACAGCCATGCGCTCGCCCGGAGTCATAAATATTTCGCCGGAATCCTTTTCCAGTTCTCCGGACAGCAGCTTTAAGAAGGTAGACTTACCGGCCCCATTTGCACCGGTAATACCGTAACAGTTTCCTTTATTAAACTTAAGATTTACATCCTTAAAAAGCGGTTTTTCGCTGAATGAAACACTAACATCGCTAACAGTTATCATAGAGCCTATTAAACCAAAAAAAAGGAATTAGTGCAACCATATTTTTAAGGTAATTGATGGAAGAATTAGTTGACAAGATTATAATTATGACTATATTATGACTATATTATATCATATTAAAAGGAGGTTCTTATGACTACCCCGCTTTATGATGCAAAAGCACATTTTAGTGAATATGTGATTATGGCAGAAAAAGGAGAAACCGTAGAGATCACCAAGCACGGGAAAACAACTGCCGTTATTATTGGTCTTAAAGAATACGAAGAACTTAAAAGTAATTACCGTCCCTCTTTTATAGACAAGGTAAATGAGTGGAAACGAAAAACCGGTGGCCTCACTCAGGAAGAATACAGCGAATTTGAGCAGAACCTTACCCGCAGTAAAGAAAGCTACAGTCCTAAGGAGGCCCTCTTTTGAAAAGCATCTATCTTTTAGACACAAACATCATTTCTCAGGTAACTAAGCCGGAAGCAGACAGCTCGCTGCTTGCAAATATCGAATTACATAGCGGCACTTGTGCCATTAGCAGCATTACCTGGTACGAATTACAAAATGGAATTGGTCTTTTACCAGAGGGGCCAAAAAAAACAAAGCTTCAAAATTTTTTGTTTGATTATGTACAGGCCTCCTTCCCAATAATTCCTTACGACCTTCACGCTGCCTCCATAAATGCAGACATTACCAGCCGCCTTTTACCACTTGGCACACCCACCCCTATTTTAGATACCCAGATTGCATCCATTGCCCTTACAAATAACCTGATTCTTGTTACCCAAAATACCAGAGATTTCGAAATTTTTTGTGAGCATTTTAATTTGATGTTAGAGAATTGGAAATAAATACTTTTTTTATAACTATTATTGTTATAATTTGACAATACATAATTTATTATGTATTATAAGGAGATGATTAATGGAATATTCATCAAGGGAAGTTATCAAAATAATAGAAGCTGATGGTTGGTTTGAAGTTTCATGTGTGGGAAGTCACCATCAGTTTAAACATTCTGTAAAACAAGGGAGAGTAACTGTACCACATCCTAAACGAAAACTTCCGATGGGAACAGTTAAAAGTATTTTTAAACAAGCCGGGATTAAACCTAAGGAGTATTAATAATGAAAAATGAATATGCTTTTATTGCAATTTTTGAATATGCAGAAGATGGAATTAATATTTCTTTTCCTGATTTGCCAGGGTGTCTTTCTTGTGCAGAATTAGACTCAACAAATGAAGCTATAAATAACGCAAAAGAAGCACTTGGATTATACATTTTTGGTATGGAACAGGATGGTGAGATAATTCCTGAGCCAACAGATCTTAGTAAAATTAAAGTTAAGAAGAATTGCGTGCCAGTCCTTATAAACGTATTTATGCCTTCAATACGTATGTCTGTAAAAACTTCATTCGTCAAGAAAACTCTTTCTCTACCAGCCTGGCTTGCGGCTCTGGCTGATGAGAAAAAAGTTAACTGTTCAAAAATATTCCAGGATGCCTTAAAAGCTTTTCTTGGAATTGATGATACAAAAATTACCGCTATCGCTTAATACGCCCTTTCATCAAATACCAGGCACCTGCTGCAGCGCTCAGTATTGCAAGCATAACAACTATAAGCGCACTCTTTGATGAAGATTTTTCTTCCTGAGTGGCAGATATGATATCTTCTGCCATTACAGATTGAACTGTCGTAACAGAAGCTGTTCCTTTTTCTGTTGCGGTTGTTGTAGTTGTTGTGACTGTTGTTGCCGCCAGCGTTGTGTCTGCAATTGTGTTTATCTCCGGAATAACTTCCTGTACCTGTGTTACAGCTTTTTCTACAACAGTCTTAGCTTGAACTTTGGCAACAGACTTACTCTGCTTCTTAGCCTTTTTCTTAGAAGACTCTTTTTGCAAAGCCTTTTGAGCCGGAGCAGTCGTTGCTGCAGTTACAATTTCCTGAGCCTCAACCGGTGGTACAAAGTTTTTGTTACTTCCAAAGCCACCACTTGAACTACCACTACCCGCAACAAGTCCCTGCAGGAGTGCAAGGCCGGAACCTCGGATGTTTGCGTTTGGATCGTTGCCGCCACCACCATTAGAAGCAGGGAATACTGTAAGTTCAATGCCGTTTATTATAACTTTTACATCTGTCTGACCTATAGCGTTACCACCTACTTTATCCCATACATAAATCTTAAGAGTTAAACCAACTGCATCACTTGCTGCTAGGTTAATACATGCAGTTGATAGACTTAAAACATTTCCATCTGTCGGAGTATATCCAGTGAAGAAGATTTGATCTTTTATTGAATTATCTGCAGGCTGAGCATATACGACACCTGCATTTGATTCATTATTAACAGGAGCAGGAGCTAATGCAATAGAATGTACAACAGCATACTGAGGAAGGATAATGCTTACGATGTAGTCTTTCTTTAAATCGACCCAGCCTCCTGTATAACCTTCCGGAGCATCATTAGAATTTATCAATGTTACATTACTAATTGTTACATTCGAAGCATTTAATTCTGGAGTTGTAAGCCACCACTGAATACCATACTGGGCAGAATCTTTGTTACCAATGTAATAAACAGAAACATTGCCTAATGAATCCATTAAGAATAAAGCAAGACGTGTATGATGCTCTCTAACATTTGGTAATGGGAATATGTAATTTGTTCCAGAATTATTGTCTGTACCATCATTCATAGGCAGCCAGCCATTTGAAACAGGTGTTGCATTATAACCATCACTGCTATTTGTTGTCACACTCTTTACAATCTGGTACTTTACTGCATCCGGAATATCTGTCTTAGCATACAGTATCTGTGTTCCTTCGGCACACAGATTTGCTTTTTGATAGTCGCCGATTTTTTCAACATTTACATAAGATATGCTATTAACATCATCATAACCGGAACCATCTGCCTTTGGTTTTCTTGCTGCATAGCTGTGAGCCTTATTAATTCCATTTTGTTCTGTAGCTTTAGAAAGCACAGGTCCTGTGCTGTCAGCTATAAACTTATAACTGGCAATATTCTTTTGGTTTCCTACATTATCTTTTGCTATAATCACATAAGTGTCAGTACCCATATTATCTGAAAGTGCAAGAGTCTTATTTGTAATTGCAGTTACTGTTTCACTAGAACCTATTTTATAGAATAAAGTTCCTACTGTATAACCTGACTTTGTATCTGTAATATTTGTATCATCAAATTTAATACTCTTAACTGCCTGCGGATTATAGGTAATTGTAATAACTCCATTTGCATCGGTGCTAGAAACATAATTTCCAAGTACTGGAGGATTAGCTGTTAAGTCAGGTTCAGTTGCTGTTCCAGACTCTGTTTTGACTGTATGAGAAACTGATCCTACAGGACCTTCACTATCATAAACAATCTTAGTACTAACAGCAGATGAAACATAACCAACCTTATCTATTGCCTTAAAATAATAGGTTGTTGCTGTTGTAATATTTTCACAAGAGAAAGTATATGCATTTGTCGTAACAGTAATATCTGTCCAGTTTGTCTGATCTGTACTTACCTGGTATTTGGCTATATCATTTGAAGATGTATTAAAGGTAATAATTGCATTTTTACGACATAGGTAATATGTACCATTAAGCAAGTATCCATCATAAGTAGTACCTGTATTTTTACTCTGTACAGAAGCAATTGTTATTTCTGGAGCAGAACCATCTGCAGTAACAGTGAATGTCTTTAATGGTGTTTCGCGACCAACATTATCTTTTGCACTTATAACATAGGTCTGGCTTGAACCATCGGACAAGTCTAGTTCTATTATATAATGTCTTACACCTTCTGTAACTGTTGTCTCTATTTCTGAAGCATCATTAGTTCCTACCTTCTTAAAGAAATGTAAACCATTTCCATCAGGGTCATTAACACTAGTCAGGTTAATATAAAGTTTATTTACCTTGCTTGTGTTGTAGACAATTGTTCCGTTGCTGTCTGTATATGAACCGGATTCGGCATCATTATCATCATTTTTGAGTTTATAAGTAACAGTACCAGCAGGGGCAGAAACATCCTTTTTAAGAATTACAGTTTGAACTTCAGAAATATTGCCGGCTTTGTCTATTGCGCGGAAGTTGTATGTCGTTGCAGTTGTTGGAGCTGTAATTTCACATTTTTTATTTGTCGTATCTGTAATAGCTGTCCAGGTTCCTGTTCCCTGATCCCACTGCCATCGTGAATTTGGGATATCTGTAGCTTCAGAGCTTAATGTAATAACCGCAGTGTCACCTTCTATATACCAAGTTTTATCATTATTATCAAATTGATTCTTTTTTGCATCTGTTGGTGAACTTGACTTTGTCTGAACACCATGTTCAGGAATCGAAATTACAGGAGCTGTTTCATCATAGGTCCACTTTACAGTAGGTTGTGAATTACTGTAAGTATTTGGACCCTTTATATTTATTTCAGTTGAGAATTCAAAACCTGTATCAAGCTTTATTTTAAGCGTTTGATCAACAAAACTATCGGTACTCAAGTTTGCATGATTTAACGGAATATTAACTTCTTCTTCATCAGAAGAAAGATTAAGAGTACCAGTAACACTTCCGCCATTGTACATTAATTCATAACTGGTTGGTTTATTGACTGCTGTAAATGTAATTGTTGAATTTGATTTAAAGTAATTTGTTACAGCAGTAACTTGACCAGAACCATTTTTGGTTTCATACGCAGTAACATTACTATAAGTAAATTTATTATTCTTAACAGAAGGTGCAGGGTTGCTTTCAAAAGTTATTATTATTGGTTTTTTACATACCAGACCTGCACAGTTTACTGCATAAAAATATGTAGATCCCTGATACTTATCATTCCAATATTGATTTGAATCAGTTTTCTCAAAATCATAAGTGTATGTAGAAGTATTTGGATCATAATGCACATCAGTACTTATATCTGCATGTCCTGTAGAATAAAACTCTTCAAAATCATTTGAACCCATTTCCTGGTTTTTTACAATCCATCCAAGCAAAGGTTGTGTTTCTGTAGTTTTAAGCTGTACTGTAATTTTTGTGTTACTTCGTCTTGATTTTATCTGATGCTGTACCTTAGTATTTCCAGTATTCCATTTTTGAGTAAGTCCGGTTATTAAAGAATTAGTTTCACCAAATTTCTTACCGTTTACATCAGTAATAACAACAGTACTAGAAGCAGTATTACTTAATTCTGGTGCTGAATCAAGTCGTACCCATTTATTACTTCCACCATTAGTAAGACCTACAGAATCTGCCGGATTTCCAGCCCAGTCTATTACACCAGAAATAGAAATTGTTTCATTAGCACTAGGAGTTTCGTTGCCTAATGAATATCCTTCTCCTTCTGGGATATATGTTTTTATACGCCCATTAAAGTTTGGAAATTGTAAATCAGGGGTTCCAGTACCACCTGGATTTTGGATTCCCGAAAGCTTATCAATAATTGTATATTTTACAGAAGAATTTGTACTGTAGTAATTCTTGCCGTCGATAGTATTTACTTTAGTTGCTTCTGAAACATTCAGCACTGGCGGTGTATTATCATAAAGCCACAACTCAACTGAATTACTTTTCTTTAACTGTCTTATTTCACAGTTTCCTAAATAATCTTCAATAATATAGTAAAGCTTATATGCAACACCTTCGCCATTTGGATCTACAGAATCGTATTTAGGAAGTTCATTCTGGAGTTTGAAATTACCATTATTAAGCTTCTCTTTCATGTAATACCACTCAGAAGCATTTGGAGAGTTTGATGCGAGATTGAAATTACTCTGCTCTGGATCAATACTTGAAGAAGCAGGCCATGCAATTACTCGGCTTCGCATTGAATATGCACTCTCACTTCCCTCTTCTGAATCTGACAGACCACTGAAACGAACTGTATCACTAAAGCCGTTTGTACCTCCGAATTCAACCAAATTTGTTTTTGATTCGGAGTTGAGTCTGTAGAATGCAACTTCGGAGTTATTTGGTGTAGACAAATAATTTGTATTATTCCATGCCGTTGAGTCAACATTATTGTAACTTGGCAACCCTACCTCACCATCTACAACCCAAGAAACAGTGGTATTATCACCAGTAAACGACGTAGGTCTTATTAATCTTTCTGTTATATTACCACAACCATCTTTTACAATAAGAGTTAATGGAGGGCAATCATAGTCTGGAAGTTCAATTACAATATCACCTGCTGAATCTACATAACTATATATATAATAATCTTTTGTCTGGGTTTTATATCCATCTTTGTATTTTTGATTATTGTTGTTTTGTATAGAATTCTTTTTATATTCATGCCAGCTAAGATATTCACATCCACCCGGCATCCATGAACCAAATGGTGTATAATCTGGGTCCATATTAGAACCTGTATATCCTCGATAAGAGTAATACCAGTGAGAAACAGTATAATACTCTAATGGAGATGCTGTCTTTGATACATTGAGTCCAGAATATTGATCTTTATCTGAAGCTGCCTGCCCATTCAATAAAGTATCTTGAGATGAAAGTCCTGAACTAAGTTTAATCTTAATTACATAAGGATTATCTGTTTGTCTTATTACATAATCCGCAGAATATAAAGGATCAAAATTTTCGTTAGTAATTCCTCTGAAATTATAGATTCCTTTATCAAAAGTATGCGGAATCAGAGTACCGTTTATATAGAACCTTGAATTACTATCTGGAGGTACTATGGTCATGTAATTGTCAATATCAGATACATCAGAAGCAAATGAATTATCTGCTACAACATGCATTGATTTAACAGATGTTGTATTTCCAGCCTTATCATAACCAAATACATCCCATTTTCCCGTTACAGAACCATAAGCATTTACAGAATCACCAATATCGTCATTTGATGTTAACTTCCATCTTGTATTGCAATAGTTCTTATCAAATACGTCAGAAGCAACATTTATTGATTCTTTCCTATAGAAATAAACATTGTCTTCATCATTTCCAAAAGTTACACCATAATTTTTTTCACCATTAACTGGATGAGGCCAAACAGATTCTGAAGTTATTCTAGTATCATACTTTGAGTAGAAACCATTTCCCAACCAAACAGGAGGAGTTTTATCCAAAACAATAGTATATGAAGAACCACTATTTTTAACACCACTCAACTGGCCGGATTTTATAGTAACTTTCTTATCGCCGTCGGTGGTTGGGTCTGTGAGTTTAAGATTATTAATTATAAGCTCTATTGTAGAGTTTTCTGATTTTTGAATGAGTGCATGTTTACCGTTTTTCTTAAAGGTTACGGTCTTTTTATCTGAAGAAACATCAAATGTATAATTAATTGTATCTGAACCATCTATACTTTGAATTGTTGTTGCGCTGTCAAACTCGGCAGCTCCATCTATTGTAAGTGAGTAAATACCAGAACCAGCTGATGATGTTGTTATAGAAATTTTTGCATTTACTTCTTCGTTATTTGTAAAGCCGGCCTGTGCATCCAAACAATTTGTTTCGGTTTCTTTATCTGAAATTGTAAATGTAGAAGTAGCAGGAGCCAAATTATCATATCTGAATTTTGAAATGTTATCGAGGGAAACAGATCCTTCTTTACTTGTTATTGTTGTGAAGGCATCTTTGACAGCTGGAGTAGCTGTATTTGAATCCGAAATATTTGTTGCTGTATCGTTAATCTTAACGGCAACTTGAGAACCGCCTGAAGCTGTGCTTGAAGCAAGTTCTACATTTGTAATCTTAACGGCAGCAAATCCGTTTTGATTCTTAACTGTGTCGCTTCTGTTTTTAATTGTGATTGTATTATTTGAAGTGCTAACTTCTCGTTCAAGTGCATAGCCTGCTGCAGCCCATGTTGAAGAATCTACAGCATAAATCTGAGAATCGTCAGTGAGGTTGACTGTAGAACCGCCAAAGTCGAATACTTTAGCACCAGAAGTTGCTTCGGTGAATTTTACATAAATATCTGTTCTTGGAATTGTAAGATCTGTATTATTACTATCTTTTATTGTGAGCATATTATAATCTGCCCAATATTCTGAAGTTGGAGTTGAATCGCTGAACCAGATACCTTCTCTAAGATTTGGAATATAAATCTGCTCGACAATAGGTGCAACAGGGTCTATATATGCATTTGTTTTTTGTGCTGTATTAGTAGTTGTAATGTTGCCAGCAGCATCCGTTACTTTTACATTAACCTCATAGTCACCTTCGGCATCTGAACCAAACAATGTCAAACCTTTAATTTTGATTTGTGAATTAAATTCTATCTGCGGTGTGTCAAAAGTTAATGTATTGCCAGAAGTTGTATAGGCTGTGAATGCAGTTGTGCTATCACCTATTGTTACAGTGAGTTTAGACTTATCTGCAACTGTTGCGCCGTAGGCAGTTACGCCATTCTGTTTAATTTCAAACTCAAGAGACTTTATTCCCGAAGTATGTTCAACTAATGGGATTACAAGAGTTTGGGTATTAAGATAACTGTTAGATACAATGCCGTCTGTTGAACCTGCATCTGCAACAAATGAAAGATTACTAAAGGTTGGATTTGTTCCGTCGTATTTAATAGCATCAAGCTGAACGGCATCGGAAATATTTCCAAGGTCATCCATAAGAGCATAAGTAAGAGTTACTGGACCATCGCTTGCAGGAGTTGGGAAGCCCGAATAATCTTCTGTGACAGATTTCCATCCGCTATCTGTAGGAGAAATTGTATTTACCCATGAAGTATCTGCTGTAGGCTTAACAATCCACTTCATCTTGCTGTTCAAAGAAGAAAGATTTGCGTTTCCGGCATCGGCAATAGATGTGTTTCCAGAAATCTTAATTCCTGCATAAGTTGTAGTATTGTAATATCCATCTGCAGTTGCATTACCTGATGGTACTACAAACTGTTTATTTGCAGCTGCATCCGGCTTTGTAGTATCTTTTACAACAAAAATAGAACGGTAGTTGTTGTTGTACTCTTGTTTTACGTAGCTTTCTGTTTCGCCGCTGTTACCTACCATATCTACTGCCCACAGATCAATCTTAATAAGACCATCCGGCAAAGAACGCAAGTCGTAAGTAAACAAGGTACCGTTATTTCGTGTTTGCTGACCATTTGAATCTGTGAAAACTTCCTCAAAGGTCTTTTGAATTATACAATCTGAATCTTTTAGTCCAGGTGCATAACCAATATCTTTTGTTTCAAGATAATAACTATTTGAAACTGTTGTATTGTCTGCAAAGGCTTGAGCAGAAGTTGTTACAGGATTTCCGTCCTTATCTATGTAAAGACAGGCACGAATCTGAATAAGAGCAACATCAGTTTCGCTTGTTGTATTCTGATCTACGGTAACGTTTGCACCTGCACCGGCAATATCACTTGCCTGTACATAAATATTAAGATAATCTTTTACACGTTGAGTAAGAATTTCTTTCTTATTATTTGAACGTAAGTCAGCATCTTCGGCAACATAATCAGCAATATCATTTGAAGCACTATCTGCTGCTGTTTTGAATACGGGTTCAGTTTCTCCGGTTATAATATATTTATATTGTTCAAATCTATTATTTTCAGAAAAGTCTGCATCCGGAGCTGCCCAAAGTGTTTCAATACGAGGAGCAAGACTGTCAAGCTTTACACCGGTTGTAAAACTAAAGGAATATTTTCCGTTCATTCCATAACCGTCTGTATCGCAGACATCTTCATAAATATTTACTGTAATCTGGCTGTTGTTATCAAAGTAATATCCCTTATTAGGAGAAATTGTAAGCATTTTTCCTGTTTTCCCAAGAGTGATAGTACAGTTTTGAGTAATATCCTTTGCACCAAGCTCACCAGAAGTTTCTGTAAGAACGGCACTACCAGAAGTAATTACAATGTTGCTGTTTCCAAACTCGTCCTTTAAGCTGGCCGGGTCAATTTTCTTTGAAAAAAGAATACGAATAGAGGTATTACGTACAACGTCTGAACGTCCATTAGACGGAACCGAGGTAACAACTGTAGGTCTTTTTGCAACAATCGGGATAATAAAAATATCGTTGCGTTCTTTGTAGATTTTTACGGTGGTGGTTGGTTCGGTTGGGGTTGAAAAAACTATTTCGCTGGCAGGGAGTTCCAGCGGTGCAAATTTTTCGGCATAGGCTTCGGCGCTTTCGTAAAAAAGTGATGAATGCTGCTGGGAAGCCGGAAAGTCGGTTGTAGAAAAGGCAGCCCATTTTACAAAGCCGTAGTCATCGCTGGTAACTGCTGCAATTTCTGAAGCTACATCAACCTTCATTGAGGTATAACCGGAAGGGTCAGTTGTACCCATTTTGGAGTTGGCGTAACGAATATAAACCGAAATTGGTGCGGCATTTGCGTCATGAACTTCGGATTCAATCTTGTCTACAAAGCCGTCGTCGCTCATCCAACTGTTACAGGAGCCTGCAAAAAGTGCGGCTGTAAGTGCGAGGCATACAACTAAAAATTTTGATAAGTTTTTGTTTAATCTATTCATTTTCCCTTCCTCTTTTTTCCAACGATAAATGCAGCTGCTACCCCAAGCGCACCCAAAACTGCAGCAAGAATAATTCCAATTGGATTTTTGCGCGGGGCTGGTTCTACGACTGACGATGGTTCAGCAATTTGAACTGGTTGTTCTGTAGACCCTTCGTTCTGCGGTTCCTGAGCTTCAACCTGTGGTTCCTGAGGCTCTCGAAGGACCTCCTCCACCACCGGCTCTTCCTTTACGACTAGCTCTGGCTTCTCCACCACTGCCTGTGTCTTTTCATCGACTTCCGGCTCTTCTTTATGTACTGGAACTTCTTCTGTTACTGTGTTA
>JAEEGG010025856.1_pt1 | contig 11259 bp, 5 predicted proteins | sample 9134161 | NCBI WGS metagenome assembly JAEEGG01 (sample SAMN16246543, study PRJNA631951) | gut metagenome | biome: gut microbiome; feature: rumen; material: CR-attached | host: Bos | place: Iran: Karaj | collected 2018-10
AACATTGTTTAGCTTCAGTTCGGTTTCGAGGCTGGTCATGGCGGCTTCTGTGCCTTCTATAATGTTCTGCTTGCCAGACCTTGCCGCCTGCACCATCTGGTCGATGGTGCGGTCGCCCTTGCGAAGGAAATGCTCTGTGAAATAATATGTTATATCATATAGGCATACGGTTTTCTGGTAAAATATGAGTTGCTTGTAATTCTTTTTCTTAAGAAAAACAATCTGCTGGTTTTCGTTGCCGTTCTTAATGTCGGATTCCATCTCTCAAATATTTTTGCAAACTTAACAAATAATCCCCTTTCCCGCATTGCAAAAATCATTTAACTTTGTGCTTCCAATAAAATAAGTATGTATGAAGAATTGTAGCTTTTGCGGTGCTGAGAATGAAGATGCTGCGGTATTCTGCGAGGAATGCGGGCATAACAAAAACGACAATGGAAAATAAAGCAAATTAGAAGATTATGATGATAGAACAAAATACCAACTATGCCTATAAGATGAAATACATGGGCAATCCCACTTTCGACAAAGTGAGGGATTTGTCCACCAAATTCTACCTCGAATTGCCACAAGGACTAAAGGACGAACTCCATGAGGCATTGCACAGAGGCATTGATATTTTGGATTCAGAACCGCAAATGGTCGCCTATATTTTCGCTTACGGAAAGATGCACCAAGCAAAACTAAATTACGCCTTTGATAAATTGTCGGATAATTTTTTTGAACAAGAAGAAATTAACATTGTTGACTATGGCTGTGGGCAAGCCATCGGAACAATGTGTTATGCCGATTTCCTTCGTAAAAACCATTATTTGCAAAAGGTAAAAACTATCACTCTAATTGAACCTTCCGAAATATGCTTGAAACGCGCTGCACTGCATACTTCTGCATTCTTTCCAGAATCAGAAATAAAGACCGTGAACAAGGGATTTAATGACCTAAATGAAAATGACATTATTTGTAGCGAAGAAACACCTACGCTTCATATTCTTTCTAATGTACTGGACATATTAAATTTCGATATTTATAATTTTGCTGAACTGATTAAGAACAATTTGAAAGGCAAGAACCAATTTGTTTGCGTAGCGCCATACTATAACGGCAATGAAAAAGACAAAAGAATGGATTTGTTTGCAAGCAAAATCAATGGTTCTAATATCATTACCCGCAAATATAAAGCGAATGAATTTATACCCGAAAAAGAATGGACTTGCAAAATAAGTTGTTTTCAGAAAAACACAAATGAAAATGATAACAACTCAAGAATCACTCGTGAACATTCAACACAGTCCCAAGAAGCATTTGTTAAAGAGGAGCGAAAACCTTTTAACTACGCTGAGGCGAAGCAAAAATATAGTTTTAGATTATTTAAGTCTAAAACTACTGGAGAATTATATGCCAGTATGACTGACAAGGAAGGAGTTAGTAGTTTTGTCAAGTTGTGTGCTCCTTCTCTGGCAAAAGCCAAGACATTTGTTCTAACAACAAAGTATGAAGTCGTAAAAGGCAAAGAGGTTGCCCATTATTACGCTAGGCTAGAATAGGATGATGCATATTTTGAGAAAATTGTTGCCTATTCAGCCGCATCGCAAAAAATTTTCGGAATATTTTTCCATAAAATGGAAATCATAAAATGGAAAAATAATTTGTACAGTTTAAAAGGCTAGCAATTAAAGGATTAAAAATCCTAACATTCATATAGTCTGGATTGTTGCTAATGCAACGAGCTAAAGGTTACAAATCCAGACAACATTGAGAATTCTCGTCTCTTCCTACATATCCTCCATCGACAGCAGTCTATATTCAATTTTGTAACCGTCGAGATTCGGCTTCAGCACTTCCGACTTGGAGATTAGCGTTTCTGCATTCAGTTTTCGGGGATTGCGTTTCACTTCGGCAATAACGGCTTTTTTGTCACAATTTATAAATTGTCATTTTATAATATGCTGTTTATTAAAGGAATAACATAAAGCTAACTTAACCGCCATTAAGTTAATGGTGGTTAAATTAAAATATAATGAGGTATTATATGTTCGAAATTTATCTTATGTTGTCCTTTCGGATTTGCAACCTTAAGCTCGCCCTATGGACAACCTTTAGCTCGCTGCCAGAGGCAGCAATCCGAAAGGCTTGAATATCAGCATTTGTAATGCGAAAACAGAACGCCATTAAGCGGATTAAAAATCCTAATATTCATATAGTCTGGATTGTTGCTAATGCAACGAGCTAAAGGTTGCAAATCCAGACAACATTGAGAGGAGGAAACGATTTGTTGTAAAAGCAATATTTATTAATTTTTTCAGTGCGTTGAAGAAATTTGTACAAAATTATTCATTGCGTTGAAGATTTTAATTATTTTTGCATCGACAAAAAGAATGAATTATGATTGAAAGAAGATTGGCAAATGTTATTTCAAGTTTGTTGACAAACCAAAAGGTTATGCTTGTATATGGAGCAAGACGAGTTGGTAAAACCGTATTAATCAGGCAGGTGTCGGAAAAGTATGCGGGAAAGACTTTGTTCCTGAACGGAGAAGATGCTTCTACGGAAGTAATGTTTCGGGAAAGAACAGCAGCGCATTATAGGCAATTGCTTAGCGGAGTTGACCTTTTAATAATTGATGAGGCACAAAATATTCCTGAAATTGGCAAAATATTGAAGCTGATAGTTGATGATGTTGAAAACATTCAGGTCATTGCATCTGGTTCTTCCTCATTTGATTTGCGAAATCAAACTGGCGAGCCATTGGTCGGAAGGTCATACACTTTCCACTTATCGCCATTGTCTGCTGAGGAATGGCTGACGCAAATTCCTGCCGCACAATTATATATGGATCTTGAAGAACGTCTTGTATATGGCAACTACCCTGAGCTTCTTTCTATTAAAAGTTTTGAGCAAAAGCAAATGTACTTAAGCGAGCTTGCGCAATCGTACCTGCTTAAAGATATTCTGACATTGGACGGCATAAAAAACTCAAGCAAAATGTATAATCTATTGCGCTTGGTTGCTTTTCAAATGGGGAGCGAAGTTTCGTATGACGAACTCGGCAAACATCTGTCGTTGAGCAGGAACACTGTGGAAAAATACCTTGATTTGCTAGCAAAAACTTTCGTAATATATCGGCTTCCGGCGTATTCGCGTAATCCGCGCAAGGAGGTCAGTAAAGCTGGCAAATGGTATTTCTACGACAATGGCATTCGAAATGCTGTAATTGGAGATTTCCGTCCGCTTGCAATACGGCAGGATGTTGGGGCATTGTGGGAAAGTTATATGATATCGGAGCGTATGAAACTCAACGACAACAGACACGACACTTCTATGTACTATTTCTGGCGAACATACAATGGACAGGAAATTGACTTGATAGAAGAGCGCAACGGAGAATTGAAGGCTTTTGAGTTCAAGTGGGGAGATAAAAAGCCGAAGTGTCCCAGTTCGTTCAAGGACAACTATCCCGATGTGCCATTTACATCAGTAAATAAATCCAACTTCATTGATTTTGTAACGAAATAATTACTAAATTTTTCATTGCATTGAATAAATTAGTACAAAAATCTTCAATCAGTTGAAGATTTTCATTATTTCGCATAGCTCACAAGTGTGATTACTTTGTGTACGAAAGATTATTGCTGGGGCTTTTTACGAGAATATCACTACATATCCTCCATCGACAGAAGCCTATATTCAATTTTGTAGCCGTCGAGATTTGGCTTCAGCACTAATTTACCTTATCACCCATTTCCCAGCACCAACAATTTGCTCTTTCGCTGTGCCCGGGTAAATTGTAGCTGATGCGCCTACTGGAACCGTAATTTTCAGTTCTGTTGCATTTATTTCAACGCAAATGTCGCCAAAAGGTGTCGGTTTTGTTGCCATTACCCAGCTGATGCCATCTGCGGGTTGTGGGTCGATGAAAAAATGTCGGTAGCCGGGAGCCGACTCATCGGGACGGATGCCAGCCAAAGCCTGATAGAACCATGTGCCGATGCCGTTGTAGCAGTTGTGTACGCGACTGCGCTCATGTCCCCACGATTCCCAAGTTGCGGTTGCGCCGTTGGCAATCATATATAGGTATCCGGGGTAGTCGGGCTGGCGCAAGATGGTTGCCATCAAGTCGGTTTGCTTGGTGACGGTTGCCCATTCGGTAAAAATCGGCAGGCCGAACAATCCGACGGCAATATGCGACTTGTGCTTTCCGTACGAATCGGCTAAAAGTTGCTTGGTAACTTCTTGTGCTACATTGTTTTCGGCTGCAATGCCTGTCAGTAGGGCGTAGGCGTTGTCGAAAGGTGTTCCGTTGGCATAACTATGCGTTTCGGGATGGTAGAACTGCTTGTGTATGGCGGCATTCAGCCGTTTGCGCTTGTCGGCGAACTTTTGTGCATCGTCAGTGTAGCCAAGCAGGTTCGCCATCTTTACCATGTCGGCAAGACATTCGCTGATGAAGCAGTTGTTGGAGTGTATTACCGACTCGCCGCCCATATCAATGCCTTCGGGAGCAAGCCAGTCGCCGAGGAACCACATACGCTTTTTGGTGTCGGGCCAAGGTTGCAGAAGTTCATCCTTGCTGTGCTTCTCGACAAATCCGAGCCAAAGTTTCATCTTGTCGTAAAGTTTGTCAATCAGGCGGCGGTCACCATAGTTAAGATATGTCCGCCACGGTGCTTTTATTATGAATCCGCACCAGTACGGGCCGCCACCAGTTGGGAACGATGGTGCCACATACGCAAGCGAGCCGTCGCTGTCGATTGACTCGCCCCAGGCCGTAAGCCAGTTTAGGTAAGTCGGAAGCACTTCGTACATAGTCTGCAAGGTCATTGTGGATGAATTGCCGTCGCCACCGTAGCCCATCCGTTCAAGATGCGGACAATCGACCATATATCCGTTGAAAGTAAGGCACTGCAGTGTGTATTTTACAAGGTCGTGTATTGCGTTTATTCTTTCGTCGGAGCAGGAGAAAGTCGCCGACTTTTCCATATCGAGTGCGCTCATTTGCAAGGCTTTGGTTTCGCGAAGTTCGGAGTTGCTTACTTTTACATACCTGAATGCGTGATGGTGGAATTTGTTGCAGAAACTTTCGCCCGGTTTGCCGTTTGCAATGTAAATGTCGCTTTCGCCCTGACTTTCAAATTTTCCTCCAGCAGGTATATAGTCGGTGTATTCCATTGTAACTTCCTGACCTTTCTGCAACTGACCGAACGAAATTTGCAACCATCCTGTAATTGCCCGTCCAAAGTCGATGACGATAGAGCCGTCAGCTTGCTTTTCGATAGATTTGGGCATTAAAGTGTCGATTATGCGGTTGCCCTCGAAAAGTTGTGGTGAGGTGCGCATTCCTTCAACATTGCAGACTGTTGCGGATTGCCATTGTGTCTGAAAATTGGCATCAACGCGCTCTCCGCCGAACTGCAACGGCATCCAGGTGCCTGTGTAGCTGTAACCGCTTGGCGAAGCCTGCCATGAGGCATCGGTCTGGAGTATGGTCTTGCTTGCGCCGTTTGAAAGTTCGCAGATTTCGGCTTTTACTAGCGGTCCATCGAACGGAACGCCGAAAATATTGTTGCGGAACCAGCCTTGTCCGAGCCAGATTGTGATTTCATTTTCGCCGTTGCGGAGGTATGGCGTAATGTCGTAGGTCACAATCAGCGAGTGCTTGTCGAGCTGGGAGACGGCAGGTTGCAAAATCTTGTCGCCGACTTTCGTACCGTTTATGCGAAGTTCGTGGTAGCCAAGCGAATTGATGTGTGCGAGGACTTTGGTTTTGCCTTTCTGCAACTTTACGCTAAACTTTTTTGTGAGCATCGGTGTCGGTGCAAGTCCGTTGCCTTGCTTGCAACCGATGTATTGGCCGTTCATAGAGCCGAGAATGCCGATGCCAAAGCGTTCTATTTTGCTCCATCCAGAGCAAGCATCGTTTTCGTCCCAAGTGCGAACGCGCCAGTAGTAAAGTTGCCGTTCTTGCAAAGGAGCGCCTGTGTAGGCAACCATAATTTGTTCGTCCGACTCTACTCGCCCGCTTTCCCAGATGCCGGCACGACCTTTTGCGAGTGCGGCACTGTCGGAAGCGATTTGTATTTCGTAAGCCTTTTGCTGCTGGTTGTTATGCGTGAGCGTGTTCTTCCAGCTGAAATGAGGATTTGTTGTTTCGATGCCTAGAGGTGCTTGCAAACCTTCGCAGCGCAAGTCGAAGACTTGTGCGATGGCGGTTGTGCAAAGAAAGCAGAGGGATAATAATGTGAGGAGAATGTGTTTCATCGTTTGAATGCCTGCGGCGTTTCTAGGTTTATGGGCTTGAAGGCTGACAGGCTAACAGGCTTGCAGTCTTACGGTCTGGCTGACTGTCAGACAGGTCTTCTGCTAGACAATTAGACTTTTAGCCTTCTCTTCTTTTAGCCTTTTAGCTCAATAAAAATCCTTAAATCATTTTTGCATCTTGTCAGCCCAATCGTAAATCGTAATTCGTCAATCGTAAATTCACTTTACTGCCTTTGGCGTCCAGCATTCGAAGAATCTCATTACCTTTTCCTTGTTGTAGCTTTTGCCTTCTTCGAGGAAGCCTGAGTCCTGGGTGTGGATTACCTTGCCGTTCTCGTCGAGCACAACGAATACCGGGAAGCCGAATCGAGCAGGATTTCCGAGCCTTTTCATCATTTTTGCGGCATTTTCCTTTTGCACTTCATCCGACTGGCGAGGATTGTAGTTGACATGGATATACACAAAATTATCATTGACCAACTTGTTGATAGTGCTGTCGTTGGTGATAAATTCTGCAAACCGCAGGCACCACGGACACCAGTTGCCACCAACCTGACAAATTACGAATTTTCCTTCCGATTTTGCTTGTTTCAAGGCCTTGTCGATTTGCTCCATCTGGTTGACATTCTCGTCATAAACCTTCTTTGGTGCGGTCTGTGCGGTTGCCGACAATGCGAAAATTGCTAATAATGCGACAGTTATAAACTTCTTCATTTTGTATATTTATCAATAGTCCAGTCCTTTCTTGTTGAACATCATGAATCCGAGGTGGAACATGAAGTACCAGTTGACTTTATCGTCGTCCAAGTAGTTGATGCTTATTCCCAAAGGTCCGAAGCGAGTATTATATACGAGTGCTGCGGATGCCATCATGTAGTAGTATGTGAAACTTTCGGAGTAAGCAGGTGTGTATATGTTAGATGTAAGTTCTTCCTTTATAATCTTTTGGAAAGGCATGTAGAAATAGAATTCCGTTCTGAGGTTCAGCCTTTCTGTAATGTTTACTATTGGCTTTACACCAATGGCGAAGAAGTTGTTTGCTCGGTAGTTTGTGAGCAACAGCGTCTTGGAATTCATTATAGGGGTGAAGGCTGGTGCGTACAGTACACTCGATGAATAGTTGCGAAGCAATGGCCTGTTGCTTACGAAAAGTTGAGCGTATGCTCCTATCGTCAGGTATTTTACTATGCGAGAATAGTGGTCGGCGACTAGGTTCAGTTGTAGCCAGCTGTGCTTCGTTGTGAATATATCGTCAAGAGCGGTGGTTGAACCTGGGTTATTCTTTTCGGTTCCTACAACATGACGGAAATCTATTACAAAATTTTGCCCAGCTGTAGGATACATTATGTAGTTTAATGTGTTGTAGTTAAATAGTAGACGGTCGGAAAAATATTTGAAACTTGTGATGTCGGCAGTATCGGCGGCTTGATATGACGATACTTGGAAGTACGAGTACTTTTGTTCTCCCGATGATATGCCGATTTTTATAATGGAATGTCTTGAAATAGGTGTGGCGATGTCGAATCTTACATTGTTTTCGTAGTCTATTATGTATGGCGGTTGGTATGTCATCGATAAAACTCTCGAGCTGCCCTTGAAGAAGTCGTATCGGTTAAGTGTGCCCGAAAGTTCAAGCGAGAAAGGCTGGTAGGTTGGGATGTCGATGCGTCCGCCAATCATTGCCGAAGCGTAGAATCTGCCATAGTAGAAGTTGGCTTTGAATAGTCCCGAAATCCTGCCGAGTAGTTTGTACGAACCGCCCAGATATACCATGCTTGATGCTCCATTTGAAACAACTGCTCCCACGCCGAGCGATGTCCTGTTGTCTTTCTTTATTTTTAGTCTTAGGTTGAATTCTCCAGTCGAATCGTTGTATTCGGCAATAGGTGTGGCCTGTTTTATCTGATAGTCGGAAATCAGCTTGTAATAGTTCGACTCTATTGTATTGAAGTCAATGCCATTTTTTTTCGTTTGTTTCTTTATTCGTTTGAGATTTAGAGATCGTTCGATGTATTCCTTTTCGTAATCTTTTAATTTGCCGTCAATATATATGCTGTCGAATTTGAGTTCTGGCAGATTTTCTCGGTATATTTTACGTTCTTCGTTCAGTGCGGAACTATCTTTTCTTCGGTCGATTAGGTTTTTTATGCTGTCGATGACACTGTTGCAATACACGTAGCCGGAATTTACGGCATAATCCAGCTTTTGAAAATCCATAACGCCAACATCCTTGAATTTTATTGACAGTATATATCCCTTGTTTTCATTGATTTCCATGCTTTTTTGTTCTCCCATGATGAGATTTGTAATCTGCGCCAGCAGGTCTTCGGAGTCGGGCGGATCATCGTTGCCAAAAGCGGAAACATGTACACCTATAATAATATCGGGATTGAAAACCTTGCGCATCGTCTCGATGGGGAAATTGCTATAAATGCCTCCATCGTAGTAAAGTGTGCTGTCGAGTTCCACAGGCTTGAATACCATTGGAATTGCCATTGATGCGCGGATTGCAGTGCCAAGGTCACCCTTGTCGAATATCTTTTCTCGGTTGTTGTAGACATCGGCAGCAACGCACCTGAACGGGACAAACAGGCTGTCGAAGTTGTTGTGGGCTTCTGCCGAACTCCGTGCGAAAAGGTCGATAAGGCCTAAATCCATAGGCTGAGTGGCTATTATGTTTGTGGGCAATGCCAGTGCTATCTTTTGTTTCTTTTTGCGGAGATCGACGCGTAGGAGCGACACATCGGGTTGCTCGTACTTGAAAAAGTCAAGGTATTTGTTCGGCAGTTTGCCCTTGTAGTAATTCTTGAAACTCGGACTATTGAATATTTTGATCATGTCATCCGGCGAATAGCCAGAGGCGTATAGTCCGGCAACAATTGCTCCCATCGATGTTCCCGTTACATAGTCGATGGGGATTCCGTGTTCTTCCAGTGCCTTTATTACACCGACGTGAGCATATCCTTTCGCGCCTCCGCCGCTAAGCACGAGGCCAACAGTCTGTGCGTTCGCTATGCTACAAATGCATAACAAACTGATTGTTAGTATACATAATATGCGCGTTGCTTTAGTCACAAGTGCATTAAATAAACCATGCAAGTTAATAAGATTTTTCTAAAAAATAGTTTTGCATATTATAAAATATTGTGCCTTTTTGAAAAGGTGGATTTTGCAGATTTATTATTACTTTTACACGCTAAAAAAATGACAATGCATACCGCCGATGTTCTTCTTCCGCTTTCGCTACCTGGGACATTCTCTTACGAGGTTCCAGATGAGCTTGTTGTGTCAATGAAGCTCGGAGTGCGCGTTCTTGTAAATTTCGGCAAAAAGAAGATTTACACGGGCATAGTAGTAAATATTGAGGAGCGTGATGATGCCTTCGATTTCAAGATGAAGCCTATTATTGCCCAGCTGGATGATGAACCTTTCATTTCGGAACCGCAGCTGAAGTTGTGGAATTGGATGGCATCGTATTATTGTTGCAACATTGGCGAAGTGCTCATCGCTGCTGTGCCTAGCATACTTTTGCCTACTAGCGAAACAAAATATGTGGCGTCGGCAAGTCCATCAGCAGATGACCCTCTTGTCAGAAGCGATTTGGCGGTATATAATGCCTTGGCGCTGAGCCATGTGAGCATGTTGTCCGAAATTATTGATGTCACAGGGATTAAAAATCCGCTTCCTGCGCTTCAGCGGCTTGTCGCGCGAGGTTTGGTTTCCGATGAGCAGGTGATTTCGAAGCAATATAAGCCTGTAGAGCGCAATTATGTCTTGTTTTCGACTTTGGAGGCCGAGAAAAATCAAGTGGCACTCGACAAGATAATGTCCAAGAACGGAAAGCAAAAGTTTATTATCGAAACGCTTGTTGACATTTGCCAGCTTCGTGGAACCGATTGCGTGGAGGTTGAGGAGCGCGAAATACTGGAGCGTTGCGATGCGTCAAAGTCAAGCCTTCAGAGCCTGCAGAAGTATGGTTTGTTGCAACTTTACCGCAAAGTACGCGAAATCCAGTCGGATGACGCTGATGCTGGCGATGTGATTTTGTCCGACGCCCAGCAGAAGGCTTTTACCGAAATAAAAACTGCCTTTTCCGAGAAACATCCAGTCCTGTTACATGGTGTGACGTCGAGCGGAAAGACGGAAATATACATGAAACTTATCCGCGAAACACTGAATCCTGGACGGAAAGTCCTTTATCTGTTGCCCGAAATAGCAATCACAGCACAAATAATATCGCGTCTCGAGAAATATTTTGGCACATCGGTGAAAGTTTATCATAGCAGGCATACGTCATCGGCGAGGGCAGGCGTTTACAATGCCGTCCTTGGTGGCAAGTATGAAATAATATTGGGCGTGAGGTCTGCGATATTCTTGCCTTTCGACAATCTTGGCTTGGTTATAGTCGATGAGGAACACGAAAACTCATACAAGCAGTTCGATCCCGATCCTCGCTACAATGCCCGCGACATGGCCCTTGTGCTTGGCAAGATTCATGACGCCAATGTGATACTTGGTTCGGCAACACCATCTGTCGAGTCGTACAGCAATGCAAGGCAGGGGAGGTATCGTCTCGTTGAGCTAACCGAGCGCTATGGCAATGTGCAGTTGCCTGAGATAGAGGTCGCCGACATGAAGGACGCATATTTCCGTAAGGTTAACAAAGGTCATTTTCATCCCATGCTTATTTCGGCAATCAATGCTACTATTTCGGCTGGCGAACAGGTCATTCTGTTCCAGAACCGCCGCGGATATTCCTCAATGCTCGAATGCAAGGACTGCGGATATGTGCCTCACTGCAGCAACTGCAATGTAAGTCTTACCTTGCACAAGTTCGACAACAAGTTGGTTTGCCACTATTGTGGCGAAAAGTTCAGTGTGCCAACCGTATGCCCTAGTTGTGGAAGCACAAAGATTACTGCGAAGGGTCTTGGCACCGAAAAAATTGAGGAGCAGGTGCAGTCGTTGTTCCCTACGGCACGTTTGGCTCGCCTTGACTACGAC
>JAEEGG010025863.1_pt1 | contig 11257 bp, 6 predicted proteins | sample 9134161 | NCBI WGS metagenome assembly JAEEGG01 (sample SAMN16246543, study PRJNA631951) | gut metagenome | biome: gut microbiome; feature: rumen; material: CR-attached | host: Bos | place: Iran: Karaj | collected 2018-10
ACATCGGGGTCGTAGTTGCGGGCCAAGGCGACAGCGGGGCGCCAGCCTTCGAGATCACGGACGATGGTGACGCCAACGCTTGATCCCTGGCGCGGGGGCTTGACGACAACTGGAAGCGGCAGCCGAGGAGCGTCGCCGGGGTCTTCGTCAGGAGCGATTACGTACCCATCCGGAATCGGGACGCCGGCGGCGGCGAAGGCCGCGCGGGATAGGGTCTTGTCGAAGCTCACGCGCGAACTCTCGACGTCGGAACCAACGTACGGCACACCCATCCGCTGGAGGTCTGCCTGGACGCCGCCGTCCTCGCCGTAGGCGCCGTGGAGCGCGATAAACGCCGCCTCAGTCCCTTCCGGAAGGGTAAACCGGTTCGCCTTGTCAAGGACCACCTCGCTGACGTCGCAGCCCGCCTCGCGGAGAGCGGCCGCGACGCCATGTCCCGAAAGCATCGATATTTCAGCCTCGCTGGATCCGCCCCCCATGAGGACGGCGACCTTCTTGAATTTCACCATACTTGTATCTCCCTGTGTAAATCAACGCCGCCTGAGGCGGCAACCCTGTCGCGCATCAGCGCCGAAAGGGCGATGATGTCGGACGCCGTCGCGCCGTCTTCGGCGGCGACGATGTTCGCGTGGCGGTCGCAGACGACGGCGCCGCCCACGCGAAGGCCCTTGCACCCGGCCTCGTCCAGAAGTTTCCCCGCCGAAACGCCCGGCGGATTGCGGAATACGGACCCCGCCGTGCGGAGTCCCGAAAAGTCAAAACGCTTGGCGCGTAAGTCGTCCATCCGCCGCGCGATGGCCGCGGGGTCGTCACGGACAAGGCGCAGTGTCACAGCTACGGCGATCCGCCTTTCCAGCGCCTTGCATGTGCGATAGCCGAAACCGAAGTCGGCGATCTCGCACGGAGCGCCGTCAAACCCGTAGGCGGTGGCCGCAACGACACGGTCGCCGAACTCCCCGAAGCGTGTGCCGGCATTCATCGCGAGCCAACCACCGACGCAACCGGGAATGCCGGCCATGAACTCAAGACCTGAGAGGCCGGCATCACGCAAAAGTGCCAAAAGGCGCGCTCCTGAAAGGGCGCAGCCAACGCAGACGGTCGTCTCGTCCAATCGCTCGAATCCGCCGAAACCATCCTGCGAAAGGCGCAGGGTGAGACCACGTACGCCAATATCCGAGATAAGCAGGTTCGTCCCCTGCCCCACGACATGCACCGGCATCGCCTTTGCCCGCGCTTCGGCGAGAAGCGACGCCAACTCCGTTTCGTCACGGACATCCACAAGGCAATCCGCCGTTGCGGGCGTGCCGAACGACGTGCGAACCGGTTTCGGTTCCGTGGCGACCGGTTTAGCCTTTTCAAGCAGCGATACGAGTGAAACGACATCTCCGGCGCCGACGACAAGAACTCGGTCTCCGTCCTGGAGAACCGTCGCGAGATAGGCTGCGGCTTCGGTGACGGACGGAACAAGCTTCGGGACCGGAATCGCGGCGTCCTCCTGGCTTTGCCTGCGGAATTGGCAGTAGAGATCTTCGGTGCGGCCACCCTCAAGCGGGTTCTCCGACGCCTCGTAGACGGGCAGAAGCAGAAGTTCGTCAACGCCTTTGAACGCCGCCGGAAAATCACGGCCAAGGGCGCGCGTCCGCGTGTAGCGATGCGGCTGGAAAACGGCTATGAGGCGCCGCGCCGGCGCAAGGCGCGCCATCGCGACGAGCATCGCGATTTCCGTCGGATGATGCGCGTAGTCCGAAACGATTTCCGCGCCGCAAGGCGAGAAGTGGCGCTCGTAGCGCCGGCCCGGGAGTTCCGTGAGCGCGCCGAGCGCCGCCGCCACTTTCCCCGGCTCATGGCCGAGCGCGATGCAGGCGGCGAAGGCGCCAGTCGCGTTGAGGACGTTGTGGCGGCCGGGAACGCCGATCGTCGCGTGCAGGCGCCCTCCGTCGCGCAAGACGATGTCGAAGACGGACCGGTCGGCCTCAATCGCCACGATTTCGCAGCGGACGTCCGCGTCGTCCGCGAAGCCGTAGGTGATGAGGTTCTTCGGCCCGGACGATGCCGGGCCTTCCCGGAGTATGGGAGGGCCCGGCATCGTCCGGGCCGCAACACAAACATCCAACGCCTCGGCGTTGTCGGCGCAGCAGACGACCGCTTCAGAAGTGGCGCGGACGGCGGCGCGGAAGCAGTCCTTGAGCGCGTCGAAGGAGGAGAAGTGCTCCATGTGGTCGGGTTCGACGCAAGTCACGACCGTCACGTGCGGCCGGTAGAGCGCGAGGGTGCCGTCGCTTTCGTCGGCCTCGACGACAAAGGGCGCGCCGGACGCGCCAACCCCGGCGACGGCACCCATTGAAGGCGTATTGCCGCCAATGCACCAGGAGGGTTTGTCGCCAAGTCGGGCGAGAAGTTCGCGGCCAAAGCAGCTTGTCGTCGTCTTGCCGTGGGTGCCGCAGACGGCGACGCCGCGCGACTGGTTGACAAGCGCGGCAAGCGCCTCGCCGCGACGCACCACGGGAACGCCGGCGACCTGCGCGGCGACGAGTTCAGGATTGTCGTCCGCGACGGCCGGACTGCGGAGGACGAGGTCTGGACGGTGGTCCGCGATGTGCACGGGGTCATGGCCGGAATCGATGGTGACGCCAAGCGAGGTGAGCCATGCCGTAAGCGCAGACGAGGGACGCGAATCGCAGCCGGAAACCTCCCAGCCCCGGGCGCGGAAAAGGGCGAGAAGTCCGGAAACGCCAATGCCGGTCGCACCAAGCGCATGAAGTCGCCGTGGCGCCCCGTCATCCAGCATTTTCCCGATTGTCCCCGCTGCATCCATTTGCATTAATTATATCATAGTTTGCACCGCGCACGGAACAGAGGGCGAGTAGAAGTGACAGTCCCATGCCAATGGCGGGGAGTACGTCGAAACGCGGAACGAAGGCGCCCGCAAGTCCGCAAAGCCCGCCAAGGACGACGGCGGCGAGCCAGATACGCCTCTCCACGCGTCCGGCCATGACGGCCACCGCCAGCGGACAGACGACCCCTGGCGTGTAGATGGAGTATGCCTTGAGAAGAATGCCGATGATGTCGCCGCCGACCAGGGCGAGCGCGGTTGCGGCGAGGCCGATGACGGCAACGGCGATGCGTGTCGCGCGGACGTTCCTGGCGCCAAGAAGGTCTCCCGCCACGATGGCCGCGGCGTTCATGAGGCAGGTGTCGACGGAGGAGAGAATGGCGCAGAAGAGGCCGGCCCCGAGGCAGATGCGCAACGCCACCGGCAGAAGCGGCGCAATGCGCAGAATCGGATTGCCGGGGCCCGGGGCATTCGTCCCGGCCCAGATGCCGACAAGGGCGATGGCCGCGCCGAAGACGAGCAGGGCCGGCGCCGCCGCGAGAACCGCAAGGCGCGCGACGCGGCCATTGCGCGCGACAAGCGAGCGCGAGGCGATGTCAGGCCCCAGGAAATACGCGCCGCCGACCGTCAGAAGCGAAAGCGCCGCCTCGCGCGGGCCGAAATCGGCCGACAAGAGGCGAATCTCATCCGCCGGCACCGGTTCGCCGCCGCAACGTCCCGTGAAGAGCCAGAGGAAAAGTCCGCAAAACCCGACCGCCAGGACGACCATCTGCGGCCCATCCGTGCTGACTACTGCCCGCTGCCCGCCGACAAGCGTGTACAGCACGACCGTCGCGGCGCAGACGGCAATGGGAATGACCATGCCATTTGTCCCGGCAAGCGCGTTCCAAAGGCTTGCAAAGGCGACGAGCTGCGCCGCGACCACGGCGGGCCAGGAAACCCCTATGACGGCCGCGACCAGACGCTGCGCGGCAGGGCCGACTTTCAGACCGGCCAGCTCCGGCAGGGTGCGGGCGCCGGATTCGCGGATTCTCGCGGAAAGGACAAGTCCCTGCAACGCAAGGCCTGCGGCGCCCGAGAAAAGCCACCAGGCGGCGGGAAATCCGTCCGTCTCGGCCTTCGCCGCCACGCCAAGCGTGGCCGACGCGCCGAGCATGGTGGCCATCAAAGTCAGGAAGACCGCCATCCCGCCGCATTTCTGGCCTGCAGCAATGAAATCAATGTACTTCATTGGTCACTCTCCATTCTTCACTTTCCATTTTACACTTTGCATCCCTCATCGCTCCCGGCGCACAACCGAAGCGCTGGCGGAAGACGTGGCAGAAGCGGGCGGCCGACGAGAAGCCGCACTCCCTGGCGACTGAGGCAATCGTCTTGTCCGTCGAGGCAAGGGTCTTCCGCGCCTTCGCCAGCCGCGCCGCCTCGATGGCCTCGCGGACGCTCCTGCCCGTGACCTCGCGGAAACGATGGTCCAGCGTCGAGCGTGACACGCCGAGATGTCCGGCCACATCGTCTACACCGATTCCCGCCGACAGATTCTCGCGGATGAACTCCCTTGCCCGCGCCACGAGTTGCGACGGCGTCTTGCGCTGGTTGGTCGAGGCGCGCGCGACAACGCCGAATGGCAGCAGCCGTATCGGAGCCGTGGACACCCGCTTCCCCGCCATGAGGGCGTCAAGTGTCCGCGCCGCTATCGCGCCGGCTTCCTGATGGCCCATCTTCACGCTGGACAGCCCGATGCCGGAAACCTCGTGGAGCGCGTTGTCCGCCCCGACCAGCGCGAGATGCTTCGGTATGGAGAGCCCCGCCGTCGTAGCCGTTCTCGCCACGACGGCGGCGGACGCGTCATTCTCGGCGAAAAGCGCGGCCGGACGCGGCAGGGAGCGCAGCCAGTCCGCAAGTGCGACGCCGCCATTCTCGAGGTAGACTTCGGCTGCGAGGCCCTTCTCCGAGACGGCGTCGCAGAAGCCCTTCCCGCGCTGCCGCGTCCATCCGCCGTTCTCGCCTCCGCCGTAGAAGGCGTATGAGGCGTAGTTCCCGTGCGCGAGAAGATGCTCCGCGGCCTTGCGCCCGACGGCATAGTCGTCGTTCACGATGAAGCGCATCGCCGGCGACCGCGGGGCGATATCCGTCTCATAGACGAAGACGCAGGGGATTCCCGACTCGGCTATGGCCGCGTATGTGGCGTCGGAGCAGGGGCGCGTGACGATGAGTCCGCCCAGACCATCCGCCACCGCGCGGCGGAAGGAATCCGCCGAGAGGTCCGTGCCGTACTTCACGAGGTCGAGCAGCCAGTTGTCATGTCCCGCGAGATGCGAGAAGATTCCGGTGAGAAAGTCGCGTCCGGCGGCCCTTGCGATGCGGACCACCACGAGGACCTTCTTCCAGTCGCGGCCGACGACCTCCTCGTTGAAGGTCTCTATTGGCGGAGGTTCCGATTCGATGCGTTTTCCAACTTGCATGCGGCAAGTATATCAAATGCCACAAAACCGCGCAAGAACATTCGCATAAAATAGCAATTGAAAATTCGCCGAAAACGACAATTGGCACCTTGACCGCGGAACATTGGATGCGGTATGATTATAGCCAACGGAAAAGGAGAAACCCACGCATGGCCAAACTACGACAAGCCTTGTACATTAGGCATTCAGCATTCAGCATTCTGCATTCTGCATTGTGCATTGCCCTCGCCGCGCTGGCGGCAAATGCAATCACGCAGGCCGAATGGGAGGCGGACAACTCGCTCATCCCCACGCCCTCGGCGTCAAGCCCGTTCTATGTCGTCGCGCCGTCGGCGCCCGCGCCGGAGCAGAGGATTGTGTCCGACACCCTCGGCTTCGACTCAACGTTCACAAAGCGCAAGTACGGCTTCGATTTCGAAACCCGCCTCTCGACCAAGCCCATCGCAACGGTGCTGCTTGTGCGGTAGCCGCACAAGCAGCATTAAGTCGGCGCTGCGCGCCATTAAGTGGCGGCTCCGCCGCCTAAGTCGGGCCTCGGCCCGTTAAGTCAACACCTCTTAACCTTTAACCGCTTAACCTCTTAACCCAAAGGAGACATCCATGAACTCAACTCGCAACAGTAGCGCCAAAACATTCTGCATTCTGCATTCCGCATTCTGCATTGCCGCGACAGCGGCCTACGCCGCGGCGCCGGTGATCGACGCCTCGTCCGTCACGGTCGCGCAGCGGCCGGACCGCACTGTCGAAATCGACTACACGATGACGCCGGCGGCCGTCGGCGACGCGGACACGGCCATCGTCACGGTCGATATCCTCACGAACGCAGTCAGCGTCGGGGGCGAACACCTACGGACGCTCACCGGCGACGTGAACAAACGCGTCGCGCACACGTCCGACTTCAAGCACAAGATCCTCTGGCAACCCGACGAGGAGGGAATGGGCGAATTCTCGCTCCCAGCCGCGCAGGTCAAGGCAGAGATCACGGTGTGGACGACCAACAACCCGCCCGCCTACTGGATCATCGACCTCACGCACCCGAAGGACCGCACGGCGGACCGCTACTATCCCGAAGTCGGTCAGATTCCCCTCGGCGTGACGAACATTCTCTACAAGACCGACCGTCTCGTCATGCGCCGCATCCCCGCGAAAGGCGTGACATGGAGGCAGGGAGGGGCCGCATCTGGGAACGCCGCATACCGCTATGTGACCTTCTCATACGACTACTGGATGGGCATTTATGAAATCACAAGGAAACAGTACAACTACCTCCGCCCGTCAGGATGGGGTGCTACAGCAATCAATAACAATGCCGGATTCCCGTATACCGGACAGCATTTTGGCACATGGCGCGGAGAGTCTCTCGACAATTGGCCTGGCAATAAGGACACGGCCACATCAGGCCTCGGCTGGATCGCCGGGGCGCGCGGCAATACGGGCTTCAGTAAATTTGAGGTGCCGACGGAGGCGGAGTGGGAATTTGCCTGCCGCGCGGGTTCTTCGACGAAATACAGCAACGGCGAGACGGCCGCCGATCTTGACAAGGTGGCTTGGACACAGGACAACTCAGGCGGGGCATACCACGAAGTCGGCACGAAGGAGCCGAACGCCTGGGGACTCTACGACATGCACGGCAACGCCCTTGAATGGGCCTTGACGCGTTTCGCAACCCGTTCTACAGATCCCGTTTGGGATCCGCTCGGACCATCAGCTTCCGAAGTTCACACGAGCGGCAGCACACCGCCAAAATCCTGGGGCAACCAAGTATGGCAATGCCGGGGAGGTGCCGCGGTCAATGTCTCCGGCAAAAGCGGAAGCTATCCATGCTATTCATCCACCGACCTTCAGCGCGGCAACAGCGGCCCCGGCATCCGTCTCTGCCTCCCGCTGCCGTGAGGCCAGATGATTGATTGAGCGAGGCGGAGTAGGGAGAATGTTGCCAATGTGCAAGTGTTGCCAATTGCCAGTTCCAGTTTCCAATTGACCATGAAACATTCGCCATTGTTCATTCGGCATTCCGCATTGTGCATTGCTGCGCTGGCCGCGATCGCGGCCAGCGCGGCGGAGCCGTTCGTCATCGCGCGGCGAGGCGCGGACGCATGCTGCGGCATCGTCATACCGACGAACTCCGGCGAGTGCGTCCGCTACGCGGCGGAAGAGCTGCGGAAGTACACGAAGCGGATGACGGGCGTCGAATTGCCTGTCATCGACGCGGGAAGCCTCGTCTCGCCCCCGCCGCGGGCGGTGTATCTGGGCGTCGATAATTCTACATGTTCTACACGTTCTACACGGCTAAAAGATCTTGACGCCTTCAAGCTCTGCGTGAGCAATGGCAATCTCCGCATCGTGGGCGGCGGGCCGTCTGGCGTTCTCTACGGCGTCTACGAGCTGCTCGAACGCTTCGGCGAGTGCGGCTGGTTCGCGCCATGGTGCGAGAAGGTGCCGGAGCGCGAGGCGTTCGAGGTCCCCGGCGACCTGGACTTCGCCGACGCGCCGGCCTTCGACCAGCGCTCCGCCAGCTGGCTCCACACGAAGGAGCGCTACACCAAGGGGGGCAACGCCTTCGCGGCGAAGATGCGGTTCAAGCATACCGACGGGACGCCGGGCGGCAAGTTCGGCGGCCCCGGCGTCCGCTACGCCAGGGGGCTCTCCTGGGACAACGGCATCAAGCACTTTGTCCGACCCGAGACGCACTTCGAGGAGCATCCAGAATGGTTCTGCGAGATTGGCGGCGTCAGGCGCGGCGTCTGGCCGTGGCAGGTCTGCTATACGGCGCCGGGGCTAGCGGAATTCGTCGCGGAGCGCGTGAAGGAGGTTCTGCGCACATGTCCCTGCGCGGACGCCATCAGCATCGCGCAGATGGACTGCGCCAACAACTGCCAGTGCGCCGCATGCAGGGCGGCCGCGAAGGAAGCCGGGGCGACTTCCGGGCCATCAATCCTCTTCGCCAACGCCGTCGCGGAGGAGGTGGAGAAGGAATTCCCTGACGCGCTCATCGAGACGCTCGCCTACCAGTACACGCGCAAGCCGCCGAAGAAGACGCGCCTGCGGCACAACGTGATCCCCTGCCTCTGCACGATCGAGTGCGACTTCGCGCAGCCGATCGACGTGAGCCCGTACAAGCAGAACATCTCGTTCCGCGACGACATCCGCGGCTGGGCGAAGCAGACGGACCTGCTCTACGTGTGGGACTACACGACGGACTTCCGCAACTACACGATGCCGTTCCCGAACGTGTACGCGCTGCAGGGCAACGTGAAGTTCTTCCGCGACAACGGCGTGAAGTGCCTCTTCGAGCAGGGCGCCTACCAGGGGCGGCACGGCGATTTCGCGGAACTGAAGAGCTGGCTGCTCGCCAAGTGGATGTGGAATCCTGACCTGCCGATGGAGCCGCTGCTCGACGACTTCTTCGCGGGCTACTACGGCAAGGCCGCACCGTTTGTCCGCGACTACTTCGAGGCCATCCACAAGATGCAGCGATTCGCCTCCTCCTTCCCGAACAAGCCGCTTCGGATATTTGATTCGGTGGCGAACTCGGTGCTCCCGGACGAGTTCCTTGATTTCGCGGCCGGGTGCTGGGAACAGGCGCTCGACGCCGTGAAGGACGACCCCGTCACATCCTACAACGTGCGCATGGCGGCGTTCTCGTTCGACTACCTGCGCCTGGAGCGCCTGCGCCGGAAGACGGACAAGGTCCTGATCCTCGCGCAGAAGTCGATCGCGGCGGACGAGTTGGCGAAGGCGAAGGGACTGGCAAAATCGCTTCTCGACCGCATGGCCGAGGCGAAGGACATCCGGCTTGCCGAGAGCGGGAGCCGGCATGAGCAGCTGCAGAAGGAGTGGCGCGAGCTGGTGGCGCGTTCGCCGGTTGCCGCCCAGCCGATGACGTCCGGCGAGGTGGAGGAGCGCCACATCTCAATCGCGAGGAAGGGGACGTGGGGCGACTATGCGGACGATCCGAAGGCGGCGGACGGCAAGGCGCTCAAGCTCTTCAACTCCCACTTCGAGTGGTGCTCTACGTTCCCGATGCACCGCGTCGAGTTCGAGCCGGGCGCGACGTACAAGGTGCGCGTTCGCGTGCGCGTGGACAAGCTACGCGACGGCGGCGAGGCGTTTTGGGCGGGCGTGTACGACCCCGTCGCGAAGGTTGGGCGCGGCGGCATCCAGCCGCGCACGGAGAAGACGTCGGCGGACTATGCCTGGTATGACGTCTGCACGTGGGTGCCGAACGAGCACGAGTACTTCTGGATTGGCCCCGGACGGTTCGGGAAGGACGGCAAGTCCTCCATCAAGGCCGTGTGGATCGACAAGCTCGAGATCTCTCGCGTAACGCCGTAACCGCTCTGCTTACTTCTGGGCGCGGATGCGGAAGGGAGCGAGCGGCAGACCGACCTCGTTCTTGAGGCGGCCGAGCAGGCGCCAGCTCCACATGTAGCGAAGCTCTTTCGGGGCTGCGACGCCGTCCGCGCGCACGACGGCGGTGCCGTCCTTGCCGAGAGTGGTCTTGGCTGGGACGAACTTGCCGTCGGCGCCGGCCACCTCGAAGCGGGCGGGTTCGTCGCCATGCATCACCCAGGCCGAGCAGTGGTCGAACGTGAGCTTGAAGGCGTCGCCCTCGATCTTCCAGTCCTTGAGGACGGGCGAGTCGCAGGGGACGTCCTTGCGGCCGTAGGTGCGGTTCAGGGCGAGCGCGGCGAGGCGCATCGCGACGGTCCGCTTGTCGGCGGGATGGATGTTGTCGATCTCGCCGACGTCCACGATCACGGCCATGCCGCAGTTCTTCTGCGTGCGCGCGAACTCGGCCTCGGCCTCCCAGATCTCGCAGTTGCTCGTGGGGTCGCCGCCGTAGCCGTGCGGGGCGATCTGCACGAGGTAGAAGGGCATGTCGGGGCAGTCGAACGCCTTGGACCAGCCGTAGTGCAGCGCGCGCAGGCGGTCGGCGTAGGCGTGTCCGTTGCCGCGGTTCGACTCGCCCTGGTACCAGATCGCGCCGCGAAGGCCATAGGGGACGAGCGGATGGATGCGGGTGTCGTAGAGGATGCCAGGGGTGTTGGGGTTGCCGTTGTGGCTGGCGTTGGGGCTGTCGCCTCGGCCCGCCTGCCCGTAGTCGGCCTCCACACGGCACCGCCACTCGCCCGCGAGTTCAATGCGCTCGTCGCCGCAGTCGAGGTGATAGGCGTCGGGAAGGCCGTTGAAGGAACCGTCGTAGATGAACGAGTAGCCGCGGATGGCGAGGTCGAGGGCGCCGTCCGCCGTCAGCGCCGGCGGGATGGCGTAGGTGCGCGGCACGTCGTAGGTCGAGCAGTCCGTACCAGACCCCGTGCGGCCGATTTCGACGCCGTTCGCGAAGGCGATGTCCTGCTTGTCGATGCCGCCGAGGTGGAGGACGACCTCCTTGCCGCGCCACCCGTCGGGCAACGCCACGACGCGGCGAATCCAGACGGCGCCATTGCCAGCGACGCCACGGGCGATCCACGACCCCGGCACGGCGAAGGGCTGCCAGTCCTGGCCCATCGGCTTCCGAATCCAGTCGAACGCCTCAGGGGAGACGCCCGGGTCAACGGCGGAAATCAAGGCCAGCAACTCCTTCTGGTGGCGGAGACCCACCTTCTCCGGCGGCTCGGTCCACTCGTCTTCCCGCGCCAGGAGCTCATCCACCTGCGGAAGCGTCGCGCGGTAGGACTCGTCGCGGGCAAGCGCCTCGCGACTCGTCCACGCCTCGATGATTGTTCCGCCCCAGTAGGGGCCGAGAATGCCAACGGGGACGCCCAGCCGCTCCATCAGTTCCAAGCCGAACCAAAGGCCGACGGCGGAGAACGCCTTCGCGGCCTCGTAGTCGGTGGCCTTCTTCCACACATCGTCAATCGTCTCCTGGCGGACATTAACGGCCGGTCCGGTCACCTGGACGAAGCGCAGTCTGTCGCCGTCGACCTTCGCAAGGCGGGCGAGAAAATCCTCCTCCTGG
>JAEEGG010025866.1_pt1 | contig 11256 bp, 11 predicted proteins | sample 9134161 | NCBI WGS metagenome assembly JAEEGG01 (sample SAMN16246543, study PRJNA631951) | gut metagenome | biome: gut microbiome; feature: rumen; material: CR-attached | host: Bos | place: Iran: Karaj | collected 2018-10
GAAATCATGGACTTTTACGACTGCCTGTTGAACAGATTTATGAGGGAGGTATTTCATTTGCGCGTAATCCCAAGATTCAAAATATGTTGCGTATGATTGGATATGGAGAAAACCTTGGTTCGGGATTTCCGATGATATTGGATGCATGGAGGCAAAGCGGATGGGGAGAACCTGATTTAAAGAATAAAATTGAAATGGACGAGGTGGAATTGGTTTTGCCATTGTATAAAATAGAAAACCATACAGAAAACCATACAGAAAACTATACAGAAAACTATACTGGATTGTCAAGAATACAACGTGAAATTCTTATAAAGTTAAAAGAGAATCCTTCATATAGCAGGCGAGAATTAGCGTCGGTTATTGAGAATGCTTCTTTAGGTGGCGTTATCTACGCTTTGTCGGCACTACAAAAGTCAGGTTTCATCCGTCGTGTAGGTCCCGACAAGGGTGGTCATTGGGAGGTGATTGGCGAATAGGACTTATCGTCTTTTCCATTTTTGCAAGTCCCGCTTGCAAAAAAAGGATATTGGAATTATTCCCGTTGTTTTCTCGCTTTTTTCTCCGCGCACTTGCAATCCGTATTCAAAAAATGATTACTTTTGCATTGCTTTTTCCGAAGTCCACAGTGGGGATGCAGGAAAGGGTGAACATAAAGTAAGACGTTGAGCTGACGATACGATTTTTTTGTTAAAAAATGACATGGGTACGATAGTTAGAAACGAATATGCTCCGGCTGATGCATTGTGGGCAATGTATATGTCGCAGAGTGAGGCGGTACGCAAAGCGTTCCGCTCACGTCTTCATGCCGAAGAGGAGACTGAACGCTGTAAAAAGATGGATGCTTATGCCAGATTATTGTCTCCTGATGAACTTGAAGCGGCACAGCGCTTGGTTGAAAGTGTAAAGAAAGGGGTTGAGGAAGTAAGGCGTGCAGTTGCAGAAGGTCGTCCGACAGGTCGTCCGGCTGAAGAATTGCTGGCGGAGCTATTGGAAGAGGAGGCATGATTGTTAATATTACCACACATCCGGAATTTGTCCGTCAAATGAAGCGTTACGCCAAGAAATACCATTCTTTGGCGGACGATTTTGACCATTTCCTTAAAAGTATGCGAGATAATCCTTTCCAAGGAGTTGACTTGGGAGGTGGCATCAGAAAAGTGCGGCTTGCAGTTGCAGCAAAAGGAAAAGGCAAGAGTGGAGGTATGAGGGTGATTACTTTCTCTTTGGACAAAATCAGTGATGAGATTGTCAATGTCACACTGCTATATATATATGATAAACAGGAAATGGGAAATGTATCGGACGATTTTATCCGTTATCTTTTGGAAAGATAGTCAGTTAAAGCCTTAAGCCATATTTAGAGCAAGTCCAACTATCCCAACACCATTCCAGGTTTTTCCAAAAATAGATTTCCCGATTTGAATTTTTGTGTCAGTATTTTGATTATGATTGCTGTCCGAATTTAAGGTACCATTAAATACAGTAGGATAGATGATTTTCCGAAAAAAGATTCATGAATGCAAAACATATCGTGATTTTGTTTACTTTTGCATTTTAAACTAAAACAAATATGGATTCACAGTTAGTCAAGCAAATCAGTGATTACTTTTCCACTCAGCCTGTTTTGAAGGCTTGGGTGTTCGGTTCGTTTGCCCGTAACGAGGAAAGTGCCGAAAGTGATGTTGATCTGATGGTTGACCTTGATCATTCCCAGCCAGTTGGATTAAGGTTTTTCGGTATGTGGAATGAACTTGAACGGCTGTTAGGCCGTAATGTTGATTTGGTTACAGAAGACGGGCTTGCCGATTATGCCCGTGAAAGCTATAACCGTGATAAAATCCTTGTTTATGAGAGAACCAATTAGGGACCGTGAGCGGTTGCTGCATATTATTGATGCTGCTGATTTTGTGATGGCGCATTCAAAAAATTTGACTTACGATAGTTTTTTGATGAGATAGATTGGGCACAATGGGAGGCCCAGCCAAAGAGTTTCTGAAAAAGTGCTATCTTTGCAAACCGAAATTTGAAATCCATTGTAATGGTAGAGATAGGCAGATACAACGATTTGAAGATCACCCGGAAACTTGATTTCGGCGTGATTGTGGACGGCGGGGGCTACGGCGAAATCCTGGTGCCGCGCAAATATGTGCTTCCAGAATGGCAGGTGGGGGACACCGTCACGGTGTTCGTATATACCGATTCGGAGGACCGTCTGGTGGCGACGACGGAGCATCCGCTGATACAGTCGGGGCGTTTCGCCGCGCTGCGTGTCAAACAGGTTACAAAGATTGGAGCCTTTCTGGAATGCGGGCTGCTGAAGGATCTGCTTATGCCATACCGCGAACAGTACCATCGGATGCAGGTTGGCGAAAGGGTGGTGGTCTACGCCTATGTGGATGAAAAGACACGGCGGCTTGTGGCCACATCCAAAGTTGAGCAGCATCTGCTGCCAGCGCCTGCGGACGCATATCGCAGCAAGGATCGTGTGGATGTGCTGGTATACCAGCGTACTGAGTTGGGCTACAAGGTGATTGTTGACCAAAAGTATAAGGGGATGCTCTATTCCGATGAGGTCTTCGCCGGGCTGCGCAACGGTGACCGCGAGTCCGCCTTTGTGGAGCAGGTGCGTCCGGACGGAAAGATTGACCTTGTCCTCTACAAGACCGGATATGCAAAGGTTGTTGATTTCTCCGACCGTCTGCTGGAGCTCCTCCGCAGCCGCGGCGGCTACCTGCCATGCAACGACAAAACCGACCCTGAAACCATCTACCGGATGTTCGGGGTCAGCAAAAAGACCTTCAAGAAGGCTGTCGGCGACCTCTATAAGAAGGGGCTGGTGCAGTTGGAGGAGGATGGAATTGTCTTGATCAAACCTGAATAATAAATTGTTGAGATATGAAGAAACAAATGTTGACCATTCTGACGCTCTGCTGCCTTTCAGTTGCGGCGGAGGCGCAGCATGCTGAAACTGTCGCACGTTTGAAACAGCACGCCTTCACTCTTGCCGACGATTCGCTTCGGGGCAGGAAAACAGGCACGATCTATGCACAAAAGGCGGCGGCGTACATCTGCCGGCAGCTGCAGGGTATGGGAGCAAAACCCTATGCGGACACCACCTACTATTATCCTTTCACCTATAAGGGAGGGAAGCAGAGGGGGCAGAATGTCATGGTGCTTTTCCCCGGGACCGATTCCCTGCTGAGGAACGAGTATATTGTAATCGGGGCGCATTACGACCACATCGGTGTCAACCTGGACCCAAGTGCTGCGGATAACATCTATAACGGTGCGGACGACAACGCCAGCGGCAGCTCCGTGCTGCTGGAGGTGACACGCATGCTGCAGGCGCATCCCGAACAGCTGAAGCGTTCCGTGCTGGTGGCCTTTTTCGATGCGGAGGAGGTCGGGCTGGAAGGTTCCACCTATCTGGCCAACCATTACTTCCCTTCACCGAAGGATCAAATTAAGCTGATGCTGAGCGTGGACATGGTCGGCTACCTGCGTACCTCCGGATATCTGGAGTATGCGGGTTACGGCACCATTGCCGACGGCAAACAGTTCATCAATGCCCTGCCTTGGAACGCGCCTTACGGCAACGTCAAACTGAAGGAATTTGAAACCAGCATTTTCACTGCAACGGACACGCGCCGTTTCGCTATGCTGGGCTGTCCCACTTTAGCTGTCACCACCGGTTTGAAATCCCCATATCACAAAGTGAATGACGAGGCCGCTGGGTTGGATCTGGAGGGCATGGCATTTATTGCCGAACACCTGTATGCCCTGGTAACAAAGGCTGCATCCGACCCTCAGTTCGCCCCTTCAGGCAAGGTGGCGCGCATACATAACGGCAGCGGTGACGAATCCGAAGCCAACCGTGTGATGGGACTCAGTCTGATGCTACGGCTCGGTAGCGGACGTTTGTGGTTGGAGGACAACGAACTGGTAGGTTCAAGCAAGCTGGCCTATTCCCTGATGGCCGAATGGAACATCTGTCCGACCTCAAAATTCGAGCTGGGTTTGGCCGCCTGCTACACAAGTCTCGGTTCGGGATACACGCAGCTGCAGTCCTACCGGTACCATGCGCTGGAGGTGCCGCTGCGCATCCAATTCAATTCCGTCAACATGGATATTGAGGGTATGTGGTTTAAAATGGGTCTCTTTGTCGCGCCATATTACCGCTATCTTTTTGCCGGCAGTTTGAATAACAGGTTGGTGGAGGAGACAAAGGGCTGGTCGGAGGTGCTGCAGCAGCATCAGTACGGGGTGGCGTTCGGATTCAACTATGCCATCCACAAATTCCTGCTGGAGTACCGCTACTCGTTCGATTTGAGCCCCATGTTGCTTTCGGACTATTATCCGAAGGGCTACGGACGCTCCTTCACCATAGGTTTGGGTTGGAAGTTCTAACGCATGGAAGCGAGCGCGGCTATGATTTCCGCATCAGTGGAGGGTGGGAATCCGTCCGTGCTGCAATGGCCGGGGCCGAGAATCCCGTCGGTCGCGCCCATCCGTACAATCTCGTGCAAATATTCATCCATCTGTTCCGCCTCCGGCAGCAGCGGCATATCTGTCAGCATGGCCAATGCGGCCAAAAGCCCGTAGGCTCCCCAGTTTGATACGGTGGCCACAATGCAATGGTCAGCGGTCACGCAGGAGGGGATGATTTTCCCCGTGGCCTGCAGTGTTTCGTGGTAGTTGCCCATCCCGATCTCGTTGCCGCCGTCCCCGATGCCGATTGTGAGGCAGTCCGCCGCTCTTTCCAGAAAAAGTGTGTCAAGGGGAGGGGTAACGTCGGAAATATCTTTTTTTCCCATGGAATAGTATCCGCCATCGGATGCACGTCCACAACGTTCGATGGAGATGCAGGCGACGGGCCGGAGCTTTTCCGCCAGCGCGTGAAAATCCGTTCCAAAACCGCAGCAGATACATTCGTGGTCCGCCCGGTCAAAATAGGCGCTGCTGTAGCGGTCCGTGACAACAATGGGGCTGAATCCGATTCTTTTCATGGCCAATGCCAAAAAATGGCTCCCGACCGGGCCATCGGTCTCTCCGGCTCCGAAACAGCAGAAACCTGTTACAATCAGTATGCTCCCTTTTGGAAGTAGCAACAGATCCTTTGCCGCATCATTGCATGCGGAATGTGGCAGAATGGGATAAAGGGCTTGCAGTCCTCTCGTCTGGTGGCGGAGCAGGATGCGGCTGGTTTCGTCCATCTACATCAGCGATTCCAGATCCTTGTCCAGCTCTTCTCGCAGGCGGCTCATCTTTTCCCAGCTCTTTTTCCGGTTTTTCCGGATCAGATTGGCGCGGAACCGTTGGAAATCCTCCTGGAGATGCTGGTGGTACCAGTGGGCGAACCGTCCGAACACTGGCAGCAGCAGAATGAAAATCAGTGCGAAGAGCCAGCTTCCGAAAGCACCGAGCAGGAAGAAATATATCAGATAGAAAATAGGGATGCCCAAAATCCAGACGCAGATGTCGATGGAGGCGTACATCAGTTTGTCCTCCAGTTTCCGGGTCGCCAACGGCGTGATGGCATAGATCGGCAGGTGCGGAAGCAGCCCGATCAGGTGGAAGGGCAGAAGCAGCAGGTATAGCAGGGCCGAGTTGGCGGTTTGTCTTAGTGTAGCGGGATTTCGTACAGAGTCGTCGCTGATGCGGTATTTGCGCAGCAGTTTGCTGTAGTCGGCTGTGTGGCTGTAAATCTGTTCCAGCTTTTCCTTGTCCTGCACTTCAAGTGCGTGCAGCTTCCCTTCGATTTCCTTACGTATCGACAGAGCCTGTGGCAGTTCCTTCATTTCCACATCCTGCCGCTGCTCCGCCAAGGAGGTTTCGCTGAAACTGATGAAGTCCATCACCTTCTGGTAATTTTCCACGTCATTGACATTCAACATCTTTTCCTGTACGCGGTGCCGGATAATCTCATTCACCTCAGCCTCTGTCTGGCGGGGATTGGCCTGATACATTTCGTAGAAGGGCTGAAGCGATAATGCTTCGGAAAAATCAATCAGGCATTGGGAGCGCAGTGCGGTGAAGTCCTCGTAATAGAGGGTGGAGGGGAGTATGAACACCTCCTTTTCGTAGTTGGATAGCGCCGCCGTCTCAAAACCGATGCGGATATAGGAGAGGTAGAAGCGGCCTAACCAGTTGCCGTCCATGTGGGTTGCCTCCGGATAGATGGCCAACATGCCGCCATCGTTGATGTATTCCTCAACCTGGCTGAACATCTGCAGGTTGTCCTTAATTTTGCCAACACCGTCACGAACGCGGTAAATGGGAATCAGCCCCAGTCCGTACAGCAGTTTGGCAATAGGTTTCTTACGGAAAACATCTGCGCGGCTGATGAAGTGCAGGAAATTGTTTTTGGTGGCGAAGAGCATCTGGAAGGCGTCAAGCAGGGAGTTCTGATGGTTGCTTATCAGGACGACCGGCGACCCTTGCGCTGGGATGTTCTCTTCGTGCAGACAATAGGTGCGCCGGTAGTACAGCTTTTCAAATACATACCGGACCCACCCGTATAAAACTTTGTACGCCAAAGACGGCTTAAACGCAATCTTTTCCATGTCCATATTATTTGCATGAAAAAAAGGAATTTGTCATTCTCTACAAATTCCTTTCCCTTTTCCGGTAGTCAGTAGGGGAATCGAACCCCTGTTGTAAGAATGAAAATCTTATGTCCTAGCCCCTAGACGAACTGACCGTTTGGAATCCAATACGCTTGCTGCGATAAATTCCGGCTGCAAAAGTAGACAAAAAAGCAATACGGATGCACATTTTTTGCCTAAATATTTTATCGTTACATATCTGCCTGAAAACGAAACCCTAAGCGCTTTGCGGTGCGGATTGGTGCGTGCCTGTTGTCAATTTCCATCATGTCCATGACACTGATTTCTTGCATGGATTCGTATGGAGGGACCAGCAAATCGAATCCGATGGAGTACTGTACGGCGGCTTCCAGGATCAGCCTCACGGCCGACTCGTCAAAGGTGTTGTTGGCAAAATTGTTGTAGATTTGCCCGATTTCCTTTTTGCCGTCAATGTAGTAATGGTTCTCCGAATTTATGAAGATGCGGCCTATCAGGTATCCCGAATCGTTGAAACGGTTGTAAAGCACCGAGTCGGTCAGGAAGTTGTAGATGTTGACCATGCCGCAGTAGGAGCGGCTCTTGTCCTCCTTGATGTAGGGCAGTTTCATCACCTCGTGGTCGCGGTTGAACTCGAATGTGTTGCTGTGCAGCACAAAAAACAGGATGTCGCTGCCGAATTGGAGCGAGAAGCATTTCTCCTGCCTGCTCTGGAAATGCACCTCAATGGGGGAGTCCGGCTTGTTCTGGTGGAAACTCTCCACAAACTGCTGAGCCTCCGCCTTGAGCAGGTCGAATCCTGTCTCCGTCTGCATGTAGGCGTTCCGTTTGATGCTGTTCTTGTCATGCAGCTGCTGGCATAATTCCAGCGTTTTTTCCTCTTTGTCCATAATATATATTATTGTATGATGGTCATTTCGTTTACAAGGTGGCCTGCGCCCGCGAACTTGTCGATGACGAACAGACAGTAGCGGATGTCAAGGCTGATGTTGCGGCAGTAGTTGGGGTCGAAGAGCAGGTCGCTCATGGTGCCCTCCCAGCAGCGGTCGAAGTTGATGCCGATGAGCTGCCCGTCCGCGTTCAACACGGGGCTGCCGGAGTTGCCGCCGGTGGTGTGGTTGGTGGCGATGAAGCCGACCGGAAGCTCGCCCTTAGCATTGGCGTAACGTCCGTAGTCCTTGGCCTCGTATAGCTGTTTCAGCTTGGGTTCCACCACATAGTCGTAGATGTCGGGGTTCTCCTTCTGCATGATGCCTTCCAAAGTGCTGTAGGGCTGGTAATAGACGCCGTCTTTGGGGCGGAATCCCGCCACATGTCCGTAGGCGACGCGCAGGGTGAGGTTGGCGTCGGGGAAGAAGTTGCTGTCGGGCATCATCTCCATCATGCCCTTGACGTATTGCCGCATCAGCTGGTTGATTTTTTGTTTCGCCATATCGTATTTGACACGGTTTTCAACGCTGTGGCTGTATGTGTATGTGATATAAAACAAGGCCAAGGCAGGTTCTTTTTGGGCGATATTAATCCTGTTCAATGAATTCGTGGCGCAGCATTTCCGGAGAAATTTTTCCAGTTCGGCCGGTCTGTTCAATAAGGATTTTTCATATACCTTGTCCAGATATGCATCCAATTCGGCGCATGTGGGGTATTTCTTTTCCAAATAAGGGGCATGGCCGTTTTTGTACATATAGAGTATTGTTTCCTTGAAAATCGCTTTGTCCACGGGATTGGCCTCATATTTGAACTCGTTGCGTGCAAGCGCATTTTCCAATTCCTTTGTAAGTTTTTCGGGCTCAATGTTGTTTTGCAAAAGGCGATTGATTTTATAAGTCACATTCATGAAATCGCTTGCCATCACAGCCTCGTTGAACCATGTCCATTCCACTTCGACCGGTTTCAGCTGCTCGTAGGCCTCGTGCAGCTGTGGCAGCACCTCCTTGTAGTCGGGGCGCTTGTCGGCCCATTTCTGGAAATCGGCCTCAAAGGCCTTTTTCTGTGCCACGCCGTCCAAACGGCGGATGCCCAGGCTCTCACCTTGCCATTTTTTCCAGCCGTTGGCAATGCTGGCCACGCGGGAGGCATATTTCAGCCGCAGGGCGGGGCTGGAGTTCATGGCTTCGTTGTAATGTTTTAGCCGGATGTCGCGCAGGGAAATCCTGATGGGGTTCTCCACGTTGGCAGCCAGGTCAACCGCATCGGAGGTGACATAGCGCTGCGTGGTGCCCGGGTAGCCGAACACAAAGGTGAAGTCGCCCTCGTTCACCCCTTTAAGGGAGATGGTAAGGTGCTTCAGCGGTTGGTAGGGGCGGTTATCCTTGGAGTAGGGGGCGGGCTTGTTATCCTTGTCCGCATAGACGCGGAACATGGAGAAGTCTCCTGTGTGGCGCGGCCACATCCAGTTGTCGGTGTCCCCGCCGAACTTGCCGATGTTTGATGGCGGGGCCCCCACCAGACGCACGTCGGTGAAGACCTCGTTCACATAAAGGAAATATTGGTTCCCATAATAAAACGGCTTGATGACCGCCTTGTAGTGCGTGCCTTTGGTCTTTTCCTGGATTATTTTCTGTATGTTCGCCTCAATTTTCATGTTGCGCTGATCCTCCGGGTGCTGGTCGCAGACATCCTCCAACACGGCGTCGGTCACATCCTCCATGTAAACCAATCTGGTGGCGGTCAGTCCCTTGCAGGGAATCTCCTGCTCTCGGTTCATTGCCCAAAAGCCGTTGGTCAGGTAGTTGTGCTCCAAAGTGCTGTTGGAGACAATGTAATAGTATCCGCAATGGTGGTTGGTGAGGAACAGTCCCTCCTTCGACACAAACTCGCCGGTGCAGCCCTGGTTAAAGAGGATGACCGCATCCTTCAGGCAGGCGTTGTTGATGTCGTAGATGTCCTTGGCGGTGATTCTCATGCCGGCCTTCTGCATGGCGGCCTCGTTTTTGCCCAGCAGCATCGGGATCCACATCCCCTCATCGGCGCGGATGGGGAGGATAAGGAAAAGGGCGATAATCAAGCTCAGTGTTTTGTGCATCATTTGTGGTTGTATTAAAGGTTTTTGACCGCTTCAAATACAGGGGTCATGTCAAGTGATATACGTAGCAATATCCGGTTTGCCGTATGCTCCTCGGTTTCCTTTGAGACCAGAAAGAGGCCGCTGTGCAGCCTGTCGGGTGGAATCTGGTGCTCTGTCAGGAGTGAGCGGCAGATGGCGGCGGTGCGCATGCTCTCCCTGTCCATCTGCTCCTTCATGGTGTTCAGCGGAAGTTCGCGGAGTATAGGGGCTGTGACCTCTATCCGGATGGTGGGGTATTTCTGGTAAAGTTCTGTGACCAGTTTTAGCATCTCCTTGCCTTTTGTCGAGATGAAGTTGCGGTTGTTTGGGGTGAAGAAGAAGTTTTCCGGAATGTTCAGGACCACGTTGCGCTCCTCAACGGAGATTTTTGTCTCGCGGTATCCGCTGTCCTGCTCCAGAAGCAGCCCCAAGATGAATTCAGACTCTTCACGGATTATTTCGAGCGTGTCCGAATAGCTCTGACAGCTTTTTTGGCATGCGTGTATGGCGGTGTCCCTGCGCTGCAGTTCCTGGATCCGTTCGTTAAGTTCCTTTTTGCTGGATGACAGGTAGTTCTGAACTCTGCCCAATTCCTCCCTGGTGTTGCGCAATGCACTGCGCAGCCGTGTGGTGTCGGTCTGCAGCCTGCCAATCACCTCATCTTTCTGCTTGAGTTCAACGCTTAATGTGTCAATTGTTTTGAACTGGCGGATGTTTTGTGTCTCCAAATTGTCCCTTGCCGCCTCCAACTCCAAATACTTTTTTTTGGAGACGCATGCGGAGAAGCATTGTAAAAGGGCGAGAATAAGAAGCAGTATGCCCGGACGGCTCTTCATGAGAAGCACTAGAAGATGATTCCTGCCTTTATGCCGGCAAAGGTATACCAGTTGTGTTCGCTGGTGTTTACCAGCAGCGGCTTCATGTTGGTCAGCTCCTCATCGCCACGGTAGAAGCGGATTGAGGATTCCTGAATTTTGAAGGAACCTGAAAGCACGATGGCCACATCCTTGGAGACTTGCGCCTTGATTCCGATGCCGGTTTCAGCCATCAGGCCGGAGCGGTCGCCATGGATAATGTATGTCTTGCTGTTGCCCTGTTTGTCGGATATGTAGGGCTTTGAGTCGATGTACCAGCGGTTGGCGTAGCCGACGTTGATGTACCATTGCGGCGCTATCGGTGCAGTGCCGATGTTCACGCGCAGGTCGGCATAAATGGGCACAAAGGCGTTCTTGCAGTTGGTCCAGTATTCAAAACCGGCGCCAATGCCTGCGATAATGTAGGGGTTGAACTGGTAGCCGACAAATTGTGAAATGCCGGCTATAGAGATGTGGTTCTTGAAATCCCGCACAATTCCAGTCTCCTCATTTGTTATGTGGATGTTGCCAAACCCCTGCATGAAAACAGGACTTGTGATGAAGGTCGGCCCCCAATATTTTGTGTCGGGAGGGGTACGTTGTGCCTGCAATGTGAAAGGGGATATGGCGAGGGCGAATACTGCCCATAATAAGAGCGATACCAGTCTGCGTTTCATACGGTTTTGTTTTACCCTTGATTGTGCCGTTCGGCTTGATTTGGTTGCGGAGGCAGGACTCGAACCTGCAACCTCCGGGTTATGAGCCCGAC
>JAEEGG010025872.1_pt1 | contig 11254 bp, 9 predicted proteins | sample 9134161 | NCBI WGS metagenome assembly JAEEGG01 (sample SAMN16246543, study PRJNA631951) | gut metagenome | biome: gut microbiome; feature: rumen; material: CR-attached | host: Bos | place: Iran: Karaj | collected 2018-10
CAATTCGACCGCGAAGAGGACTGCGGCATGATGAAGACCCTCCTACCTTATTATATTAAAGAGATGGACCCCGAATATCTCGAAGACATCTTCCGTCTACCCTATGACATGGACCGTCTCTATGCACAGTCTCTACTCACCGATCCTGCCAAAGTCAGCGCCTTCCTCGACAACGCCATCGAACGAGGCACCGAAGCCCTGCAGAACGACACGCTCTACAACCTCTGTCTCGCCTTCTACCGCAACCGCGTGGCTCGCATCAGCAAGGACAAGACACCCTACGCACGTCGCCAGACTGAACTCTATAGCTCCTATATGCGCGCTTACAGTGATATGCTTCACGATAAGGTCAAGGAATACGATGCCAACAAGACCATGCGTCTCGCTCCTGGCAAGGTCAAGGACTTTAGCAGCAAGAAGGGCATCCCCGGGCATTGCTGTCTGGTGGCCAATGCCGAAACCGTCTCAGGCAACTCGGGTAGCCCCGTCGTCAATGCCAAGGGCGAACTCATCGGTCTCAATTTCGACCGACAGGAAGCGGGGCTCTCTTCTATCTACCGTAAGAATCCCGCTGCTATGCGCAACATCATGGTCGATATCCAATATGTACTATGGGTTCTCCGAAACAAATCCCACTCGCAATATGTGCTTGAAGAATTGAAATAAAAACTAAAACCAAAACAATATGAAAATCTCTACCCCAAAATTCCTCGCAGCAGCTTTCTTGGCAAGCGTTTGCCAAATTTCGTTTGCTGAAACCCTCACAGTGACCACCATTGAGGCCGGTACGCTCGCCAACCTCATCGACGCCACAGCCAAAGCCACAACCACTTCACTCAAGGTCAACGGCCCGCTCAACGGCGCCGACATCCTCTTCCTGCGCCAGATGATGACAGCAGGGCTCAAGTCAAGCGAGACATACGAAGGAGTCCTCGCCGAACTCGACCTCTCCGACGCCACCATTGTAGCCAGCGACGACCACTACTACGAAACCAGTAAGGTCAACTATACCACCACAGACAACGAAGTGGGCGACTATATGTTCAACAAGTGCAACACCCTCACCAGCATCAAGCTGCCTCGCACAGCCACCCGCATTGGGCAGAACGCCTTCATCCGTCTCGAGAACCTCACATCCATCGTGCTGCCCGAAGCACTCGTAACCATTGACAAGAGCGCATTCGCTTACAGCAACGCATTCACTGAACTGGCCTTCCCTGCCACCCTCGACAGCATCATGACCTATGCCTTCCAGAGTGCCACCGCCTTGAAGACAATCCGTTTTGCCGAAGGTGCCTCTTTGCGATATGTGAGCGAAAGTGCCTTCAACTACTGCACCGCGCTCGAAAGCGCCGAACTGCCCGCAACGGTAGAATACATCGGAGCCAGCGCATTTAGCGGTGACACCACTCTCACCAGTTTCACCTTCCCTGCCTCATTGAAGGAAGTGGGCAATAACGCCTTCCAGGGCTGCTCCCACCTTTCGCAGGTTTCCGAGATACCCGCAGGTGTGACCAGCTTCGGATATGGGGTTTTCCAAAGTGCTCCCTTGTCCGAAATCAAGGTAAATCCCGCCAACACCAACTATGTGGTCGAAAACAACGTGCTCTTCAATGCTGGCAAGACCGCGCTGATCTATATGCCGATGAACTGCGGAAAGACCTCCTACCACGTACCGTCCACCGTAACCGAGATCCTCAACTTCGCCCTCTACAAGGTCTCCACTCTCAAGGAGCTCATCCTTAACAACGGCCTCACCACCATCTGGAACACCGCATTCTCACAGACCGGACTCGAGACACTCGTCATCCCCAGCAGCGTCACCACCATCAGCTCCTATATGCTCGAAGGATGCCCGTCGCTCACAGGCGTGACCATCCTCGGCACCATCAGCGACGTTCCAGCCAATGCCTTCCGCGAGTCGGCCAACATGGCACGCATCGCCTTTGCCCAAGCCACTCCTCCCACCTTCGTCCGCAACTCGTTCTATGGCAATCCCGAGACCATCTACGTCTATGTTCCCGCGGAATCCATCTCTGCCTATGAAACTGCTATGGCCCCGGCCAACCGCTCATCCTATGTCTTCTGTGACATCAACACCAGCGATATCCAATTGCCAAAAGCAGAAAGCCAAATGCTGAAAGCCGACCTCTACGACCTCCTCGGACGTACCATCCAAAGCAGTGCCAAAGGCATTCTCATCGAAGGTGGAAAAACCATCATCAAACGATGAGAAATGTTAGTTCCAATCGACGTGCGCCTATCTCGATTTGGTGAACTTTGTTCCAAATAAGTAAAACTCTATTTCTATTCGTGGCATATCCTCCAAGAAACCTACGAGGATATGCCACGATTTTAACAAAAAAACTGCTGTGCCCACGGAGGGATGCACAGCAGCAAGAAAGAGATGATGATATATTAATCGATTTCTTCGTCAGCCTCGAAACCGCCCATTTCGCGGATGGCGTTCTTCAGCATAGTATGTTGCTGGTAGAGGTGGTTGACAGCCTCTTCCCCACGAGTATAGTCGTGCATTGGTGATTTGAGGAAGAACGAGAGGAAACGCTGGATACCGAAGCGGCCTGCACGTGCGGCTAGGTCAATGAGCAAACATAGATCGAGACAAACAGGAGCTGCCAGAATGCTGTCGCGGCAAAGGAAGTTGATCTTGATCTGCATCGGATAATTCATCCAGCCACGGATGTCGATGTTATCCCACGACTCCTTGTTGTCGTTGCGCGGAGGATAGTAGTTAATACGCACCTTGTGGTAGTAATCACTGTAGAGGTCGGGCTGCTCGTCGGCTTTCAAGATGGTCTCGAGGGTTGAGAGCTTGCTGACTTCCTTGGTGCGGAAGTTCTCTGGGACATCGAGAACCAATCCATCACGGTTGCCAAGGATGTTGGTCGAGAACCAACCTTCAAGGCCAAGGCAACGGGTGCCGATGATCGGGGCAAAGCCACTCTTCACCAGCGTCTGACCTGTCTTGAAGTCCTTGCCAGCAATAGGCATCTTTGTCTTTTCGGCCAATTCCCATACGGCAGGGATATCGACTGTTGTGTTGGGCGCGCCCATCACGAACGGACAGCCTTCGGAGAGGGCAGCATAGGCATAGCACATCGAGGGAGCAATGTGCTCACGATCGTCGTCCTTCATAGCCTGTTCGAGGTCTTGCAAACGATAGTGAACATCCTTGTTGATGGGTACATAGATTTCGGTAGAGGCAGCCCAGAGAACTACCACGCGATTGCAGTGTTGCTCGTCGCGGAAACGACGGATGTCGTCACGCAGCATCTCGACCATCTGCCAGCGGTTCGTGCAAGGCTTTACATTGTCGCCGTCGAGACGTTTGGCGTAGTTCTTGTCGAAAGCGGCAGACATAGGCACAATGCGCTCCAGTTCGTCGCGCACGGGCTCGATGTCCTCACGCTTGAGCACTTCGGCATAGACGGCACTCTGATAGGCATTTTGCGGATAGACATCCCAGCAGCCAAAAACGATGTCGTTGAGACTGGGTAGCGAAACGATGTCTCCATAATGCAGATAACGCTTGTCAGATCCGCGCCCCACACGAACTTTGTCATAGAGCGTCATCGACCCGATAGGCTTGGCCAGCCCACGGCGTGCCATCAGGACACCCGTCATAAACGTTGTTGCTACTGCGCCATTTCCGACGATCATGATTCCGAGTTTGCCCTCGGCTGGCTTTACATTCGATTGTTCCATAGTTTTTATAAAAAATGACCGACTTTGGAGTTATAAAATTAATAATGTAGTGCTTAAGAAAGGGTCAAATTAACTGACTGCATGCAAAGTTATATGTTTTTCTTTTTAACTTCGGCAATTATCGTCCTCAATTAAAGAGAAATTAACCATTTGACGTACATTTGTACCTATTTTGCTTGTTAGACCTGATAATTTGACCATACAAAAGGAACAACTTCTTGTGCTGAGACAAGATGAGACGAAAACAGTAGCATCATGGCCGACAAGGCGATGAAGCTGATTGACAGGTGAGATTGAGAGATTTTCATGGATGGAAATGTGAGCTGACAAAAGGTAATGATAGGAGATGGAAATCCGCAGGATCTTATTTGTATTTCTCAAACTGATACTTATTGCGTAGTTCAGCCTTCTCCTCGTCGGTACGTGAGGTGAAATAGGCTTTCCAACCGGGACAGAAGTTGATGTGCCAGCGCCAGAAGCGGCCAAGCAATGAATTGGGTTTTGCGTCGTAGTGGGCGCGGAATTTGCAGTGTTCGCAGTTATGTGCCATAATTTTTGGGGTTAAGAGGGGTTAAGAAAAGTTCTGAAGGCTTCAAAGGGTAACGACAGCCTTGAGGATACGGATGTCGTCGAGAGGACGATCGTTTTCGTCGGTGGGACTGCACTGTATGGAATCGACCACATCGAGTCCCGAGATGACCTGACCGAAGATGGTGTAGCTTCCGTCGAGATGCGGGGTTCCAGGGTGTTCGCGATAGTAGGCACGCGCCACAGAATCCATATGATGACGGCCATGGGTCCATTCAAACATCGTGGAGTCAATCTTATTGAGCAACGAGTCATTGTAGGTCTTGCCCCACACGATGTAGAACTGTGCAGCCGAACTGGACTGATCGGGATTGACATCATCGCTCGTTCTGGCAGCAGCGAGCATACCTCGTTTGTGGAAGATGTCGGGATAACGGAATTCGGCAGGCACCATGGCTACGTCGGACTCGTCAGCGATGAGTTCATCGGGTGCTGCATGACGGCTGGTGCTGTCGCCCGACTGAATCATAAAGTCAGCGATAACACGATGGAAGAGCAACGAATCGTAATAGCCCGACTGGACATGCTGAAGGAAATTATCGCGATGGAGCGGCGTTTCGTTGAAAAGTTGTACGACGATGTCGCCTTTGGTGGTATGCAAGGTGACTTCGCGCCGCACATCCCCTGGCTTATTGGTTCCACAAGAAATGACAAGTATCGCTAAGACGACTGGAAGAAGCAATCGGAGTCGGGAGTTTTTCATTCTTCTATATATTAACATTGAAAAGTTCGCTGCAAAGATATGTATTATTTTTGAAATAACCTTGCAATATCCATAATTTTCGCATTTTTTTGGGCAATGATAGAACAATATATAAAAAAAATTTATATCTTTGCACCCGTAAACGGCATGAAATGGGTACCTCGTAAGATTCCATGGAAATGAAGACCACAAAACTAACAACCAGGCTGAGCAGTATAGCGGTGCTGATAGTGGCGGCCTTGCTGCTGGAACTGACTACCGCCATGCAATACTTCTCGACACGAACCGGCATCACTCGCCAAATGGTCGAGATGGCTCATCGCGACCTGAGCGAATCAGATCGCACGGCTGAACTGAAACGTGAGGTGGAGCTCACCGTTGCACAGATGCTGCCTACCTTGGGGCGGCTCACATCACAGTATGCCTCCGACTCGTTGCGTCTCTATATCGACGAAATTCTGGGGCAGAAAGATGAGATTGTAGGCTTTGACTTTTGCCTCGTGAAGGGTAAGAATGGAAAGCCCGACGGTATATATATCTACAAAGACGACAAGACAGGCAAGCCTACTGAACACCACATCGATTTCGACTTCACCCAGCGCTCATGGTACAAAGAGGGCATCAAATGTGATGGTTTCTGGAGCGAACCCTATATGAGCAACTATAAGGTGATACTGATGTGCACCTATTCACGGCCTGTGCGCGATGCAGAGGGACAGATTGTGGCCATACTTGGTGCTGACGTCCCTATGCGTGACGTATCGGCCCTTGCTTCACAACTTTTCGAAGACCAACAACGCTCCCTCTTGCCCATCGTATTATTGCACGGCCTCGGGCTTCTGCTTCTTGCCTTCATCATCGTTCGCAGTGTCAGAAGCATCAGGCGTCTGCAAGTGGTCGGTGCCGAGAAGGAACGAATTGCCAACGAACTGAATATTGCCAGTCGCATCCAACAGGCGATGTTGCCCAAGGCCGCCCCCCTGCCTGAGCATGGCAACGTGGAACTCTCCGCAGCACTCACCCCGGCGCGCGAAGTAGGCGGCGACTTCTACGACTTTGTCGTGCGAGACGAAAAACTATTCTTCTGTATAGGTGATGTTTCGGGCAAGGGAGTCCCTGCTGCGCTTGTGATGGCTATGGCGATTTCGGCCTTCCGTATGATGTCGGAACATGAATCGGCTCCAGAGCGCATCATTGCCCAGATAAACAACTCGATGGCTCGCGACAACGACTACAACATGTTCATCACCCTCTTCATTGGCGTGCTTGACCTCAAGACAGGGAAGTTACTCTATTCGAATGCCGGACACAAGCCTCCGATGATTGACAAACAGCCTCTCCCAGTGACACCTAATCTTCCCGTCGGCATACTCCCGGAATTCGACTTCGCCCTGCAAGAGACGACAATAAAGAAGGGTTCCACCCTCTTCCTCTACACCGACGGACTGACAGAGGCTGAGAACGAAACCCATGAGCAGTTTGGCCTAGAACGGATGCAAGCAATCATCGACAGTGCCGTGCAAGAAGAAGTTTCGCCAGAGGTATTCATTGATCGAATGACCGAGGCAGTACACGACTTCGTGGGCGAAACCGAACAAAGCGACGACCTGACGATGTTGGCCTTACGCTATCAATCTAAGCAGGACTGCACAGCAGACATCGAACTTCAGCACCACCTCACCCTACCCTGTGACGTAGCCCAAACGACACGCCTGGGAGAATGGATAGAAGGGATTTGCGAGACTGCCAGTCTGAGCGCATCGGCTACTATGCAAATCAATCTCGCCATTGAAGAGGCAGTGGTTAATGTGATGAAATATGCCTATCCTGACAATTCGAACGGCGAGGTGCAGATTGATGCGGCGATTGACCACGAGTGGTTGAAGTTCATCATTACCGATGCTGGTCGGCCCTTTGACCCCACAACTTCGGATGACGTAGACACCTCACTTTCGGCTGAAGAACGCAACATCGGCGGACTGGGAATCCACCTTATGCGCAAAATGATGGACAGCATCAACTATGAACGTATCGATGGACACAATGTACTTACGATGGGGAAAAAGATTGTAAAAGGATAATTGTTAATTATTAATTGTAATTTTAAAATATTATGATGAAAACCACATTCAAAGAAGAGAAAGAACATCTGGTAATGGCCTTCGATGGCCGACTGGACACCGCCGCCTCATCGCAGACCGAGGAGGATATGCGCGTACTTTATGACTGCGAGGGTCGTGACATCATCCTTGACTGCACAAACCTGCAATACATCTCGAGTAGCGGATTGCGCCTCTTCCTGGGCCTGATCAAGAAAGCTCGTCCCAAAGGAAGCCACGTCTATCTCACAGGCGTAAGCGATGACCTGCGCCAAGTATTCGACGAAACTGGATTCACCGCCCTTTTTGAAATGCTATGACAAACGAAGAAATCGAACGTCTAAAGGCCGAAAACGCATCGCTGCGTCAAGAACTCGAACGGTTGAAAAATGAAATCATCCGTCTGGTGAGTCGTAACCTCGATATTTCTGAACGACTGGAGGAGGATGTGGAACTTCGCCGTCGCGCCGAGGTAGCACGAGAGCTCTTCGAAGGTAACCTTGAGCGCCAGCGCAATGCCGACCTGCAGGACGATGCCCAACTTATGGGCCTCATTGAGCTGCGCGTCGAAGCAGAACGTCCGCACCTGAAAGCAGACTTCAGTTCCGCCGACCTTGCCCATCTGCTCGGCGTGAGCCAGGAACGTCTCAATCGTCTTTTCCGCCACCAGTCTATCCACCGCACGCCCGAAGCCTACATCGACAACCTGCGCGTGCTGGCTGCTCTGCGTATGCTTCGCGAAAAGCCCCAGTGGACCATAGCTGCAATCGCAGAGGAGTGTGGACTTGGAAATATACGCACGCTGCAACGCCGCGTCCAGGAGGTAATTGGTATGACTCCTGCACAATATAGGCAGATGTTTGTCCCTGAAGAGTAACTTTTCACACACTTTTTAAATAATACACGCCCCCAAAGCGACAGATTCAGAAGCTTGTCCATCTGGTTGTCGCTATATTGGGGGCGTGTCGTTATATGCGAAGCAAAATACAAGATAAATATTTGGAGATTGAAGAAATAGGCCCTACCTTTGCACCAGAGAAAACAAAAATCCTATTATTAACAAATAACAAAACAACAATATGAAAAAGTCTATTTTCTTCCTCTTCGCCCTCGTACTGACAAGTTGCCTTCCTCTCCAGGCCGACAACGACCAAGTAATCACCTTCGACCGTCTGCCCGCTTCCGCCCAGGCTATGTTGAATCAAAACTTCGCCGATAAAGTACCCCTTGTAATCACTGCTGACTGGGACGACTACAAGGTGATGTACGCAAATGGCGAAAAAGTAGAATTCGACAAAAGAGGCAACTGGAGGGACATTGAATGCAAGGCAAGCCAAGTGCCCACGGATCTGATTCCCGCACAGATTACAGCCAATGTAAACGCCACATTCCCTGGCTCAACAATTACCGAAATTGATCGCGATCACACAGGCTACAGCGTGCAACTCAGCAACGGTTTGGAACTGGAATACAACAGGCGGTTCCAAGTGATTGAAGTTGATGACTAAGCATCATTGATACCAACCCCACTAAACCATAATACAGACAATCCCCCCCCCCTTCGGCACAAATCCGGAGGGGGGATTGATTTTAAACAAAAAAACACCCAGCAGAAAGCCGGGTGTCACGTTGTGTTGTCTGTTCAGCGGTTTGTTTATTTTGCCACAGGAGCCTTGCGATCGCGAATGCGAGCAGCCTTACCCTGAAGGTTGCGGAGATAATAAAGCTTGGCGCGACGAACACGACCATACTTGTTGATCTCAACCTTCTCAATGAAAGGTGACTCCATTGGGAAAATACGCTCTACACCTACGCCGTCAGAAATCTTGCGTACGGTAAAACGCTTCTTGGTACCATGACCCGAAATGCGGATCACAACGCCTCGGTACTGCTGGATACGCTCCTTGTTACCCTCACGGATCTTGTAGGATACAGTAATCGTATCACCGCTCTGGAATGCTGGAAGCTCGTTGCCAGTGGCAAATGCCTCTTCAGCAATCTTCATCAAATCTGCCATAATGACTGAATTTAATTTAGTGGTTTATAATAAGAATTAATGGACCATCAGGCATACCTGGTAGCGTTCCCAGACATAGGCCTTGCATCCTGCCTCGCCCGGCATTCGTCGAAGAAGCCGCTAAAACTGGCCGAAAGCGGGTGCAAAGATACATCTTTTATCTCAAACAACGAAAATAATTGATGAAAAACTTTTGCACGGATTAAAAAATAATGTCGAAGCAGCTGATTTTGCCACTTCGACATTGTTTTTATTTAAGATATTCAGCCGCTGTAAGCCAGCGACAGACGCGTTTAGAGCGCGCTTACGATCTCCTCGGTATCGGTGGCAATCATCAGTTCCTCGTCGGTAGGAACGACAGCCACAGTGACCTTGGAGTCGGGGGTAGAGATGATAGCCTCTTCGCCACGCACCTTGTTGTTCTTCTCGGCATCGAGCTTGATGCCCAGGAACTCCATATCCTCAAGCACACCAGCACGGAACAACTTATCGTTCTCGCCTACACCACCGGTGAAAGCAATAGCATCGACACCACCCATAGCGGCAGCGTAGGCGCCGACGTACTTCTTTACACGATAGTAGTAAACCTGGAGGGCGCGCTTTGCATCCTCATCGCCATCGAGAGCCTTGAGGGTAGCATCACGCATGTCGCTTGAACCACAGAGGCCAAGCATACCCGACTTCTTGTTGAGGAAGGTGTCCATCTGAGCAGGAGAAAGTCCCTCCTTGTCCATAATGAAGGTAACAGCAGCAGCGTCGATATCGCCCGAGCGGGTGCCCATCACGAGGCCCTCAAGAGGGGTGAGACCCATCGAGGTATCAACACACTTGCCATTAACAACAGCCGACATAGAAGCACCGTTACCGATGTGGGCAACAATAATCTTCGAGTTGTTGGGGTCGAGACCCAGGTACTCGATGGTACGCTTGCTTACGAAGCGGTGCGAAGTGCCGTGGAAACCGTAACGACGTACGCTCCACTTCTTGTAGATGCTGAGCGGAATGGCATACATGAAAGCCTTCTCGGGCATAGTCTGATGGAATGCAGTATCGAAAACGGCTACCTGTGGAACTGTTGGAAGAAGTTCCTTCACAGCCATGATGCCCTTGAGGTTAGCAGGATTGTGGAGAGGACCGAGAACTGCACATTCCTTGATGACATCGACAACCTCATCGGTAATCAAGCAGGACTTGGTGACCTTCATGCCGCCATGCAGCACACGGTGACCCACAGCCTGAATCTCTTCAGCCGACTTCAACACGCCATACTTCGGGTTGAGCAGATGCTCCTTGAAGACGAATTCAACGGCAGCAGTATGCTCGAGCATGAAGTTTTCAACGATGACCTTCGATCCATCGGGAGCAGTAAGCTTGAGGAACGAATCGGGCAGACCAATCTTTTCAACACCACCCTGGGCAATGACGTTCTTATTGTCGAATACCTTATACTTGAGGGAAGAGGAACCGCAGTTCAGTACGAGAATTTTCATTAATTTACCTAGTTAATTTTTAATAGTTATTGTTTAAAAGTTAATGTTATTTGGCAGCAGCACGCTCCTTTGCGCCGATAGCCTGGTTGCAGGTAACGACGATGGTCTGATAAACCTCATCGACATTGCAGCCGCGAGAAAGATCGTTGACAGGAGCAGCAATACCCTGGAGGATTGGACCTACAGCGGTGCCGCCGGTGAAACGCTGAACAAGCTTGTAGCAGATATTGCCTGCCTCAAGGCTTGGGAATACGAGGGTGTTGCAATGGCCAGCGATAGTGCTGCCCTTGGCCTTGCTGGCGCCCACGCTTGGAACGATAGCGGCATCGGCCTGAAGTTCGCCATCAATCTGGAGATTGGGATCGAGTTCCTTAGCTACAGCGGTAGCCTCGACAACCTTGTCCACCATCTCATGCTTGGCAGAACCCTTGGTCGAGAACGAAAGCATGCCGACAACGGGAGTCTCGATGCCTGCGATGTCGTGAGCGGTCTGAGCCGAGCAAACGGCGATCTGACCCAGCTGCTTGGCATCAGGACAGGGAGTAACAGCACAGTCGGCGAAGACGAGGATACCCTCCTTGCCGTAAGCCTTGGCAGCCTCATTCTCCATAATCATGATGAATGCGCCCGA
>JAEEGG010025876.1_pt1 | contig 11252 bp, 6 predicted proteins | sample 9134161 | NCBI WGS metagenome assembly JAEEGG01 (sample SAMN16246543, study PRJNA631951) | gut metagenome | biome: gut microbiome; feature: rumen; material: CR-attached | host: Bos | place: Iran: Karaj | collected 2018-10
GTTCAGGCGACGGGTAGCGAGAAGGGCAAGCGCATTCTCGAGAACTGGAATAGCGAACGTCCGAAGTTCGTGAAGATATTCCCGGTGGATTACAGGAACGCTCTTTTGAAGGCCCAGAAGGCATAGGGATTTGAGGTTTATATGCAGGAAATCAACCGAATCGCAGACATCTACCGCCCTGTCGAAGAGCGTGTCAAGGACAACAACGAAGTCGAGCGCAAGCTCACCTCGATAGAAATCATCGGCCAGGCGGAACGCTGCCACACCTGTGGAATCCCGTTCTGCCATGGTGCGGGTTGCCCGCTCGGTAATCTCGTCCCCGAATTCAATGCGGCCATTGCTGCCGGGAATGCGGAACGGGCCTACGATATCATCAGCAAGACGGCGTTCTTCCCGGAGTTTACGGGCCGCGTTTGTCCCGCGCTTTGCGAGTCCGCCTGTACCGGCAACGTGCATAACGACCCGGTGATGGTTCGCCAGATCGAGAAATTTATCATCGAGACAGCCTTTGAGGAAGGTCGCGTGGTGTTGCCGACGGCTGAACCCAACGGAAAGTCTGCCGCGGTCATCGGCTCCGGTCCTTCGGGGCTCTTTGCTGCCGAGGCATTGCGCCGCAAGGGCTATGCTGTCACTGTCTTCGAGAAGCAAGCGAAGGCGGGCGGCCTGCTGCGCTACGGCATCCCGAACTGGAAACTGGATAAGTCCATTATCGACCGCCGCATCGCCTTGCTTGAAGCGGCCGGAATCAAGTTTGTCTACAATACCGAAATAGGGAAGGACATTGCCGCGGAATACGTCCACAAGAATTATGACGAGGTGTTCCTCGCCATCGGTACACCGAACGCTCGTGACTTGAAAATCCCTGGCCGCGAAGCCGAAGGAATTTTCCTTGCCCTCGATTTTCTGCACGGTGCCGAAATGCCGGGTGAAAGCAATCCCGAAAAGTTCAGCGCGAAGGGCCGCAAGGTTTTGGTGATTGGCGGTGGCGATACGGGTAACGACTGCGTGGGCAAGGCCATTCGTGAAGGGTGCGAAAGCGTGCTCCAGGTGGAATTCATGCCCAAACCTCCCGAGGAACGTTCCCCGTCTACGCCGTGGCCCGATTGGCCGTACATGCTGCGCACGAGCTATGCCCAGCACGAAGGCGGTGAGCGCCGCTGGAACGTTTCTTCCAAGCAGTTCATTGTGAAGGACGGTCGCGTGGCAGGCGTAGAAGCGGTTCGCGTGGAATGGGAAATGTCCCCGCAGGGTCGCCCGCTCAAGCCTGCTGAAGTCCCGAATTCTACCGAGGTCATCGATACCGACCTGGTGGTGCTCGCCATGGGATTCACCGGCGTGCCTGCCGAAGGCATCGTGAACGACTTGGGCCTGCAACTCACTCCGCGTACGGCGATTATCGCAGATCCTGCCCGACACATCCATGCGGTTGGCGACTGCGCGAATGGCGCCTCCCTGGTGGTGCGTGCCATGGCCGACGCGAAGGCGAAAGTCGCGGCACTCAAGTGACAGTTGGTTCTTTTTTGAATTAAACTGCGCGCGGAATTATGTTCGGATTTTACCGTTTCGCTTGCGTTTCTCCGGTGTTGAAGGTGGCCGATACCGCCTACAATACCGAGGAAATTATCAGAAGCGCGAAAAATGCTGCCTCTAACGGGGCGGCTTTTGTCGTTTTTCCGGAACTCTGCATTACGGGCTATACCTGCAGCGACTTGTTTCACCAGGAACTGCTTTTGCAGAACAGCACCCGCGCGTTGGTGCGGATTGCGGACGCCTTAAAAGATAGCGATGCCGTGATTGCGGTTGGCCTGCCGTTGCGCATATTCGGCAGGCTATATAACTGTGCCGCCTTTGTACAGCACGGGCGCGTGGTGGCGATTACGCCCAAGATTCACTTGCCGAACCAGCGCGAATTCTACGAGAAACGGCATTTTTCGAGCGGGCGCGATTTACTGCGCGGGGCGTGTGGCGCTTCGGCAGGGAGTGCCGCTAGCATCGTGAAGTGTGCGATAGAAGGTGCGGGCGAAGTACCTATCACGAATTTCTTTATGGTAAAAGGTTCCGAAGTCCGCGTGGGCGTGGAACTTTGCGAAGACTTGTGGACGCCGGCGCCGCCTAGCGGGGAACTTGCTCTTGCGGGCGCGAACGTCATTGTGAATCTCTCTGCAAGCGATGCGCTTGTAGGCAAGCGTGATTATCGCAGGAACTTGGTGATGAACCAGTCGGCGCGTTGCATGGCGGCCTACGTGTATGCTTCCGCCGGAGTGCACGAATCTACGACGGATATGGTCTTCAGCGGTCATTTAATGATTGCGGAGAACGGGAGCATGCTTGCCGAAAGCAAGCCGTTCTCGCGGGAAACCGAAATCGTCTATGCCGACGTGGATGTAGAACGACTGAATATGCAGCGCCTGAGCGAAGGAAGTTTCCAGGATTTTGATAGCCGTGCCATCATCGCGCGGGCGGCAACACTTGATGGCCTGCGTGCTTGTGATGCGCTACAGTACCGTTATGTGCCGCCGACGCCCTTTGTGCCGGGGAGCATTGAAACCCGCGATATAAATTGCACGGAGATTTTCAATATACAGTGCGCGGGACTTGCCAAGCGCCTTGATGCCACCCGCAGCAAGCGTGCAGTGATTGGCCTGAGCGGTGGCCTCGATTCAACGCTGGCACTTCTTGTAGTTGCGGAAACATTTAAGTTGCTGAACCGCTCTGCAAAAGAAATTCTTGCGCTCACGATGCCTGGATTCGGCACGACCAAGCGTACGAAGAACAATGCAGTCGAACTAGCGAAACTCCTGGGCGTAGACCTGCGCACTGTCGATATCCAGAAGGCATGCCTCCAGCATTTTTCCGACATCGGGCACGACCCGCAAAAACTAGATGTTACCTACGAGAACGTGCAGGCCCGCGAGCGTACGCAGATTCTGATGGACATCGCGAACAGCGAAGGCGGAATCGTCATCGGCACCGGCGATTTATCTGAAATCGCGCTCGGCTGGAGCACCTACAACGCCGATCACATGTCCATGTATGCGGTGAACTGCGATATTCCCAAGACCCTCGTGCGGCACATCGTGAGTTGGTATGCTGACAGGTCTGCAGCACTTGCCACCGTTCTCCGGGACATCCTCGACACGCCCGTATCTCCGGAACTTTTGCCCGCTGATTCAAGCGGCCAGATTGCGCAAAAGACAGAAAGCATTCTTGGCGCCTACGAGATACACGACTTTTTCCTGTACCATTTCGCGAAATACGGCGCCACTCCCGAGAAACTGCGCTACCTCGCGAAATACGCCTTCAAGGGTCAGCATACTGATGAAGAACTTGACAAGGCGCTCACCGTCTTTATCAGGCGTTTCTTTACGCAGCAATTCAAGCGCAGTTGCATTCCCGACGGCCCGAAGGTCGGTACCATCTCTCTATCGCCTCGCGCCGACTGGCGCATGCCTAGTGATTCGAGTTTTAATGACTGGATGAACTAGGCGCGCTTGCCTTCGACAAGTTCAACGGCGAGTTTCTTCATACCCGGGAAATCCCACTTGCCGCTACCCAGTTTAGGAATGCTATCCACGCTGAATACGGAACCGGGCAGCATCAGGGGCGGTATGCCGGACTTGCGCAACTTGCGGGCAATATCTTCCGGGTCTTCCGCTTCCTTCACGAGCAAAACAATGCGTTCGCCCTTCGAGGAATCGGGCACTGCCGTGACGGCGAATTCCTTGCCGTCAAGAATCTTCGTTTCGCCAATGCGGAGTTCAACTGCGGTAAGCGAGATCATTTCTCCTCCGAGTTTCGCAAAGCGGCTGTATCGCCCAAGAATCTTCACGAATCCTTCTTCGGTAATGATGCACTTGTCGCCGGTCTTGTACCAGCGTCTGCCTTCGGTAATAAAGACAACGTTGTTTGTCTTTTCCACATCCTTCAGGTAACCCTTCATCACCTGCGGGCCGGTAACGGCGAGCATGCCTTCGGCGCCTTGCGGCAGGAACTCGTTTGTCTCGGGATCGATGATAGCGGCAACAGTACCGGGAGGCGGCATGCCGATGGTATCGGGGTCGCTGCACTTTTCCATGGTGAGGAAGTCATCTAAGAGCACGTTGGGCGCGTTTATCGTCGCGAGCGGAGTAAGTTCCGTACAGCCGTAGCCTTCGTAGATGTCCTTGCCGAACTTGAGCTTGAATGCCTCGCGCATTTCGGGGCGCAACTTTTCGGCACCCGCGATAATGTAGCGGAGCGTATCAAGGCACATCGGGTGAACCCAGCGGTTTATCGCAATCGCGCGCAGGAACGTGGGAGTGCCCATGAGGATGGTCGTTTTGTACTGGGCGCACACGCGGGCGAGTGTCTTGATGTCGGTCGGGTCGGGGCAGAGCACCATGGGCACGCCGTCAAGGAGGGGCAGGATAAACGTGAGCGTGAACCCGAACGAATGGAATAGCGGGAGCAGTGCCGTCATCACGTCGGTACGGCGCAACTTGATGACGTTATCGCCCTGGAGTGCGTTCGAGATGACGTTCTTGTGCGTGAGTTCTACGCCCTTGGGCGTGCCTTCCGAGCCCGAACTGAAGAGGATTACGGCATCGTCATTCAACTTTGCAGATGTAAACCAGAGCGGCCTCAAAATGCTCTTGGGGCATGTACGGATAATGAATGCCGAGATGAATCTTCCGAGTGTGGAAAGTTTCTTTTCTTCGTCATCGAGATAGACAATCTTGCACTTTTCTGCAATGTGGGCGAAGTCTGCATTCCTACCGCACAGTTTGTCCAGGAATGCGTGTGTCGTGACGACGGTAGAAACTTCTGCCTTCTCGATGCAGCCGAGAATCGTATCGACGGGGGCGGAGTAGTTCAGGTTGACGCTTGTCTTGCCCGTGCCGAGAATTGAGATGATTCCGAGTGCGGCGTCGCGGCTCGTCGGGAGCATGAACCCGACATTCCTTTCGTTCTTCGCGATAGACTTGATGGACCTTCCAAAGTGATGGCAGAGGCGGATCATGTCGTAACCATTCACGTGGTTGCCGGCAGGGTCGATGAGTATCGGGCGGCTGCGGCGCTTGCGCATTGCCTTGAACCAGAGCGGAACGATGGATTCGGAGCGTTCCATTGCGAGGTCCCATATATCGCAGCCGAGGAGTTGCAGGTCCTTGCGGATTTCCTTTTCGGAAGCGCTTGTGGGGAGCGGCTTGGAGAACCCTACGCTGATGACGCGGTTGAATGTCTGCGGGCGCATCACGCATTCCGATGCCTGGCTGTAGCGGCTGCCCCAGAGCCCCTGGATGTAGAACGGGATGATTTGCGCGCCCGTGTTCTCGATGGCCTTGCTGTAGTCGAGCGAGAACTTCGAAACAAACGGTGTCTTGGAAACTTCGCCTTCGGGGAAGATGACCACGGCTTCGCCGTTCAGGAGTGCCTTGCGGATTTGTTCCATGGCGGGGGCGGGGTCGCGGCGGTTAATGTCTATCACGTATTTTCCGTGCATGAACCAGCGCTGGTACCAGTCGGCGAACGTGTTGCGGTTGCTTGCGAGGCGTAGCGGGCGCGGCGATGCCATCTGGAGCACTGCCCAGTCGATAAAGCTGAAGTGCGGGCCTACGAGGAGCACAGGGCCCGTTTCGGGAATGTTCGCGACTCCCTTCACGATAAAGCGGTAGCGGAACACGAAGGCGAACGCGAAGCGGAGCGATGCGCGCAGGAGCGTCATGGGGGTCTGCTTCAGGTTCATGATAAAGCACAGCGCGAGGATTACCGCGAGAATCATGAAGCAGTAGTCCATCGTGATGGGCGTGAAAATCAGGAGCAGAGTCTGCCCGCCCATGATAAGCACGAGGAACGCCATCTGGATCATGTTTGCGACGGCGTGTATGCGGCCAGCGGTATCGGGGCGCGTGTAACTCTGCAGTACGGTGCGCAAGATGACGAACCCGGCGCCGGTACTGAACCCGATGATGCCGTAAAGAACCGCCTGCAGCCAGTCGTTATGCACGAACGGGAGCGTAAACATCGTGATGGCGGAAGCCGCCGCGGCAAACGGGATAAGGCCTGTCTCGACAAAGCCCTTGGATGCCCAACTTGCGGAGAGCGCACCGACAAAGTAACCGGCTGCTACGATAAACATCGATACCGGAATGACCGTCGTGTTGAGCATGTCGGTCATGTTCTGGATAAGGATGAGGAATATCTGCGTTACGCCCCAGAAGGCGCTGAGCCCGAGGATGGAAAGGCGCACGATCGGGTGGCTCCAGGTGGCGGAGAAGTTGCGCATGGGGGAGCGCATCTTGAGTTCGGTGTGCGTCTCGCCGACACGAATGAAGAATGCGGCAATGGTAGAGACTGCACTCAGGCCTAGATAAATCCAGAGCGTAAGGTCGATACTTACGGGGGAATCCGGGCGGCCCGAGAGGCCCATCGCGAAGAACGCGGCCGCTGCGGTTCCAAGGACAGAGAGTGCCATGTACCACGAGTTTATCTTCACGAGGTCTTCGTTCTTGACGATTTCCTTCATGATCCCGAGTTTTGCCGGAGTGAGCACGGCGAGGAAAACGCCGTAGAGGCCCAGCAGGCCGTAGGCCACCCATTCCGCACCCGCGACGTAGCAAACGACAATCGCAATGACGGAGGCAAGCATACCTACGGACGACCATGCCATCACGCGACCCTTGTGGAAGTGCCCCGCAAAGTAACTTGCGGCGGGCATCATGAAGATGCTCGGGGCAAAGATGGCAACCTGCAGGAGCATGCTGCGCCACCAGAAGGCGGAACCTTCGAACGAGAACGAAAGCCAACGTTGAAAGTGGACGAAAAGGCCCATCTGCACGAAGATGCTACAAAAGACGAATAGCAGGAACAGCAGGGCGCTCGGGTACTTGCTCAGTTTCATAAAACCTCAAAAGATATTCAAAGTTAGTATTATGGCTTTTTTTATCCACTAGGGGTAAAGTTTGTAAATAACTTACTTTTTACTCACGCGACGGTTGGCGCGTTTATTGTACCCAAGTGTTTCCATATAAACGCAAAATTTTTTAAATTTTCTTACTCGAAACACGGATTAAAGGAAACCGATGAGCGAAGACATTCTGGCAAAAATTGTGCGCATGCGCCGTGAAGATATCGAGCGGCTGGGCTTGAATTTCGGAATCGAGATTCCGGAAAAGCGCCGTCGCGGGCACATCGAGTTTCTCGGGACTCCGGGTGCCATTCTCGAAGTCAAGCGTGCATCGCCATCGAAGGGCGACATCGCTCCGGACCTTGACCCGGTAGGCCTTGCCGGCACATATGCGGATGCTCATGCGCAGGCGGTCTCGGTACTGACCGAAGGCAACTTTTTCAAGGGCTCGCTCCGCGACCTGATTGCCGTTGCCGATTCCATGGATGAGCGCGTAAAGAAGGGCCTGCATGCCTGCGCCGTTTTGCGCAAGGATTTCTTGCTCTACGAAGACGAAATCGATATCGCGTACCGTTGCGGTGCCGATGCGGTGCTCCTGATTGCACGTATCCTTGATGACGAACAACTTATTAGGATGGCGAAGCGTGCAGAGCATTTTGACATGCAGGCGTTTGTCGAAGTCCGCGAGGCCGATGACTTGCGCAAGTTGAAGGTCGTGACGGATGCCCTCGGGGCTGCTGCCGCAAAGACGATTGTCGCTGGCGTGAACTCGCGCGACCTTGCCACGTTCCATACGGACCCGCTCGTTCCGGCGACTGTCCGCAACAGGTTGCCTGCGAAGGCGGTGTTTGAGTCGGGTATCCACAGCGCGGCCGATGCCGCGTATGCAAGGAGCCTCGGGTTTACGGGAATCCTCGTGGGTGAGGCGGTCGCGAAGAATCCGCCGCTTGCGAAGGAAGTTGTCGGCTCGTTTGAGACTGGCTGTGAAAATGCGCGCGGCAAGTTCTGGAAAAAGTTTGCAGAACGTCGCGATGCCAGGCGCGAAGCCTGCGCAACTGCAGACCCGAGTAATGCGCGCCGCCCGATGGTAAAGATTTGCGGCATTACCCGTGAACAGGATGGCATGCTTGCTGCCGAACTCGGGGCCGATATGCTCGGGTTTGTTTTCAGTACCACCAAGCGCCTCACGACGGAAGAATTCGTGCGCAGTTTCGCTGCGAAAATTTGCGCATCTCGCACGCCCGAGAAAGCGCCGCTTCTCGTGGGTGTCATCACCGATCCCGAATCCGTTGAAGGCAAGACCGCCATTAGGCTAGCACGTGAAGGTGTGCTCGATGCCGTCCAGTTCCATGGTGTCGCGACACCGGGTGCATGCCTGTGCGCGAAGGCGTTGGACGGCGCGAAAGAAACGACAAGCGACTTCGCGTGTTACGCAGCTGCCCGTGTGGGCGAACCTGCTGATTTCGATTACGTTGCCTCCCTCCGCAGGAACGGCGAACCCCGCATCTTGCTGGATGCGAAGGTGGAAGGAATCCCCGGCGGTACCGGAAAGACCATCCCCGAATCGCTGCTCCTGGAGAAGGCGGGTGACTTGCCGCTCTGGCTTGCGGGCGGTATAAATCCCGAAAATGTCTTTACAATTTGTGAAAAATTCCACCCCGAACTGATCGATGTTTCCAGCGGCGTGGAAGACGCTCCCGGCATCAAAAATGCCGAAAAATTGCACAAATTGTTCGAAATTCTGCAAAAATAGCCATTTTTAACTAAACATATTTTTACAGAAATATGCTTGTAACCTATTGACAGGCAAAGGATTAGTATATATATTGAATTTCATAAAGATGAAATGGGCAATCCGCTTCGGCCGCTCGCGGCGAAGTTCCCGGGAAAGGGATTCAGGACTTGCCTTTTCATCAAGTGTTTAACAGAAGGCCCTTCCGGGGGCCTTCATTTTTTTTCAAAAAATTTTGGGCGACCCCTTGCCAACATATGATTCGGTTCCTAATTTTGGCGACATGAAGATGAATTCTGCAATCCGTTTCAACCGTTGGTGGTGGGGCTCTAGAACATAGAGTCCGGTTTTGCCGTTTTCATCAAGTGTTTTGTAAAAGGCTTTCGGACTCACCGAAGGCCTTTAATTTTTACCCCGAGAACCTTTAACCCTTAACGACTAACGACCATGATCACTTCTAACAACGGTTTCTTTGACAAGTTCGGCGGCAAGTACGTTGCCGAAATCATCCGCCGCCCGCTCGACGACCTGGAAGCGGCATTCAACAAGTACATCCACGATCCGGAGTTTCTCGAGGAACTGCGCATTATCCAGCGCGACTACATTGGTCGCGAGACTCCGCTGTACTTTGCCCCGACGGCGACCGAACTCCTGGGCGGTGCGCAGATCTACATCAAGTTGGAAGGCCTTGCCAACACGGGGGCACACAAGATCAATAACGCTATCGGTCAGTGCTTGCTCGCTAAGAAGATGGGCAAGACCCGCATTATCGCGGAGACGGGTGCCGGCCAGCACGGGCTCGCTACTGCCGCCGCTTGCGCGAAACTTGGCCTTGAATGTGTCGTGTACATGGGCGAGGTGGACGTGCGTCGTCAGCAGCCGAACGTGGCGACCATGGAAATGTACGGCGCGAAGGTTGTTCCGGTTACGAGCGGTAGCCGCACTCTGAAGGATGCCGTGAACGAGGCCATGCGCGACTGGGCTACGAATTTCAAGAACACGCACTATGTGCTCGGTTCTGCTCTCGGTCCGGCTCCGTTCCCGGATATCGTTCGCACGTTCCAGTCCATCATTGGCGAAGAAGTCAAGCGCCAGGCTGCAGAACGTAACATTGACATTGCTGCGGTGGTCGCTTGCGTAGGTGGCGGTAGCAATTCCATCGGCGTGTTCACTCCGTTTATCGAAGACAAGAATGTGCGCCTGATTGGTGCGGAAGCCGGTGGCATTGGCCCGAACGTGGGCGAGAATGCATCCCGCATGACGGGTAACGCTAGCCGCGAAGGCATTGTGCAGGGTTACAAGAGCCGCTTCCTCATTGATGAAGACGGTCAGTCCATGCCGACGCGCTCCATTTCTGCGGGCCTTGACTACATGGGTATCGGGCCGCAGCTTGCCGCCCTCGGTGAATCAGGCCGCGTGGAATTCACGAGCATCCTCGACAAGGAAGCGCTTGAGGCCGTGAAGTTCTTCGCCCGCAACGAAGGTATCCTCTTCGCGCTCGAAAGTGCGCACGCCGGTGCCGCCGCCATGAAGATTGCAAAGGAACTCCCGAAGGACAAGGCGCTCGTCATCAACATGAGTGGCCGCGGTGACAAGGACATCTTTATCACGAGTCCGGTATTCCGCCCCGAAAAATGGAAGGAATTCCTGAAGGCGGAACTCAAGCGCCTCGAAAACAACGAAGACATCCACGACGCAGAGATAATGAATAAGTAAAGGGTAGAAAGATTATGATCAAGTTAATGTCTCATCTCATTGCCGGATTCCCGGACGCAGAAACTTCTATCGCTATTGCCGACGCCCTCGTGAAGGGTGGCGCGAACATCCTTGAAATCCAGCTTGCCTTCAGTGACCCGAGCGCCGACGGTCCCGCAATCCAGACGGCCTCTACGGTCGCTCTCGAGAAGGGATTCTCTACCAAGCAGGGTCTCGAAGTCGTGAAGAAGATTCACGAACGCCACCCCGAGACGCCCATCTACATCATGACCTACGGCTCGCTCGCCTTTACTCCGGGCATCGAGAACTTCGTCAAGATGTGCAAGGACGCGGGTGTTTCTGCCTGCATCATTCCGGACCTGCCGTTCGATTGCGACGAAGGCCTCACCGAAGCCTGCAAGAAGCATGGCCTGGAAAACATCCCGGTGGCAGCACCTAGCATGACGAAGGAACGCCTCGAAACGATGGCTGCGCAGGGCTTCAAGTACATCTATGCCGCTCTCCGCGCGGGCACTACCGGTAGCGAGACCACGATTGACCAGGCAACACTAGACTTTATCGATACGGTCGGTAAGGGTGGTGCCAAGGTGCTCGGCGGTTTCGGTATCCGCAATGGCGAGCAGTCCAAGGTTTTGAGCAAGCACGTGTACGCCGTAGTCGCGGGTTCCGTTTTCGTGAACATCGTGCTGAACAATGCTGACTCTGCCGAAGGCCGCAAGAAGGCGATTGCCGAAATTGAGGCGAAGGCCAAGGAACTTACCCAATTCTAGGGAATCAGGAATTTTAAAACAAGAGGATCATATGACCAACAAGATCAAGCACATTACAGAACAACCGACCTACGAGCCGCGTACCGACAGTATCTACGTGGCGCTCCCGGGTGAACGTTACACCCCGTTTTCGCTCGGCAAGAAGCTC
>JAEEGG010025879.1_pt1 | contig 11250 bp, 10 predicted proteins | sample 9134161 | NCBI WGS metagenome assembly JAEEGG01 (sample SAMN16246543, study PRJNA631951) | gut metagenome | biome: gut microbiome; feature: rumen; material: CR-attached | host: Bos | place: Iran: Karaj | collected 2018-10
TGTGGCCAATCAGTATCAAAAGCGTGGCCTGACACTCGAAGAACTGATTGACGCAGGAACCGAGGGGTTAAGGAAAGGCGTCATGAAATATAATATCGAAGCCGACTTCAAGTTCATTGCCTATGCTGTTTGGTGGATTCGCCAGAGTATATTGCAGGCTCTTGAAAAAGAATAAATAATAAATAATTCAAGTTTCTCCTTGGTTGTTAACATAAAACGCGCAAGTTTCGCAAGCTATGAAAACTGTGCGCAGCCAGCCCCGTAAGGGCATGACAGAGGTAGCCAGCCAATGGCTGGTATAAAGGGACGGTAGAAAAGCGTGCCGGTGATGTTAGTTAAATAATGTTGTTTCGTTAAATAGTTTCCGAAAAATGACTATATTTGCAAATCATAAACAGAATGAAACCTAAAACGACATGGCAAAAGAACTGATATTCAAACTGTCGGGGACAGACTATGGTGCCGCTCCCGTGAAGCTAGAGAGAAAGAAAATCTACGGTTGGACGGACATCGTAGCCACCGACCGTAGTGGTAATGTGTGTGGCTCAGCCTACCTGTCGCCCGACGATGCACTTATCATCCCCTCAGGGGGATTGAAACAAGGTACCGTCAGCGAGGACGGGCGCTGGTTGGAGAAAGGTGAGCTGACGGCTTATAGCGAAGATGGTCAGGAGATGCTGCCTACCTATGCATCATCGTTCGATGCGCCCATTGAGCTGAAACAGAAGGCTACTACCGAAGAATTCTTCGACAACGACTGGGAGTCGGTCTATCAACTCGTTAATGCAGATTTGGCAACTGCTGTGGGTGACGACATCTACAAGTTCGACTTCAGTTATCGTGGCGGCACCAACCACAACGACGGCTATCTGATCAACACCCCTGGTGGGCTGTTCCTCTTCGCTGGCGACAAACAGGAGTTCCCCCTCGTATCATTAGCCGAAGAGACCACCATCGATGACACCGAGGAACCTGTGGAGGAAGAAATCGATGAACTGGACTTCAGTATGTTCTAAGACCACAAATTTCACAATTTAAACGAATTGATTATGCGAAAGATAAATCTATCCAATGATACGAAACGTGATGCCGAGGTGGCTTTCGGCACTACGTTTCATCGCCAGACGCCTGTCTATAAGACGGCTGACGGCAAGAAGAGCGTGAACGAACGGCGAGTACGTGCCACGATGAAGACCACTGATGAGGCACTACTCGCACAGTATGGTGATGGTCTGGCTGATGCCCTTATCGCCGGCGACCCCGAAGTGGACATGGAGCAGTTCGGCCTGAAGGTCGAGGGACTGAAGAAGGTGTTTGTGACGCCTGCCCAGAAAGTGGCCTACGGCGTGACGCTCTCAGAGCACGTTTTTCTGGCTGATGGTACAGAGAAAGAAGTACGCCCTGAGCAGACCACCACTGCCAACATCGCTCTCGACGGCCTGCCCCTGCGCTGGACTGGCAAACTCATCCCCCGCCAGAAGGCCATGCGCATGTTCATGTTCAAGAAGAGCTATCAGGTGCAGCACGTCAACGGTCTGACCTACGACTTCCTCTTCGATATGGCGAAGAAACTGGCCGATGCCGATGCCATGATGCTCGTGGGTGGCGGACAGAAAGGCATCGAGCCTCTGGTAATGGCCAACGGCGGCACACCCTATCGTGCCTTCCTCGAAGGTCGCGTGGATGGCGACAAGTATGCCCTCATCCTGCGCCTGACGAATATGGAGCTGAAGTCTATTGAATAATTAGAATGTATTTTTGTTTAATGAATTAAATAAAATCGAGCAAAAGTTTGCAAATTCATTAAATAATCTATACCTTTGCCGCAGGTTTTCATTATAAATTATATGGATAAGCAAGTATTAAAACAAATCCTTCGGGACAACCAGCAGGAAGTGGAGCGTTACGTGGTAGAGCCACGTGATGTCAAACTTGATGACTTTCCCTGCAGGGTGCTTGTTGGTGTGCGAAGAGCTGGCAAGTCATATATGCTCTATCGTCGCATACAGCAGTTGCTCGCTGAAGGCCACAAATGGGATGAGATACTCTATCTGAACTTTGAGGACGAGCGGCTTGAAAACTTTGGCACGGATGACTTTAACCGTCTGCTGGAATGTCATCAGGAGATGTATGGGAAGCGCCCCATGCTGTTTCTCGACGAGATTCAGAATATTGACGGTTGGCATAAGTTCGCCCGCAGGATGGCTGATAGTAAATACACCATCTTCATCACTGGCTCAAATGCGAAAATGCTCTCAGGTGAGATTAACACCACGTTGGGAGGTCGCTTCCTGATAGCAGAGATTTATCCTTATAGTTTCAAGGAGTTTTTATTGGTTCATCAAGTATCTACTAACAAGCTTGACCTTCTGACTACAGAAGGACGAGCCAAGGCAGTGCACAGTTTTGACGAATATCTGCACTATGGCGGCCTGCCCGCAGCAGCACTCCTGCCTGCCAAGCGTGACTATCTGAGTAGTGTGTATCAGAAAATCTATATGGGCGACATTATTGCCCGCAATAAAATCACGAATGTGACGGGCATCCGTGTCCTGGTGAGAAAGATGGCTGAAAGCGTATGCCGTCCCATTTCCTATAACCGCATCAACAATCTCCTGTCGAGTGTAGGCGGAAAACTCAGTCTCGCCACGACAATTAAGTATGTGGACTATTGCGAGGAGGCCTGGCTGTTGTTGCGTCTGAGAAACTATGTTTCTACTCTGGCAGATAAAGAGAGTAACTGCAAATACTACTTTATCGACACGGGCATACTCGGACTGTTCTTGATTGACAAGGAAACCATGTTGTTGGAGAATCTTGTAGCGCTCCAGCTGTTCCGCATCTATGGTCATGACATGGAGAACGAACGCGTGTTCTTCTATTATGATAGTTACGAGGTCGACTTTTATATCCCAGAAAATGAACTTGCCATCCAGGTGAGTTACTCCCTGCGTGATGAGGACACTCGCAAGCGTGAAACAGAAGCACTACAGAAACTGCCAAAACGAATGCAGTGCAGTAGAAGGTTGATTCTCACATACGATGAAGAAGAAACTATCACCGACCAATTTGGCACCATCGAAGTCATTCCCGCATGGAAATGGTTATTGCTATCATCGAATAATCAATAGAATAATAACATAAAACCTTGCGATGTATAGGTAATCGTCAATTGACTTATGGAATTTACAATCGTTTACGACAAAGCGACAAAAGATGTCAAGATCAATGGTGTTGAGTTTCAGTATGAAACTGCGAAGAAACTTACCACGCAGAAATTCAACCAAGTGTTAAGCCGTATGGGCGGATGTGTGGAGATAAGTCGTAAGGACGACAAGACTACGAAGTTGCTGACCGTTATAATGTCTGGAGAAAGAGATTTTGAGAGTTTCCTTAGTGGCTTCAAACTTGACACCTACGATCTATGTGTTTAAGAAGTTTTTACTATATAATACAAATACATGAATTATGGCTGAATTTGAAATTAAGGATGGTGTGGGAATCATTCCTGAAGGAACTACCAAGCTGGGATGGTCAGCTTTTGAAGAATGTGCGGAATTAACTAGTGTCGTTATCCCCGATTCTGTAACAGAAATCGGACAGTCTGCATTCCTTCGTTGTTCCGCGCTTAAGAGTGTGATCATTGGCAAGTCTGTGAGGAAAATTGGCTTTAATGCTTTTAAGGACTGTACGAGTCTGACCAACATCGTTTTGCCTGACTCAGTTTCTGAGATTGGGAGTGGTGTTTTCTGGGGTTGCACAAGTCTGAAGAGTGTTGCTATAGGTAATTCACTGAAAGAGATAAACTCCTCAGCTTTTAGTGGCTGCTCGGCACTGACCGATATCACCATTTCTGACTCTGTGACATCCATCTGCGAACACGCCTTCGAAAACTGTACGGCATTAACCGACATCACTATTCCTGACTCAGTGAACAGCATCAAAGGTTTCGCTTTCCAAGGATGCTCCGCCCTTACCAGCATCATTCTCCCTGCATCGCTAAACAAGATTGACCGCTATACGTTCGACCAATGTGCAGCCTTGTGCAATGTCCATATTCCTGACAGCGTAAAGATAATTCGTGACCATGCGTTTAACAAATGTAAGAGTTTGACACGCATTGCCATTCCCAACTCGGTGGAAGAGATAGAAGAGTCTGCCTTCGCACAGTCAGGGTTGATTGAGGTCACCATACCTGAAACGGTCAAGAAACTTGGTGAGTTTCCTTTCAATTGTTGTGAAGATTTGAAGCATCTCACCATCCTGTGTCCCATCACCGTGAAATATATCTTTTCTAACAGTAGTTCATCGCTTGATTCAGTGACGCTGGGTGCCGGCATTAAGAAGATTGACGAGCGAAATTTTGACGATAGCGTGAAAGTCATCAACGTGCCCGCCAAGAAGGCCGACTATTATAAGAAACGCCTGCCCGAAAAGTTGCATGGCATCATTGTAGAACTTCCAGCAGAGAAGGCTAAGAAATAGGAGAATTGTAAATCATCATAAAACCTCACGATGTACAGGCAATCGTCATACTGACCTTTGGCAAAATATGAAATAAAAGACGGAGTGGGAATCATTCCCGAAGGAACAGAGAAAGTGTATGTCGATGCCGATTGTTGTGAGGCAATCAAGGAGGTTGTCATCCCTTCATCGGTAACCGAAATCAGCAATGAAGCCTTCAGGAATTGTTATCATTTGGAGAAAGTTGTGATTCCTAATTCCGTGAAGAAGATAGGCAAAGAGGCTTTCTATGAATGCCGTGAGTTGAAAGAGTTGTTCATTCCAGATTCTGTAAAAGAGATCGGCATGGAAACTTTTTATAATTGCAAGAAGTTGGAAAAGGTACGGATTCCCGATTCGGTGAAAGAGATAGAATATTCACTGTTTCGGGAATGTAACAGCCTCACCGAGGTTGTGTTTCCTGCTGGGATTACGACTATCGGCGACTCTATGTTCATGCATTGTGGCTTTACCACGCTGGAAATCCCTGATAGTGTTAAGATAATAGAGAAAGATGCTTTTGCTTTCTGTGAAAACCTGCAGAAAATCGTACTGCCAGAAGGGCTGCTTGTTATAGGAGATAATGCCTTTGATGGGTGTCATCAGCTCACGGAAATCGTTATTCCTTCATCGGTTCTTCAAATAGGTTCTAAAGCTTTTGATGATTCAGGGTTGAAGCAATTACAGATACCCGCTTCCGTGAAAAGTATTGGAAAGGCTATCACGGCTGGCTGCGAGGCGTTGACCAGTATTGTCGTTGACGAGGGCAATAAATATTATGATTCGCGCGATAACTGCAATGCTATCATAGAGAAAGACAATTGGAAACTCATAGCTGGCTGCGGCACTTCCACCATCCCTGACTCTGTCGTCACCATAGCTGAAGAGGCATTCCGCAAAAGCAGCCTTACTACCATCACAATCCCAGACTCGGTCAAGTTCATTGAGGAGGGGGCGTTCCGTTTCTCAGATAAATTGGTTCGCGTAGAGATTCCAGGTTCTGTTCGGGTTATCTGTCAAGATACTTTCGGTGAGTGCAAAAGCCTCTCCGAAGTAATTATCGGCGAAGGTGTGACAGTAATTGAAAAAAGCGCTTTTTGGAAATGTCCCATTAAGTCCATCCAGCTTCCATCCTCGCTGATCAAATTATCCGGTTTCTACGGATGTCCCCTGACCTCCATCACGATTCCAGAAGGAGTGGAGGTGATAGGCAGGGATGCATTTAATAATTGTAAAGAACTTATCAGCGTAGTCATCCCCAGTTCGGTCAAAAGAATCTTTGGTGGAGCTTTCGCAGGTTGTTCCACTCTGACCTCTTTGGTCATCTCAGAAGGAGTAGCACAGATTGGCGGCAATAATAACTGGAATGAGTCCTACAGCACCTTTAGTTCTTGCAGTAGCCTTACGTCAGTCGTTATTCCTGAAGGGGTAAATGCACTTGGCCCTAAAGCTTTTAGTAATTGCACATCGTTGAAAGAAGTTACCCTGCCCAGCACACTGAAGTATGTTTCCAATGACATATTCAATAATTGTCCGAGTCTGGAAGCCATCTACTGTCATGTGGTAGATCCCACACAAATCGAGATAGAGCGTGGAGTGGAACTTGGCGGCCATCAGGCAACGCTCTATGTCCCTGCAGGCAAAGGCGTGGTAGCAGCTTACAAGAAAAAGGCCGTATGGAAGAAGTTCGCAGCCATCAAGCCGATGGAAGAATAAAAACAGATTTGAGTGTATGGAACAGAAGTATATACAGACGGCGATTGACTATAAGAAGAACATAGCCGGGAAGTTTGTGCTGGTGGAAGGCGCAAAACTGAAACAGCGAATTGACGGGCAGCGTTTTGCTGTGACCCGCAAGATTGACGGTCACATGCAAGTGGTGTTCTATGACGGAACACAGGTGTTTATGCTCAATGCTAACGGCAAGCAGAAGGCAGAGAAGTTGAAATGCCTCGACGCCTTTGCCGAGGCGGTGAAGGCAGCAGGCCTGAAGCAGGCTGTCATCGCCGCAGAACTCTATTTGCCTCGCCCAGAGGGTCGTCCCCGCTGTGGCGATGTGCAGGCAGCTCTTGCCGACGATGGCAAACGCGACCTGCTTGCACTGGCTCCCTTCGACATCGTGGAACTAGACGGAGAAAAGTGGCATGCCGAGCATTATGCCGATACGCATAACAAGCTCTGCACCATTTTCCAAAGCGAGCAAGTGAAGCCCGTTCAGATGCGTAACGCGTCTTCCAAGGATGAGGTGCAGGAAATCTTCGATGAGTGGGTAGGAGGCGAAGGTGCCGAAGGGCTGGTGGTTCACTCCGAAGCCCCCATCGTATGGAAGGTGAAGACTCGCCACACCATTGATGCTGCTGTTATCGGCTACACTCTCAGTTCTGCAAACCAACCTCTCCCCTCGGGGAGGTCGGAAGGGGGTCTAATTCGCGACCTGATGTTTGCCGTGCGCCGCCCAGACGGACTCTTCCAGATGTTCGTCCTGGGTTCTACCGGTCTGACCGATGAGCTGCGTGCCGACATTGCCCAGCGACTGAGCACGAAGCATGTGGAGTCACAGTATGTGCTCTCCGACTCCCGAGGCATCGCCTACCAAATGGTGAAGCCGGAACTGGTGTTCGAGATCAGCGTGCTGGAACTCGTGGCTCGTGGCAACGACGATAAGATTAAGATGAACCCGCTGCTTCGCTATCTCCCCTCGCCAGTTGGAGAGGGGTCAAGGGGTGAGGCCGGCTGGCTCATGGAAGGGACAACCCCCGGCGTATCGGCTTTAGGCATCACTATCGACCAGGAGCGCACAGACAAACAACCCAATGAGACCGACGTACGAATCTCGCAGCTCACCGACATCTGCCCCTTCGAGGAAGTCGAGAACTCTAAACTCTCAACTCTAAACTCTCAACTTTTGGAGCGCCATGTATATAAAAAGGTATCGGGCGCAAAAGTCATGCTCCACAAGTTCCTGCTTTGGAAGACCAACAAGGAACAGAGTGGCCGCTATCCCGCTTACATCATCTTCCACACCGACTACAGCAGTGCCCGCAAGGAAATGATCAAACGCGATATGCTCTACTCCAACGACGAGCAGCAGATTCGCGACCTCCTCGCTGCCGAAATCGCCGACAACGTGAAGAAGGGTTGGGAGGAAGTATAAAAAACTTAATGATATCATTATCGTTCTTCTATGACAAACTCAGAAATCGTTTCTATCATTCACAAAGTGCTGACAATGACAGAAAGTGTTGTGGCACAACTGAAAGCAGAGAAGAAAGCTAAGGGTGACTACAGTAAATCTCTTACTGTACAGGATGGCGGCCTGCAGATACGGTTCGACGCCATGGAGTATTGTGGAAAGTATCCTGCGATATCCGTGAACCTGCTGTTCTTCGTCATCGTGTTCCGCGATAATGTGCCTTTGATGAAATGCAGGGTGGCCAACGTCAAACACCAGAATCACTTTCACTTTGATTTTTTGAATGGACATTATAATAGTTCGGATAAGTATAAGTTGTGCGCCCTCGTTTGTGATCACAGTCAGGTGAAACCTTTGTTCCGTTCGGGTGATTCACTCTGCATTGACAATAATGGTAAGGCTGCTTTCGCAAAAGTGGAGATTCTGTCTGAGAAACTGGAAGAACAATTGACAGGATTTAGTGTAGAGTGCTTACGTAGAATCCGACTTAGCAAGGAGTTGGGGCACAAGGAAACATTGGCTTATACCAAATGGGATGAAATGGAAACTTACGTTGCTGACGACAGCACACAAGAGTTTTTTGGCAACGAGGATGTCAAGGAGTTGGATTTGCCCACCTATTACAAAACAGAAGAGAAACACGCTGGCGATTGTTCCTGGCTTGAATATACCAAGGAAGACACCCACTATGATAGCAAACTGAAATTTACTGTTCCCGCCACAGAAGCAGAGATACTCATACAGCTCAAGCAAAAAGCATTGGAGAAGTTGTTGGAGAACAGTAGGGCTGAATTCTGTTATGGCGACCCCAGGGTTAATAACTACAAGAAGGATTATCTCATTTTGGGAGAGAAAGTGATTGACAAGATCTATAAGGATTATATGGCGTGGCTGAAGGATAATTGCACGACCTATGCCCAAGATTCATCCAGCGGCGAGTTTACAGGCATTGCTATTAACTGGCAAGGGAAAGAAGATCTGCAGCCCAATTTTGATATTTATTTAAATTAGCAAAACAATGACACTAAGTAGCCAATCCCATTATTGTCTTAGTCACTAAAAATAGAACAAACATGTACAGCGGAATACGACTTTTCAAGACAGCGTTTAGGAACACGCGCCGCCAGATCTTGGTGTCTGGCATTTTCCTGGTTGCAATAACCTGTGTGCTGACACTTATCCTATATCTGGCAGAAAGCCGGGTGGACCCCGACTTCAGTTTCTGGGATGCCTTTATCTGGCCATACGAGAAATATCTCGGTGACCCAGGCAAGGTGGTTGACGATCCCTTGATGTCTCCCATTGGCAAGTTTATCGGTACACTTGTCGGCATCATGGGAGTGGCTATCTTCGCCGTACCTGCCGGTCTCATCGGCTCCGGCCTGACGGATGCGATGGACGAAGAGAAGCGCGAAGACGAACTGAATGGCTTTCGCCGCCGCATGCAGAAGGCCTTCCGTCGCTCAGCCAACAAAGGATTGCGCGAGTATCTGAACGCGTTGCCTGACGGTGGCGGCGAGGCCATGAAAGCGCTGAACATCGTGCCGCAACGCATCAAGGTGGCCAAGATGCAGACCCGTCAGGGGATGGATATGAATGACATCATCGATACCTGCAACAAGTTCCCTGAGTTCCGGCTGAAGAACCTTGCTGATGCCCATAGCGACGAGGATGATGCCGAGGATCGCTTTGTTATCGAGCATTTCCCGCTGAACCGCAGTTATGGTTGCTTTGTTCCCCGAGGCTCGAAGGTAACGATAGTCAGCACCGGCAGTTTCGATGAGGTGGGCATGGGCTGGTTCACTTACTATCTGGCCAAGATGGGTGGTTTCAACTATCTCAGCAAGGAGTTGGAAGTCGATACAGACGAACTGGATTCGTTCTACAACCTCTCTGAAAATCCGCTCTACGACAAGAAACCACGCTCAGCCTATGATGAGAAAAAAGACAAGGAGGCTGTCGAGATATTAGAAGAGAAGCAGGCGCGCCGCGATGACTTCCTTGCCGATTTGCGAAGCGCTATTTCCTCCCTTTCGGGGGGAGGCCAGGAGGAGGCTTCTTGGGTCATTATCATTACTGAGCATCTGAAGACGAAGGAGAACCAGACCGACTTCCATTTCGCCTATTCCCAGAAGGGTGGAGCGAATGCTACCATCAATGACATGGAGGTCTATCAGCATCTCTTCGAACAGTTCGATGCTGCCATGAAGACCGACTTCGGTTTAGACAGCGTCATTGCTTCACCACGCTATCCGTTGTTGAAGAAGAATCTGGGCTATACCATCCGCAAGGACATAGCCAATGCTAACGTCTTCGTACTCCGTCCGTCATCAGAGCTAGTGAACTTCAACGACCGCAAGTTAGCCATCGCCTATCGCATGGCTTCGGTCATCAGCCAGCAGTTAGACGGCGGTCGAGGCATACAACCCGATGATGTAAAAGACTTCAAAGAGACAGGATTTGGATATGGACTTGCTTAAACAGCTCTACTGTATTCATTCCCCCTTTTACAGGGAGTGGCCGATGATATGCTTCATCCGCGAATATATCCGTCAGCATGTGCCCGAGGCTGAAGTGCAGATGGATAGCTGGGGCAACCTGTATATTCAGAAAGGTGAAGGTGCAGGCTATCCAATACTTGCTTGTCATCTCGATCAGGTGCAGATGCCACATAGCGATGACTTCTGTGTCAAGGAGGAGAATGGCACACTCTACGGCTGGAGCGAAAAGAATCAGCAGCGTGAAGGTTTGGGCGCCGACGATAAGAATGGCATCTGGGTCTGCCTGCGCTGTCTGGAGGAGTGTCCCCGTCTGAAGGTCTTCATGGCTGTGGGCGAGGAGAAAGGCTGCATCGGCAGCAACCATGCCGACATGTCGTTCTTTGCTGACAGTCTCTATGTGTTGGAACCCGACTGCAAGGGTGGGGAAGAGATACATACTAACTTGAAAGGAATCCCCTGTGCCAGTCCCGACTTCGACCAAGCCCTGCTTGCTGCCAGAGGGGCGCAAGAATGTTCAATGTTTAATGTTCAATATTCCATCACTCCTGGCAAGGGTAGCGACATCTTCGCATTGACACTCAATGGCATCGGCGCGAGCTGTGCCAACATCCCCGCCGGCTACCACCTGCCCCACAAGGACAATGAATATACCGTTGTAGCTGAGCTGGAGCACACCCTCGCCTTCATCCGCCATTTCGTCACCACCGAGCACCGACGCTTCCCTCATATCTACAAGACTTTTACCCAACAGATGTTAGAGGGATGAAGACTATTCGTGCAATAACCACCATTCGTATAACATTATACTAAAAAATTGTGACTTTAAAAGAAAAAGCAAGAGCCAAAGTAAATGAACTTGATAAGAGAATGGCTGAACTAAACACATTGTTTGAAAACGAGACAGATCCTAAGAAGAAGGATGAGCTGGTAAAGGAAATTATTGGTGTCCGCTAAACTGCCGTATGGCACGTAGCCCCCTTTCCAACTGCCGATTTTATGCGGTTGGAAGATGATTGTTCCAATTCCAAGCCCCCCCTATTCAAATTTCAGCTC
>JAEEGG010025888.1_pt1 | contig 11248 bp, 8 predicted proteins | sample 9134161 | NCBI WGS metagenome assembly JAEEGG01 (sample SAMN16246543, study PRJNA631951) | gut metagenome | biome: gut microbiome; feature: rumen; material: CR-attached | host: Bos | place: Iran: Karaj | collected 2018-10
GCTCTATGGCAAGGTACAAGAGGTACCACAAAGCGAGACCACTCCTTTCTATCCCCGTTCACCCTATGCCGTTGCCAAGCTCTATGGTTTCTGGATTATGAAGAACTATCGTGAGTCGTATGGCATGTTCTGCTGTAATGGTATTTTGTTCAACCACGAGAGTGAACGTCGTGGTGAGAACTTCGTAACACGTAAGATTACGTTGGCTGCCGCCCGCATTGCCCAAGGTTATCAGGACAAGCTCTACTTAGGTAACCTGAACTCCCTGCGCGACTGGGGTTATGCCAAGGACTATATCGAGTGTATGTGGCTCATCCTGCAGCAGCCCGAGCCTGATGATTTCGTCATTGCTACTGGCGAATACCATACTGTTCGCGAGTTTACCACGCTTGCCTTCAAGGAGGTAGGCATCGAACTGGAATGGCGTGGCGATGGAGTTGACGAGAAAGGTTACGATAAAGCGACTGGCAAGGCATTGGTCGAGGTTGACCCCAAATACTTCCGTCCTGCTGAAGTTGACCAGTTGTTGGGTAATCCTGCTAAGGCAAAGGCCAAATTGGGTTGGAACCCGCAGAAGACTTCGTTCCCTGAGCTTGTCAAAATCATGGTGAAGCACGATATGAAGTTCGTGAAGAAGCTGTTTTTAAAGGCGCAAATGGACAAAGAAGATGAAGTTTGATTCAAAGATATATGTCGCAGGCCATCGTGGCATGGTAGGTAGCGCCATCGTACGTGAACTACAGCGCCAGGGCTATACTAATATTATTACGCGCACGCATAAGGAACTAGACCTGACCCGTCAGGAGGCTGTCGAGGCCTTCTTTGCTCAGGAAAAGCCCGAATACGTGTTCCTCGCTGCAGCGAAGGTTGGTGGCATCATTGCCAACCAGAGTGCGCTGGCCGACTTCATGTACGACAACATGATACTGGAGATGAATGTCATCCATGCTGCTTGGAAGAACGGTTGTAAGAAGCTGGAGTTCCTGGGCAGCAGCTGCATCTATCCACGAATGGCCCCACAGCCTATGCCTGAGAGTTGTCTGCTGACCAGCGAACTGGAAAAAACCAACGAGGCTTATGCATTGGCAAAAATCAGTGGACTGAAATACTGCGAGTTCCTGAATCGCCAGTATGGCACAGACTATATCTCCGTCATGCCTACCAACCTCTATGGTCCTAACGACAACTACCATCCTGAGCACAGCCACGTGCTGCCAGCCCTCATCCGTCGTTTCCACGAAGCAAAGGAAGCAGGTATGGAGAGCGTTACCTGCTGGGGCGATGGCTCACCCTTGCGTGAGTTCCTGTATGTTGATGACCTCGCCAACCTCTGCGTGTTCCTGATGAACAACTACTCAGGCAACGAAACTGTGAACGCAGGCACAGGTAAGGAATTGACCATCAAGGCATTGACAGAACTTGTCGCTAAAGTCGTTGGCTATCAGGGACGCATCGAATGGGACACCACACGTCCTAATGGCACCCCTCGCAAACTCCTCGACGTCAGCAAGGCTGCCAAGCTCGGCTGGACCTACAAGACCGAACTCGAAGACGGCATCCGACTGGCCTACGACGATTTCCTGAATAACCCCATGCGAGCCGAACGTTAATTGTGGTCGACGGTTTTGCCGTCGACGTTAACCCCAAATAACTATGAAACCAATACGAACCCTTAACGACATGATTGTCTTCCTGCAAGAGCGGGGAGACCGCAAACGTGTGGCTGTGGTCTGTGCCAACGATGCCAGCACGCGCTATGCAGTAGAGAAAGGCAAGGAGATGGGATTCATCGAACCCATCTACGTGGACGGCGACGACAAGGACGAATGTGCTCGTCGTGCTGTAGCATTGTGTAAGAATGGTGAGGCCGACATCCTGATGAAGGGACTCATCAATACCGATGTCCTGCTGCGTGCCATTCTCGACAAGGAGAACGGTATCCTCCGCAAGGGCCATGTGCTGACACATGTCGCTATGGCCGAGATTCCCAAGTACGAGAAACTGCTGTTCTTTACCGATGCCGCCGTTATCCCTGTCCCCACTCCTACACAGCGTCGCCAGCAGATTCGTTACATGAACTACGTCTGTCATGCGCTGGGCATTGACGAACCACGCATCTCGCTCATCCACTGTGCCGAGAAAGTCAGCGCCAAGGCTTTCCCCTATACCGTCGACTACCTCGAAATCATTGCCGAGGCCCAGCGTGGACAGTTTGGGCGATGCATCATCGATGGTCCCCTTGACCTGAAGACATCCCTCGACAGCGTGTCGTTGCACGAGAAAGGTATCAAGAGTGTCATCGACGGACAAGCCGATGCGCTCATCTTCCCCGATATTGTTGCAGGCAATGTGTTCTACAAGACGATAACACTCTTCGGCTACGCCAAGACCGCAGGTGTCCTGCAGGGCACCCAATGCTGTTGCGTGCTCCCCTCGCGTGCCGATAGTCCTGATTCCAAATACTACTCTTTAGCCCTCGCTGCAATATGAAAATCCTTGTCATCAATCCTGGTTCTACGAGTACAAAGATGGCCGTCTATGAAGACGAGCAACCCATTCTTCTGCGTAATATCACCCATACCGCTGAAGAGTTGGCGCCTTTCGACGCCATCACTGAACAGCAGAATTTCCGCAAGCAACTAGTGCTCGACGAACTGGCTGCTGCCGATATTCCATTGGAGTTTGATGCCGTCATCGGACGTGGTGGACTGGTTAAGCCCATTGCTGGTGGTGTATATGAAATTAACCAACAAATGATTGATGATACCCTGCATGGTTGTGTCATGCACAACCACGCCTGCAATCTCGGTTGCCTTATCGCCCACGAAATCGCAAAAGAGATAGGATGTCGCTCCTTCATTGCCGACCCGGGTGTCGTCGACGAGTTGTCACCCTTGGCGCGCATCAGCGGTTCGCCCCTCATGCCTCGTATCGCCATCTGGCACGCCCTTAACCAGCGCGCCATCGCCCGTCGCTATGCTCGTGGCATTGGCAAGGAGTATGAAGACCTGAACCTCATCATCTGTCATCTGGGAGGCGGCATCTCTGTGGCAGCCCACGAACATGGTCGTGCCATCGATGCCAACAACGCCCTGGATGGCGAAGGTCCCTTCTCGCCCGAGCGTGCAGGTTCGTTGCCTGCTGCTGACCTCATCCGCCTCTGTTTCAGTGGCAAATATTCTGAGAAGCAACTGCTGAAACGCATTGCTGGCAAGGCAGGACTCAACGCCCATCTGGGCACCAACAACATGCGCGAGATACAAGAGCGCATCAAGAACGGTGACGAGCACGCCCGACTCATCGTCGATGCAATGCTCTACCACGTTGCCAAGAATATTGCTGCCGAGGCCGCTGTGCTCTGTGGCCATATTGACGCCATTCTGCTCACGGGCGGCATGGCCCATTCTGAGTATATCGTCAACGAATTGCGTCGTCGCATTGGCTTCCTCGCACCCGTCTATACCTTCCCTGGCGAAGACGAGATGCAAGCCCTCGCTCTCAACGCCCTTGCCGTGCTTCAAGGTAAACGTGACGTCAAAATTTACAGTTAAATCATCAAATTCTGTTAAAAAATCAGTCAGCATTTCCATTTATTTGTTTTTTCTTCGTAACTTTGAAGGCGTATTGTATACCTATGGCATACGATACCCCTGTTTAAGACAAGAAAATAAATAAAAACATAAATGCAATTTAAATGGAATTACGAACCACTGACACCAGAAAGACAGCAAGCAGCTAAGGAGCTGGCCGAGAAGATCGGGATGAGTCCCGTGATGGCCGGCCTCCTAATACAGCGTGGCATCAAGACGGAGAGTGCAGCAAAGCGCTTCTTCCGTCCTATGCTGAACGAGCTGATTGACCCGTTCCTGATGAACGACATGGACGTGGCAGTGGACAGACTGAACGACGCCATGGGGCGCAAAGAGCGTATCATGGTTTATGGCGACTACGATGTCGACGGATGTACGGCGGTAGCGCTTGTCTACAAGTTCCTGCAGCAGTTCTATTCCAACATTGACTACTATATCCCCAACCGCGAGGAAGAGGGTTATGGCGTCAGCAAAAAGGGAATAGACTATGCGGCAGAGACAGGGGTAAAACTTATTATCGTCCTCGACTGTGGCATCAAGGCCGTCGAGGAGATAGCGTATGCCAAGGAGTTGGGCGTAGATTTCATCATCTGCGACCACCACGTGCCTGACGAGGTGATGCCACCCGCTGTGGCCATTCTCAATCCCAAGCGCAACGACTCCACCTATCCTTTCAAGCACCTCTGCGGATGTGGTGTGGGCTTCAAGTTCATGCAGGCCTTTGCCAAGAACAACGGTATCCCGTTCTCACGCCTCATTCCCCTACTCGACTTCTGTGCCGTCAGCATTGCTGCCGACCTGGTACCTGTAGAGGGTGAGAACCGCACGTTGGCTTTCCACGGACTGAAGCAGTTGAACCAGGCTCCCTCGACGGGTTTGAAGGCGATTATCGAGATTTGCGGACTTACCAATCGCGAGCTCACCATGAGCGACATCGTCTTTAAGATTGGTCCGCGCATCAACGCCTCTGGTCGTATGATGAATGGTCGCGAGGCTGTGGACCTGCTCGTAGAGCGTGACCTGCAGCGCAGTCTGACGATGGCTACGCGCATCAACGAATACAACGAACAGCGCAAGGATGTCGACAAACAGATGACTGTCGAGGCCAACGAGATTGTGGAACGCCTGGAGAGTCAGCAGCACCAACAGTCCATCGTGCTCTATGACGAGGGCTGGAAGAAAGGTGTTGTAGGCATTGTGGCATCCCGACTCACCGAACTCTATTTCCGTCCCACGGTGGTACTCACCGTCATCGATGGTATGGCTTCTGGTTCTGCACGTTCCGTGGCAGGCTTCGACGTCTATGATGCCGTTAAGTCGTGTCGCGACCTGCTGGAGAACTTCGGTGGTCACACCTATGCCGTAGGTCTCACCATGCGCCAGGAGAATATCCCTGAGTTCCGTCGTCGTTTCCAGGAGTATGTCAGCCACCACATCCTGCCCGAGCAGACCCAACAGACGCTCGACATCGATATGGAACTCGACTTCCAGCAAATCAGCAAGCGCCTGCTCAATGAGTTGAAGCGTCTGGCACCTCACGGACCAGGCAACGCTAAGCCCCTCTTCATCACGCGCAACGTCTATGACTTTGGCACGTCGAAGGTGGTGGGTCGCCATCAGGAGCATATCAAGTTGGAACTCGTCGATTCCAAGTCGGCAGTGGTCATGAACGGCATTGCCTTCGGACAGTCGGCATCAGCACGCTATATCAAGTCAAAACGTTCCTTCGACATCGTCTATACCATCGAGGAGAACACCTACAAGCGTGGCGAGGTACAACTGCAGATAGAGGGCATCCGTCCGTCGGAGGATGAGTAACTACAAAGAGATACTGAAGCACTATTGGGGCTACGACGACTTTCGTGGCATCCAACAGCAGATTATCGAGTCAATAGGACTGGGACGCGACACGCTGGGGCTCATGCCCACAGGAGGCGGCAAGTCGCTGACCTTCCAAGTGCCTGCTATGGCTCTCGATGGGGTGTGCATTGTCGTCACCCCCCTCATCGCCCTGATGAAAGACCAGGTCATGCATCTCCGCCAGAAGGGCATCCTCGCAGCAGCCGTCTATAGCGGTATGTCGCACGACGACATCCTGCGCGTGCTGGAGAACTGCATTCTGGGGCGCACCAAGTTCCTCTATGTATCGCCCGAACGACTCTCCAGCGACCTCTTCGTCACCAAGTTGCGCCACATGCACGTGTCGTTCATCACCGTTGACGAGGCACACTGCATCTCCCAGTGGGGCTATGATTTCCGTCCCTCCTACCTGGAGATTGCCAACATCCGCGCCATCCTGCCCGACATTCCTGTCCTGGCCTTGACAGCTACCGCAACACCCCAAGTCGTAGAGGATATCTGCGAGAAGCTTTCGGGCGAATCCGGCAAAACCGGATTCCATAGTGTTGAACACGGTTTTGCCGTGTTCCGCATGTCCTTCGAGCGCAAGAATCTCACCTACTTCGTCAAGGACTGTCCTGACAAGATGCAGGAACTCATCCACACCTTCCAGCACACCCAGGGCTCGGCCATTGTCTATGTGCGCAGTCGTCGTCGCACCAAGGAGATTGCCCAGGCACTCTGTCTGGCTGGTCTCAGCGCCACCTTCTATCATGCCGGACTGGACCATGAGGTGAAAGACCAGCGCCAGCGCGACTGGCAGCAAGACCGTGTGCGCATCATCGTCTGCACCAATGCCTTTGGCATGGGCATCGACAAGCCCGACGTGCGTCTGGTCATGCACTACGACTGCCCCGACTCCATCGAGGCCTACTTCCAGGAGGCAGGTCGTGCTGGTCGTGACGGACAGCCTGCTCAGGCCATCCTGCTTTATAATAATGGTGATAATGCCAAACTCGCCAAGCGCATCGACGACACCTTCCCACCGAAGGACGAGATTCGTCAGGTCTATGAGCACCTGGCCTACTTCTTCCAGATAGCCACGGGCGATGGTTTCGGCATCACTCGCGAGTTCAACATCGACGTCTTCTGTCAGCGTTTCCATCATTTCCCTGTACGCGTCCATTCCGCCCTGCAGATTCTGCAGCGTGCAGGCTATATAGAATACGATGCTGCCCCCGACTTGCAGACGCGTGTGCGCTTCCTCTTGGAGCGCCACGAACTCTATCGGCTCAACGACCTCTCCGACCATGAGGACCGCCTCATCGTCACCCTCCTGCGCAACTATGGTGGACTCTTTGCCGACTTCGGTTACATTGACGAGGCACTCATCAGTCAGCAGTGTGGTTTGCGCCCTGCCGACCTCCACGAAGTGCTGAAGTCGCTGGCCCACAAACACATCATCCAGTATATCCCACGCTCTCAGGTGCCCACCATCCGCTATATGCAGCGTCGCGAAGACCCTGAGCACGTCCAGCTCTCTGCCGACGTCTATGAACGACGCCTGGAGCAGTACCGCCAGCGCATCCACGCCATGCTGAACTACATGCAGGACAACGCCCATTGTCGCTCGCGCCTGTTGCTGGAATACTTTGGCGAAAAAGACACCCACGACTGTGGCCACTGCGACGTCTGTCTCACCAATCAGAGTCAGACTGCTGCCCATCAGCAGTCACCCGATGCCGCTCAGTCCATCCTCCAGTTGCTCAGCGATGGCAAGCGCCATCATCTCAGCGAACTTCATCGGCTTTCCTTCTCTACCGAAGCCCTCGATACCGCTCTTCACAGCCTGCTTAGCGAAGAGCGCATCCTTCAGAGCGACGGATTTATTGAAAGCCGCTGACAGTCCCCTACTGCGTGACGCACCGCAGACACATCATCGTGAGGTCGTCATTAGGTTCAGCCCCGTTACGATGCTTCTCTACCTCGGCCTTCAGCGTGTCAACAACCTGCTGGGCTGAGTCAAAATGAGTATTGCGCAAGATGTCGAGCAGTCGCTTGTCGCCAAACTGTTCCTGCTGCGGGTTCTCAGCCTCGTTCAGACCATCAGTATAGATAAACAGCGGACGACCCTTGATGGTGTCAATCTCCTCGCCCACATACTTCAAGTCAGGCCACAGGCCGATGGGCGCGTTAGCCTCCATTTTAAGGAATTCACCCTTGCTGTCACCACCACCGATGACAGGAGGATTATGGCCTGCGTTACAGAAGTCAAGATGTCCCGTCTGCAGGTCAAGCATACCCAGCCAGAACGTGACGAACATACCGTTCTCATTGTCCGCACCACTGAGTGCATCGTTCATGTGAGTACATATCTCAGCAGGTTTCATACCCTGCTTGGCCAGCGTCAGGAACAGGCGCGTAGCCTGTGCCATGAACAGCGAGGCAGGCACACCCTTACCCGACACATCGCCTACAGCAAAGTAGAGTTGGTCACCCTGCATCAAGTAGCCGTACAGGTCGCCTCCCACCTCCTTGGCAGGAGTCATCGAGGCATACATGTCCAGTCCTTCACGCTCTGGGAAGATGCTGGGAACCATCGACATCTGAATGTCGCGGGCAATGCGCAACTCACTCTCTATACGCTCCTGGGCAGCCTTGACCTCAGCCAGACGGGCTGCAGCACGGTGCCTTATCAGCATATAAATAATAAAGAAGATGAAGAGCGCCACAACGGCAATAAACAGTCCAATGATGCGCTGATGCGACAGTTCAGCCTGCTGCTGGGCTATCTGTGCCTCTTTCTGCTGCGTCTCGTAGATGGTGGCCAGTTCGGCAGCCTTGTCTCTCTGCGCTACCGCAATGGCTGAGTCCAGCATCTGGCAGAGATCGCGCCCTACGGCAATGGTCTTTGCCGTTTGTCCCGCATTGGCACACGACAGATAGCGTGGCACCATCCATTCCTGGATATTCTGTAAGGTGGCATTCATGTTACGGTGGGTGAAGAAGCTGTCCACATATTCATAGTGGTCAGCAGCCTTGTCCCATTGCTTTGAATTGTACAGATACTCTGCACCACCTAGCTTGCCCGCCTCCGTCTGATAGAGGAGAGACTGCTGATAGTCAGCAAACGACTTCTCAGCCTCCTCATTCTTGCCCTTTTTGTAGAGCAGGAGGGCTTTCTGCAGTTGCAGATACCCTCTTCTGATGGCCTCCTGTTCACCATAGGAAGTAGGCTGATTCTTATAGTAGTCCAGTGCCTCTTCACTACGTTTCAGCCAGATCATTGCCGTGTCCACATTATCTTTGGCGTCGTAACAGGTAGCCGCCATGTTAAAACACACCTCCATCGCGGTCAGCGCATTAAATCCTGTAGTGTCAGCACGCATCAGTTTCGTTTTCAGCGCGTAGCCTTTCTCCAGATTCTTGGTAGCTTCGGCCTTCCGTCCCAACTTATACTGGCACTCACCCAGCGTAAACAGCATCGTAGAGTATTCCTCCGGAGAATTGATGACTCCGTCTTCCGCCATCTTGATGGCAGGTAGCAGCACTCTCAGCGCCTCCTCGTATTCGTATTTCACCTTCAGGATGTCGCTCAGGCTCTGGGCTGCACTAAAGTGGTTCAGCTTGTCTTCTTTCGTCACAGGCTTTATCTTGTAAGCCTCGCGATAGCAGTATTCTGCCTTTTTCGGATTGTCCAGATACAAGTAGCAGGCTCCTCTGCTGCGATTGGCACGAATGGCATTAAAGACTCCTGCCTGTTCCAGACTGTCAATAACCCGCAGTGCACCCTCAAAGTCACCCTTGTGCGTGTACGTTGCCAACAGCTCGTCCGCATCACTTCTGGTTCCTGATTGTTGTTGATGGCCCTGACATCCTGCTATCAGCATGACAACGGCCAGCAATAAGAGTTGTCTCATCTTTCTTCCATTTTTAATGATTATGCTGCAAAGGTAGTGCAAACCGAGCGAAATACAAAATAAATCAGAATTTATTTTTATTTCCGCATAAGTTTGCGCTTTTCACATACTCACTTGCCAGACTGATAACGGCAGCCAGAATTACAAACAGAATAAATGCACCTTCCATAACTATCATATTTTTTTTAAGTTAGACAATTAAGTTATCGGGTGCGAAATTAAAAGGAGGGTGTACCAGAAGTCGGTACACCCCACCAAATTTTAATATCTTTTAAGATTTTCGGCTATTATTTGCCGCATTTTCTCGCGAAGTTCCAGTGGTTCGAGCACTTCTATGCCGTCTCCGTGCGAGAGCAACTGGCCCAGAAAATCGGCAGTGGGACGAATGTCAAACGAGAAGTCGGCATAATGCTCAGTGCTACCTATTTCGCGCTGCGAAGGGTGCAGGGGCAGCGTGCGCAGGTAGTTGGGCGTCTTGTTGTAGGCACGCAGCACAACGTGAGCCATGGGCGTGCCGTCTGTCAGCACACCATAATACTCTGAGAAATACTCCTGTGGCGAGAAGTCGGCAGGCATCTCGAACGTCGCATCCGTCAGTTCCACCATCGTCACGCGGTCCAGGGCATAGACGCGCATCTGGTCCTCGTCGGTTCTGGCCAACAGATACCAGCGCCGCTGCGACAGTTTGAGGGCATACGGACAAACGGTTTTCTCGTAGCCCTCAGTCTGAAACTTCTGGTAGCCTATGCGCAGGCGGTGATTGGTGTGTATGGCACTGATGATGGTATTGAGATATTGTTCACCAGCAGGAGCATTCTCCAGCACCAGACGCTCCTTCACGGCAGCACTGTCGGCCAGCACGCCATGTACGGTCAGCGTAGAGAACAGCCAACTCTCTATGCTGTCGTCGCTGAGCACCTCCTCGTTGCTGATGTAGTACTTATACGTACGTGGCTCGCAGTCGATGATAATGCCAAACATGTCCTGAATGGCGTCACGATGGCGATTGAACGACGTGCGTGGCAAGGGATTACCGTCGGTCACACGGTCCTCCCGCCACTTCTGGTTCAGTTCCTCAAGGTTCAGTTTTCGAAACGCCCTGAGCGTATTGATAATCCAGATGTACTGTTGAAATATCTGAGCTGGTTTCATACCTGCTGCGAAGGTACAAAAAATCCCACACCTTTCAGCAGGTATGGGATAGATATTAAGAGAATTTAGGAAATCGAAACATCTGCCCTCAGCCCTCTTCCCCCTTCCTTCTTGTGTCAGATTTTTGGCCAATTATCAAAAAAATGGGGATCGAGGAAATTAATAAGCATAAGAATGATAGCTCCTACTATGATGAATAGGAAGAATTTCCATCCCATGAAAAGCCATCCGAAGAATAGCAATAAAATCCAATATACAAGTGCCATAATAATCCTCCCGTGGCATTCATGCCGTTATTGAAATAACCTGATGAATCTCTTTGACGAAGTCCTTTAGGCTGACGAAATTATCGCCAAAGGTGCCTCGCCAGTTGAGGGCTTTTAATGGATACTCCATGAAGTTCTTAACCTCTATATCTCCATTGACACTGACATAGTCGAGAATATTCTTCAGATATCGTTCTTGCTCTGATGTCAGGTTATTGTCGTTGATAAACTGCTGATATATCTGGAGGGCTTTCTTTCTGTCTATGCCATTGACAACACGAATGAATGCAGCCACATTGGTTTTATATGGATGCCCCTCTGCTAGTTTATCAAACTCTTCACGACTGCCAAGTTCCTCAAAGAATACTCGCTCTAGTTCTGCGAAGTCCCCTGCTGTCAACTGCTCAAACTGCTGTATCTTCTGAAGTGTAGGATTACCTGTATTTTGTGCCAGATAATCTACTACTCTTTGTTTGTACGA
>JAEEGG010025892.1_pt1 | contig 11248 bp, 9 predicted proteins | sample 9134161 | NCBI WGS metagenome assembly JAEEGG01 (sample SAMN16246543, study PRJNA631951) | gut metagenome | biome: gut microbiome; feature: rumen; material: CR-attached | host: Bos | place: Iran: Karaj | collected 2018-10
TAGTATGGCCAGGACTACTACACCATCTACCCGGCTCTCTGCACGCAGGAAGATCTGGACAGGCTCATCGAAGAATGCCACAAGAGGAACATCATCCTGATCCTGGACATGGTCATCAACCACACTTCCAGATATCACCCCTGGTTCTCTGACTTCTATGATGCTCACAGATCCGGAAAAACTGATGATCCATATTACGATTTCTACACCTATGATATCCAGTATGAAGCTCAGCCTGGTAAAGCATGGTGCGATATAGACAATGCCGGACAGGTCTATGAATGCAACTTCTCCAGCGATATGCCTGAACTCAATTTTGATAATCCGAAAGTCAGGGAAGAAGTCCTGGATATAGCAAAATTCTATCTGGATAAAGGCGTTGATGGATTCAGGTTTGATGCTGCAAAGTACATCTATCTCAGTGACAACGGCAGATCTGTTGACTTCTGGAAATGGTATTGTGATGAACTCAGAAAGATCAAGGAAGATGTCTATCTGGTTGCCGAGGTCTGGAGTCATGAAGGAGAGATTGACCAATATGAAACGGCTTTGAACTGTTTCAACTTCTCAATGTCCCAGGCTGAAGGCATCATTGCCAAAACAGCAAAAGGTTCTGATATGAAAATGTACACGCATTATATCAGCAGTTATCAGGACAAACTAAAGTCGATCAACAGCAAGTCGATGCCGATCCCTTTTATTTCCAATCACGATATGGATCGTGCAGCTGGCTATCTAAGCATTTCCGATGGCAAGGCATTCTTTGCTGCGAACCTCTATCTTCTTTCTCCCGGTTCCCCTTTTCTCTATTATGGTGAAGAGATCGGGATGAAGGGTTCAAGAGGTGCTGCCAACACAGATGCCAACAGAAGGCTGGCTATGTTGTGGGGGGATAATGATACGATCAGCGACCCTGAAGGTTCAACATACGATATAACAAAACAGATCAACGGCACAGTCATAGATCAGACAAAAGATAAAAATAGCCTGCTCAATTATTACCGTGATCTCATTCAAATAAGAAACAGATATCCGCAAATTGCCAGAGGCACCTACAATTTCATCGATCTTGATAACAGCAATCTCGGAGGCTTTTCAATAGAATATAACGGAGAAACAACTTATCTTTTCCACAACAATTCTTCCGAAGAGATCACCATTGCTGCTGACACCTACAGCGAGTTACTTGATCATATCGGAATGAACAGTGCTTCATTTAAGGATGGCAAACTGACGATCGGTGCGATGACATCTGTGATTCTAAAATAAACATCAGCTTACTTACTATAAGCAGATATCGGATTTCTGTTATTCTTATCCATGAGATTTATCTGGTCATCTATTTCTGTCTGAAAGATAGATTAAGAATAGATATAAAAAAACCTCTATCTTGATTCAATAATCAAAAATATAGTGGTCTGCTAGGCAGATCACTATTTTATCTGCTTAACTAAAGTATCCTCCATTATTAATGACTGTTTCATTTTATGTTAAAAAACACTTTCAGTTCAGATTTCCAATACTTGCTGATCATGTTTAAACATACAAAAAGGAGCAATGCATTGCTCCTTCTGTTTGGTTATTTATGAAGTTTTCTAATTATCCTTTAACAGCACCAGACATGCCTTCGACATAGAATCTCTGCATGTACAAGAATAAGGCAGCAATCGGTATAGATATGACTACCGCGCCGGCTGCAAAACAAGTATACCATTGATAGATGTACTCTTTCTGAAGCATATTCCACAGACCGATAGCGACCGTAAACTGATCAGCATTGGCTCGGCACAATACTTTTGCAAAGACGAAGTCTACCCATGGAGCAATGAAGGAAGTCATGACCGTATAGATGACGATCGGTTTAGCTAAAGGCATCGTGATCCTGGTAAAGACTACCCATTGAGAAGCACCATCCATTACTGCGGCTTCATCAATTGAACGAGGGATGGTGTCGAAGAATCCCTTAGCGATCTGAAATCCCAGACCTGTACATGCAGAATAGACGATTATCAGACCTAATCTGATCATCGAGCCTTCTGTAAGGCCCATTGCTTTCAGGATGAAATACTGAGCGACCATGGCCATGAAACCCGGGAAAAGTCCAAGGATCATTGCCATATTCATATACGCTTTTCTGAATTTGAAACGCATCCTGGAGAGGGAATATGCAACCGATAAGATGAAGAAAGTACTCGCAATACAGCAAACGATCGCAATGATCAGGGTATTCATAAACATTTTTGGGAAGTTCAGGACATTTCTGTCCGTAAACAACTTGATGTAGTTGTTTAATGTATAACCCTGAGGAAGGAAAGTGTTGGTATATGCGCCTGGTTCAGCTCTAAAGCTGGTCAATACTATCCAGAAAATCGGCAAGATCCAGATCAAGGCCAGAAAAGCCAGCAGAAGATGAACAAGTAGATTTATAATCCGTCTGCGCAGACTCAGTTTATTCTTTTCGTCCTTCATTACATGAACGCCTCCTCATTCTTATAAGAACTTGAGTTTCTGTAAGTGATCAGGGTGACGACCGTCAGGATAACGAATGTCAGGATGCCGATTACAGAACCAAGGTTATAATACTGCTGGTCTACGGTCAGCTTATACAGCCAGGTTACAAGCAGGTCGGTCTGACCAGCTGTATCACCAACATATGTAGGGCCGCCATTAGATAGCAGATAGATGACATTGAAGTTGTTGATGTTGCCAACGAAACTTGAGATCAGATAAGGTGTTGTTACAAACAGCATATACGGCAGCGTGATCCTGAAGAAGATCTTGACCGGACCTGCACCGTCCATTTTGGCAGCTTCGTAAAGCTCAGCCGGAATGTTCTGCAGAATACCAGTGACTTGAAGCATCGTATAAGGAATACCTACCCAGAGGTTTATCAGAATGATCGTAACCTTCGCCAGATTGGCATTCTGCCAGAAAGGAATCGATTCCGTGATCACTCCAAGATTCTTTAGCAGAACATTGATAGCGCCTGATGGCTGAAGCATGATGTTCATGATCATCAGCGTGACAAACTGCGGTACGGCAATGGAGAGCACAAAGCAGAATCTCCAGAAAGCCTTGCCTTTGGTATCTTTTCTATTGATGATCATGGCCAGGATCATGCCCAGGATATAGTTGAGGAACGTCGCAAAGATCGCCCAGACCACTGTCCATCTTAATACTTGCCAGAATTGACGGCCGATATTGCCGTTCATGTTCAATACACGGCCAAACTGTGTCAGGCCATTCCAGTCAAACAAGATAAGATGATCGCCTTCCTTTGAATAGGTGGTAAATGCCATTGAAATCATGTAGGCCAAAGGAACGATATTGAAGATCAATATACCAAGACATGGCAGAGTCATGAGAGTGATATAAAGCTTCTTGTCAAACAAACTCCTGATATCTTCCTTAATAGTTGGCACATGTTCACCATTTTCGATCTTTTTTTGCAGAGCATATGAATGTTTCATCTGCAGGATCCACAGAAATATGATCGCAGCTATGACAAAACAGGTAATGACTCCAGCAAGCAGGATCTGCTGGGAGTTGTCTCCTATCGTATATTCATAGATCTGTTTTGCCTCATTCCACACCTTTTCCGATTCTCTATCACCAAGTGATGGAAGCATGGCCAATGAATTGAATCCTGTTCCGATCATATAAAATACAAAAGCGATTTCACAAAGCAAAATCAAAATACCTTTTGCTATCTGTTTATGCGTGATGATTCCCAGACCCATTAATACTGATGATAACCTGGTTGTCAAATCGCCATATTTCAATGCATTTATGACACTGATCTTTTTCTTCTCCATAAATAACCTCCTCTGATGTTAGTTATTTAAATTGAAGTATGGCCGCAATCAAAAACGATTACGGCCATACTCAAACCAATAGTTTTTATTGTACGCCTGGATTGTTCAATGTGTTATTCATTGCTTCTGTCTTTTCGGCGGCGTTATCATGAGTAACAGTACCGGCAACAAGCTCAGCGCCCATTGACTGAGCTGGTGTCCACCAATTGCCCATATCAGCCTGTAATGGCTGAACGATAGAAGCATATGCCATTGTATCCATCTGTGCCTTTGCAAGAGCATCATCACCGACGTTGATATTCTTGTCAGTAGGAATGATATTTCTCTTATCATAGTGAGCCTGCTGAGAAGCAGTATTGCCTAAGTAAGCAGCTAATGCAACAGCGATCTCCGGATGTTCAGCATATAAAGCAGCCTGAGGGTTCACACCTACAGCTTTTGAACCAGCAAATGACTTCATCTGCTTTTCTTCACCATTGAGTGTGAAGCTAGGAGCTGGAGCAATACCTAAATTATCGCCATAAGCATCTTTAGCTTTCTGATAATCCCATGTTCCGGAGAAGAAAGCATCGATGTCGTTTCCAGTAGAAACATCGCCGTTTACAAAGTTAGGATTTGCAACGAGGTCAACAAGATAATTCGTTACTTCAACAGCCTTGTCACCTGAGAAATCGAAACCAGCAGCAGCATCGTCACCGTTCTCGCCAAACATTGTGCAGCCGTTAGCTACATAGAATGCAGCGATGTACCATGAGTTGTCTAATGGGAAAGCAACCTTGCCCTTAGTCAGCATCGTGTCAAGATTCTTAGCATCTTCATCAGAAATAACTGCCTTGTTGTAGTACATGAACCAGGTATTTGCAGTATAAGGAACACCTAAGACCTGTCCATCATAAGAAACAGTATTGACAGTAGTCTGAGAGTTGTTCTCCTTGATGGCAGAAAGAGTATTGCCGCCAAATTCAGCTAAAGCGCCTGACTTAAGAAGATCAGGGATCTGGTCGTTAGCATACATGTAGACATCAGCAGCAGCTGCCGGGTCAGTAGTAACGTTGGTTTTGGCATCACCTTCTGAGCAGACACCGTAATTGAACGTGATCTCCCATTCAGGATGTTCAGCTGCGAAAGCCTCACACTGAGTCTGCAACCACTTGCCATTGTCGTCAGACTGGTCTTCCTGTGGGCCCCATACTGTGACAGTAACAGCGACTTTATCGCTATTGCCTTCTTCAGCAGGTTTGCTTGAACATCCGGCTAAACCAGCCAGAAGCAGGAAAGCCAAGCAAATTGTAATAATTTTTTTAATGCTCATTTTACCTTTTCCTCCATTAAAAATATATGTTCTCCGATAAATCGGTTAGAACCATTAATATTCCAGATTCTTGCCTGTCTCTTTGTCGAACATATGAACGACGTTAGGAGCAAAAGTGAATCTAACTTTTGATCCGATAGAAAGTGGCTGATTGCCAAGATCAAGGGTCGGAACGATGATGATGCTGTCATGATTTCCAGTATTCAAATGAATGTGAACAGAACTTCCCATCATTTCTGAAACATCTACTGAACCTTCCATCATAGCGCCTTCAACTTCTTTGAGGGTTATATGTTCAGGCCTTGCACCAACGATGATATCCATCGGCTTGACATCATGTTTTCTAAGATTCTCTTGTTTTTCCTCAGATGGAACGATCTTGGCGCCAAGGACATTAATGACGTATTTGCCATCTTCGATAGCAAGAGCACCATCATAGAAATTCATCTGCGGCATACCGATAAATCCGGCAACAAAAGTATTTATCGGATTGTCGAATACTTCCTGAGGAGTACCGATCTGCTGAATAAGACCGTCTTTCATGATGACGATCCTGTCACCCAAAGTCATAGCTTCTGTCTGGTCATGCGTGACATAAATGAATGTAGATTTAATTCTTTGTCTAAGCTTGATGATTTCAGCACGCATCTGGTTTCTTAATTTTGCATCGAGGTTTGACAAAGGCTCATCCATCAAAAGAACGCGTGGTTCACGAACAATTGCACGCCCAATCGCAACTCTCTGTCTCTGACCACCAGATAAAGCTTTTGGTTTTCTGTTGAGATACTCAGTGATACCCAAGATTTCAGCAGCTTCTTCGACCTGCCTGTCCATCTGATCCTTTGGAACCTTGCGAAGTTCCAGTGGGAACTGAAGGTTCTGTCTTACGGACATATGAGGATACAAGGCATAGTTTTGGAAAACCATTGCGATGTCTCTGTCTTTCGGTTCGATGTCGTTCATTCTAACACCGTCGATATACAGATCACCTCTGGTTATGTCTTCCAATCCGGCGATCATCCTCAAGGTCGTTGATTTACCGCATCCTGAAGGGCCGACAAAGACGATAAATTCATTGTCTTTCACTTCCAGGTTAAAATCATCTACAGCAACAACGCCTTCTTCAGTAATCTTGAGGTTGACTTTGTTGGTCTCCGGATTGTCCTCTTTGGCTTTTTTTAAAAATGCCTTTTGTTTCTTGGTGTTTTCGCCAATAGGATAAATTTTCTGAATATGTTGTAAACTGATTGTTGCCATATTTCCCTCCCTTTATAACATACAAAAAATCTTTCTTTAACTGGATCTATAAGATACAAATCTTCTTTTCTTCATTATAGCACCGCTATTTTTTTTGTGTTAACTCAAATTAACAATCTTTCATAAAATCAAGTAACACATGATTTAAAAGCTCAAGATTAGTACAGATAAGATACCCGTCTTTTATCTTTATATATTGATTACTTAGGCCTTTGGAATTCTCTTTTTCAAGGTCACAGCTGTATTTTTTATTGAATTTTTCAATATCCAGTCCATATATCGTTCTTAAGGACATCATGATATTTTCAAACTTCATGTCTTCAATACTTAATTCAAGATCTTCATCTCTGAAATATTCTTCGTTCAAATATCTGTTGAAATCTCTGGTATTGCTATAGCGATTGTTTCCGATCTTTCCTGAAGCACCGACAGATAATCCCAAAAAGTCCTCATAAAGCCAGTATCCCATATTGTGTCTAGACTCATAGCCTTCCTTACAGAAATTGGAGACTTCATAATGAACGTAGCCATTTTTTCTTAATATTAGATCGATATACTCATACATGTCAGCTTCGATATCTTCATCCAAGTTGCTGACACCTCTCTTGCCGAAAACAGAATTCTCTTCGATCGTGAGTGAATATAAGGAGATATGCGGCACATTCAGTTCCAGAATATCTTCAACAGTTCTTTTGAGGATATCCATATCCTGACCTGGAAGTGAATACATCAGATCAACAGATATGTTGTCAAGACCATTTTTCTTAAGCAGTTCTATTCTCTTTTTTACATCAGAAAAACTGTGTTTTCTGTTTAATGATTTAAGAATCTCATCATCCGAAGATTGAACGCCCATAGAGATACGATCGATCCCGTATTTAATAAAGAGCTGGATCTTTTCCTCATCTAGAGATTCGGGATTGACTTCGATCGTATATTCGTTGCAACGGCTGCTGAAAGGCTGGATCATCTTGAACAATCTTTCCAGCTGCTCAACTGATAAAACGGTGGGAGTACCCCCACCGATATAGATCGTCTCGTATTGATCATGACATGAATCTCTGATCTCTTTTTCCAGTCTGTCCAGCCACCTTTCACTGATCCTATCACCGTAGATGCGGTGGCAGAAATCACAGTAGTAACATATCGACGAACAGAACGGGACGTGAACGTAAAGATGTTTAATTCTTGTCGTCATCTAAAGCCAGCACAGCCATGAAAGCTTCCTGAGGGATCTCTACACTTCCGACCGCTTTCATGCGCTTCTTGCCCTCTCTCTGCTTCTCAAGAAGCTTTTTCTTACGGGAGATGTCACCGCCGTAGCACTTCGCAAGGACATCTTTTCTCAAAGACTTGATGTTCGTCCTGGCCAGGACCTTATTTCCGATCGCAGCCTGGATCGGGATCTCGAACTGCTGCTTCGGCAGGATCTCCTTGAGCTTTACCGTGATCGCCTGACCTCTGTGATAGGCAAAGTCCCTGTGTACGATGATGCTCAAAGCGTCGATCACTTCACCGTTGATCAGGATATCCATCTTGACCAGATTGGATCTGCGATAGCCGATCAATTCATAATCAAGTGATGCGTAGCCCCTGGAAACAGATTTCAGCCTGTCAAAGTATTCAAAAATGATCTCAGACAAAGGCATCTCATAGACCAGCTGATTGCGGTTGTCATCGATATAGATCATATCTTTATAGATGCCGCGCTTGTCCTGGGACAGTTGCATGATCGGTCCGATATAGTCATTCGGCACCATGATCGAAGCGCGGACATAAGGTTCTTCAATGCATTCAATGACATTCTGCTCCGGCATGAGAGACGGATTATCGATGTATCGGATCGTACCATCGGTCATCGTGACTTTATATATGACAGAAGGCGCTGTCGCGATCAGGTTCAGATTGTATTCCCTTTCCAGTCTCTCCTGAACGACCTCCATATGCAGAAGACCGAGGAAGCCAAGACGGAAACCGAAGCCGAGTGCCTTTGAAGACTCTGCTTCAAAAGTGAGGCTCGAATCATTCAACTGCAGTTTTTCCAAAGCGTCCCTGAGATCGTTATACTTGTTGTTGTCAGTCGGATACATGCCACAGTAGACCATCGGATTCATCTTCCGATAACCCGGGAGCGCCTCTTCACACGGTCTTTCATCCAGCGTGATCGTATCACCGATATGAATGTCCTTGATCGACTTGATCGAAGCGCAGAGATAACCGACTTCACCTGCTGAAAGAGAGTTCCTTTTCACCTCACCTGGAGTCTTGACACCGACTTCCGTGACCTCATAGATCGTATCTGCCTGCATCAGCCGGATATGATCACCGACCTTGACTTTTCCGTCTCTGACGCAGATGAAAACGACGACACCTCTGTAGGAATCATAATAGGAATCGAAAACAAGGGCCTTCAATGGCTTATTTTCGTCTCCGCTTGGAGCCGGCAGGTATCTGACGATCCCTTCCAGGACATCTTCCACATTGAGACCTGTCTTCGCCGAGATGCATGGCGCATGGGAACAATCCAGTCCGATGACATCTTCGATCTCTTTCTTGGTCCGATCGATATCTGCGCTGGGCAGATCGATCTTGTTGATGACGGGCATGATCTCCAGATCATTATCCAAAGCCAGATAGGTGTTGGCTAAAGTCTGGGCTTCGATGCCCTGAGAAGCATCGACGACCAGGATCGCGCCATCGCATGCCGCGAGTGACCTGGATACTTCATAGGAGAAGTCGACATGACCCGGCGTATCGATGAGATGAAAGATGTATTCCTGTCCGTCTTTTGCATGATAGGAAAGCTGAACGACATTCAGTTTTATCGTGATCCCTCTTTCTCTTTCGAGCTCCAGCGAATCCAGGATCTGATCCTGCATCTCTCTTTTGGATACGGTATCGGTCAGTTCCAAAATGCGGTCCGCCAGAGTGGACTTGCCGTGGTCGATATGAGCGATGATGGAAAAATTCCTGATATTCTTCTTATTCAAGTCTTTCACCTGCCATATTTCTGCCGACTCCGTTGTAGAAAGCCTTCGCATCCATCGAATTCTTTCCTTCGGGTCTGATCATATAAACTTTGATGAAACCGTTGTTGCAGTCGATCCTGAGGTAATCCTTTTCCAGTCCTTTGAATACACCTGCTTCGGTCCCTTCGCATTCTTCATAGAATGCTTTCTCGATCTTGTATTTTTTATTCTTATATACGAAATAAGCACCCGGCTGATCCAGAAGACCGCGGATGTGATCGTACACTTTCTTCACATCTTCCTCGAAACCGACATGTTCGATCTCTTTTTCCAGATTATATGCATAAGTGGCCTCTTCCTCGTTCTGGGCAAGTGCTTCAACGTTTCCTTCAAACAGTTTCGGCAGCAGATCGATCAGCATATCCAAAGCCAGATCCGACAGTTTTTCAAACATCGTGCTGTTGGTATCCTCGATACCGATATCGATGGCCTTCTTTGCCAGGATGTCTCCCCTGTCCATCTGTTTCACCATGTACTGGATGGTGATGCCGGTCTGCTTCTCGCCGTTGATGATGGCTCTCTGGATCGGGGCTCCGCCTCTGTATCTGGGCAAAAGCGATCCGTGGGCATTGATGCATCCGAATTTCGGATAATCCAGCAATACCTGCGGTATAAACTGGCCGTATGCGGCCGTGATGATCAGATCCGGTTTATAGGTAAGGACCCCTTCGTAATCTTCCCTGATCTTTTCCGGTGTCAGCACCGGGATCGAAAGCTCCAGGGCCTTTTCCTTGACCTCAGAGGCCTTCAGTTCGCGTTTTCTGCCGTATAATTTATCCGGCTGGCTCACGACGGAAACGATGTTGTAGCCCTGCTTGAAAAGACCTTCCAGAATATTGGAGGCAAAAGCCGGTGTACCCATGAAAACGATGCGGTATCTGCTGTAATCCATAATACTAATATTATACAGTATTTATTGCATTTTCCAGGTGATTTGCATATAATAAGAAAGCGTAAAAATAAAGTAAGGAGGATCTATGGCAAATATTAAGTCTCAAAAGAAGAGAGCCCTGACGAATGCTAAGGCTAACCTCAAGAACAGAGCTGAGAAGTCTCAGTTGAAGACTGCTTTAAAAAAGGTTGACACTGCTGTAGCTGCTAATGATAAAGAAGCTGCTGTTGCTGCATTCAACGCTGCGAACTCACTTCTCGACAAAGCTGCGTCAAGCCATTTAAAACATAAAAACTATGTTGCTAGGCAGAAAGCTCGTTTAGCTAAAACGATCGCAACATTAGGTTAAGCTAAAAAACGCATCTCAAAAGATGCTTTTTTTATACCCTTTTTGCACAAGAAAAGCAGACGATTGTCTGCTTTTAAATTTTTTCAATGTTCCAGATCTCGTGGGCATACTCACTGATCGTACGGTCAGATGAGAAGTAGGCGGATTTGGCAATGTTGATCAGGCACTTCTTAGCCCATTCATGCGGATCGGCATAGAGCTCATAGACCTTGTCATGAGCGTCGCAATACGCGTGGAAGTCAGCCAGTACCATGTACTCGTCGTTGCGCCATCTGAATTCTTCAATGATCTCTTTGAAATCATCCGGACGATCCGACCATGTGCCATCGCTCAAAGAATCAATGATTCTTCTGATTTCCGGATCATGATCGTAGTAGTCATAGGCGTTATAGCCGTTTTTCTTGAGCTGTTTGACTTCATCTTCATGCAAACCGAAGATGACACAGTTCTCATCCCCTACCAGTTCACGGATTTCAACATTGGCGCCATCCAGTGTGCCCAGGGTGATAGCACCATTCATCATGAACTTCATGTTGCCGGTACCGGAAGCTTCCTTACCGGCGGTTGAGATCTGCTCAGAGATATCGGATGCCG
>JAEEGG010025896.1_pt1 | contig 11247 bp, 8 predicted proteins | sample 9134161 | NCBI WGS metagenome assembly JAEEGG01 (sample SAMN16246543, study PRJNA631951) | gut metagenome | biome: gut microbiome; feature: rumen; material: CR-attached | host: Bos | place: Iran: Karaj | collected 2018-10
GTTCTCGCAGCTACGCAAAAACGCATTCGGACAAGTCGTTTTGGGCGCGGGCCTGGGTCTCATTCCTGGCTGCATGGGTGGTTTCGCCGTCGTATCGATGTATTCGCATAAGTTGCTGAGTTTCGGTGCCTTGGTCGCCATGATGATTGCCTCCTCCGGCGACGAAGCCTTTGTCATGCTCGCCATGATTCCCAAAGAGGCCCTACTCTTGATGGGCATTCTCTTTGTCGTGGCCGTGGCGGTCGGACTTGTGGTGGACAAATGCTCCAAATCCATCCATTTGCCTTTCATGGATGCCCATGAGCACGACATAAAAGGCAAGCACAAAGGTTGTGAAGACGGCTACCAAATCCACAAAGAAGACGAGCACGAAAACGAACACCGATTAAAGCACATCATCACGGAACACCTTTGGAATCACATCATCCGCAAGCATTTCCTAAGCATCTTCCTTTGGACTTTCGGCGCATTGCTCGTCATTAAGGTCGGTCTGCACTACTTTGATATTGAAACACTTATCAGCAACAACATCCCTTGGATGATTCTGTTGGCCATCCTCATCGGCATCATCCCCGATTCGGGGCCGCATTTGCTGTTTGTCACCTTGTTTGCCACGGGCACGGTGCCGTTTTCGGTGCTACTTGCCAGCTCCATTTCGCAGGACGGTCACGCCGCACTGCCTCTGTTGGCCGAGAGCAAACGGAGCTTCGTGAAAGCGAAAATTGTCAACGCCTTGGTCGCAGCAGCGATGGGTTATTTTTGTTATTTTGTCGGATTTTAAATTCATTGCATCATGAACCACAAGACACTACGGTTTTCCCTATTTATCATATTGTTTCTCAGTTCAATACAACTGTTTGGACAAAAAAAGTGGGCCTTTGATTTCGGATTGGGCACATCGCTCAACGCGGGCAACGTAAACACATGTAACATAAACAATTACGCTTCCGTCACCCGAAACGACAGTCTGTTTGCCTTCGACTTCCATCACAAGCTCCTTTACAGTTCGCTCATCAACAAAAACAGCGGGGGACGACATTGGGAAGAAACGAATTTTGAAATCAACGGCGGACTGAAAGTGGACTATCTGCAATATGGGAAATACTCGCCGTTTTTGGCTTGCGAGATGCTCACCAACAAGTACAAAGGTTACAACCTCAAGATGAGCGGATTGATCGGTTTCAAGTACAGAATCTACGTAAAACCCTCAATTTGTGACTATTCCATCAGTGCCGCCTTCGTTTACGACTGGACCAACTTCACCGATTCCACGACACTTCCGAACAACAACTACCGCATTTCCATCCGACCCAAAATCAAGCAAAAGCTTACCGACAATCTGACTTTGTTGAATCTCACCTATTTTCAGCCTTCGGTACTCGATTTCCACGATTTCATCATCAATTGTATGACGAAACTGCAGACCCAACTCACGAAAAAGCTCTTCATTGATATTTCGTTTTCCTATGAATACCGCAGCCGTGTGCCTTCCGAGAACTATAAAAAGCACGACTTTTTGTCGGAAGTTTCGTTGAGGCTGAAGTTTTGATGCAAACTATTGTTCAAGTGTTACCTTGACATTCAAAAAAACACTATCTTTGCGCCATCAATTAGGGGTGCCTTTTCCGCCATGGCGGGATGAAAGACAGGCTGAGATCAAACCCATTGCACCTGACACGGATAATGCCGATACAGGGAATCGAGTTCCTCATCATTCCTCTATTGATTTATTGAATTATTAATCTTTAAATCAACGAGTTATGCTCAAAAAACAAACCTTAATCCTTGCTCTCGCCACACTGCTGACGACGAGCCTTCATGCCCAAAACCATGTCTCCGTCAATGGCTCGGTGCTTGACACGCTGCAACTTAACGAAGTCGTCATTAACAGTTCTTATGCTGACGGCAAAACTCCACTCACCACTTCGGAGATGAATCGCGACAAATTGCAGGAAATCAAACTTTTGCCTTCGCTGCCCTACCAGCTTGAATTAGAGCCTTCGGTGGTCGTGAGCGGCGAAAACGGTATGGTCGGTGCCACCTCGTTCCGCATCCGTGGTGTGGATGCGACCCGCATCAACGTGAACATCAACGGCATTACCCTCAACGACCCTGAGAGCCAGTCGGTATTTTGGTACAACATCCCCAACCTCGGCGGCATGGCACAAAGCATTCAGCTGCAGCGCGGTGTGGGTGCTTCCAACGGCGGTTCGGCCTCATTCGGCGGCGCCATGAGCCTACAGACCTTCACCGTTGCGCCCAAGGCTTACGGTCAGGCCGACATTGCCTACGGTTCGTTCAACACAAAGCAATACGGCGTTACGGTCGGCACGGGTCGCACCAAAAGCGGTTTATCCTTCGACCTCGCCTACAACGGTCTTAACAGCGATGGCTTTATCCGCAACGGCAAGTCCGACCAGCAGAGCCTCTTCTTCACTGGCGGCTGGTACGGCAAGCGTTCCCTGCTGAAGGCCGTGTTCATCCTGGGTCACCAAAAAACTGGTATCACCTGGGACGGTGCCTCCGCCGAAGACCTCGACCAAGACCCGACCTACAACGGCGTGGGAGCCTATTACGACGAGTTCGGAAAGGTGCATTACTATGATAATGAGACCGATAACTACAACCAACGCCATTACCAACTTTACTATTCGTTTCGCCCCTCAAACCGCTGGACGCTGAATGCCGCTTTCGACTACACCCACGGCGATGGCTACTACGAACAATACAAGGACAACAAGAAGCCTGGCTCCTATTACGGCCTCATCAGCCTTAGCAGCACTTCGAAAAGCGACTTCGTCCACCGCAAAAAGATGAACAACAACGGCTACACGGGCCTGCTTTCCGCCAACTACCAAACCGACAGATTCTCCATCACCTTTGGCGACACCTATTTATATTATGACGGCTGGCATTTCGGCAACCTCATTTGGGCACAAGACGACCTGAGCCTCGATGGTGTCAACCCGCTCGAAATCAGTGCAAAAACGCCTTACGAATGGTATCGCAACCGTGGCCAGAAGCACGACAACACCGCCTTCCTGAAACTCAACTACGACTTCTCAAAACGTTTCAACATGTACGCCAACATGCAAGTGCGCTACATCGACTACACGCTCTCCGGCATGGATGACAGCTTCGACAGCATCCCCTACCATCAGAACTACCTGTTTTTCAACCCGAAAATTGGTGGCAACTTCCAAATCAACCCCCAAAACCGCTTGTATTTCGTGGTTGGAATGGTGAACCGCGAACCAACGCGCTCCGACATCAAAGATGCCATCGAAAACGGAGAAACCATCAAGCCTGAGACCATGATTGACCTTGAATTAGGCTACGGCCTGGAGAAGACGAACTTCACCTTGCAAGGTAACCTCTACGCCATGCTCTACAAGGACCAACTCACCCCTTCTGGCGATCTCAGCTCGACAGGCTACGCGCTAATGGAGAATGTCGACAAATCCTATCGTATTGGCATTGAGTTGATTGCTGGCTACCGATTCACCAAATGGTTCAGTCTCGACGGAAACATCACTTTGAGCCAAAACAAAATCTTGAATTACACCTTTACCGACTTCAACGACGGCGACAGCACCCTGACTACTTACACTAAGAACACCAATTTGTCGTTCTCGCCCAACATTGTGGGTGCCGCCATCGCCACCTTCAAGCCTTTCGAAGGGGCAAAACTCCAAATCATCGGCAAATACGTGGGCAAGCAATATTGCGACAACACCTCGCGCGAGGTTTACGCCCTCGACCCGTATTTCCTGCTCAACATGCGCGCTATCTACGAATTCAAGCTGAAAAGCAGTGGTTATGTCAGGTTTAGCCTCGCTGTGAACAACCTCACCAACCACCATTACCGCCTCAACGCTTGGGTGGGCGATTGGGCCGACGACTACAGCTCCGAGACCACCTATTATTATTACCACAGCCGCGCCTATTTGCAGCAGCCAGGCATCAATTTCATGGCTGGAGTAAGCATCGGATTCTGAGGAAATCCCGCTGCGAAAACGCAAAAAAAGACCTATATCCAAACAGATACAGGTCTTTTTTCGTTAGTATGACTAAGGGATTACTTGATTTCCACCAATTCCAGCTCGATGAGCAGCGGAGAATAAGGCGGCAGGATCTCGCCCCAGTCGAACTCGCCAAATGCCAAGTTCGAGGGAGTAATCAAAGTGACCTTCGCACCAGGTGCCATGGTCATCACGGCCTCCTCAATAGCAGGAATCATCTCGCCGCCACCAATCTTGAAATACATCGGCCGCTCGTAATCGTAACTCGACTCTATTTGTTCGCCCTTCAAGTTTTTCAGCACGTAATGCACTGCCACTTCATCGCCCCATTGGGCCACATTGCCTTCACCAGCCACTTGAGGAAGAATGTAAAGTCCTGATTCCGTTGGGGTTTCCGCGATGCCATTGGCTTTAATGTAGTCGGCAAGAACCTTGTTTTCCAAAGCCATCAGACGTTGTTTTTCGGCCTCTTTCTCGGCTGCTTTGGCTTCCTGCTGCTTCTCGTAGGTTGCCTTGTCCATCACGTCGTTCATCGTCAGCACCACCACCAATGGGGTGTAAGGCAGAATGTATGCCTCGTAGCCAGTGCTGTCGAAAGCCATGGTCGAAGGAATCACGAAACGCATCGTGCCGCCTTCGGGCACCATGCCAAGTGCTTCGTTGAAGCCTTCACAAATAAACTCTTCTCCATACTGCATCTCAACAGTCTCAACGCCAAAGGAATTCATGATGGTGTCGCCCTTGGGGTTGCACATCGTGAAATCGAAATTCACATAATCGCCCAACGTGGCTACCTTGCCCTTTCCCGTCTTTTCCAACACAATGATGCCCGACTCGGTCACCTTATTATTGAGGTCGTCGCGCAAAGGGGTCAAAAAAGCCTCTTCTTCACGTTTCAAACTGTCCAACAACTTGTTACGCTCAGCCTCCAAAGTCTCGAAAGGCTTCACGGAAAGGAGTTTCAGGTCGTAATAGATGGGCTTGCCCGCATACTCTTCGGGGATTTCTTCCATCTGAAACATGATGGTAAACACCGAATCGGCCGACACCGCAAGACGTGCCGAGTCGCCCACGTGCATCATCAGCAGTCCGTCGACCACGTCACCCGTAAAGTCGGCTTCTGTCAGTATGAGGCGCATGGGTTCGTCGCCGGCAGTCGTAAACAGCAGCGAGTCGTTGAAGTATTGAGCCATCTCGAAGGTGGCCTCGTCCTTCAAACGAGGCATCACCTCCGAATTGCCCTTGCTGTAAAACTTCATGTAGGCACCGTTCTCCATCTTCTTGAATCCGTCATAGATGGAACTCTCGTTGTTGCAAGAGGCCACCACAAACAGGAGAAGAAAAGCGGCAATTGCCTTAAAAAGTCTATTCATTTTATTGGAAATCAACAAGTTCTACCTCAAATATCAGGTTCGAGTATGGCGTAATCTTATCGCCAGCCTGTCTGTCGCCATAGGCCAAGTAATAAGGGATGTAGAGCACGCCCTTCTCGCCTTTCGACATCAGCATGATGCCTTCGTCCCAGCCGGGGATGACCTGACCCACGCCCAAGGGGAACGAAATGGGTTCGCCACGCTCAACAGACGAGTCAAACACGGTGCCGTCAAGCAACATGCCCGTGTAGTGCACCTGGGCCATCTGTCCAACTTCCGGCTTCTCACCATTGCCTTCCTGCGTCATCACATAGTAAAGACCCGATGCGGTGGGCTCGGCATTAATCTTGTTGTTAGCCAGATACTCAGTCAGTTGCTGTGCAGCAGCGGCCGTCTCCTCAGGATGGTCGCTCTTCATCTTTTCGATTCTGGCTTCCATATCCTTCTTGATTTTGGCACCCAAACGAACGGCATATTCGCTTTCGGGATAGAAGTCGTCCAAACGGATTTCGAAACGCAGCACATCGGTCGAGCTGAACTCGGCAGGCAGGCTGGGTTGATGGAACATCTTGATGAAAGTGGAGTCGATGTTCACGATGAACGAAGCCGAATCGCCTCTGTGCATCATGGCCAAGCCTTCGTAGATGTCGCCGGCAAACAAAGGAGCCTCCAAGGGCAGCGTGTTCGTGGTATTGGGAACGATGATCGTGGTGTCGTTCACGGTGCAGCTGATGCCCAAATCCATCAGGTCGCCCACTTTAGGTTGCTCGCCTTCGTTCTGGCTGTAGAATTGGTAATACAAACCCGTGGCCGTTTGTTTGTAGCCCGGATAAGGTGTGTTTTCGGTGCAAGCACTCAAAGTGCCCATCATCATCATGGCCAAAGCGGCCATCGAAAAGATACTTTTTTTCATTTCTTTTTAATTTTAAATTATTGATTGTTAGTTATTTCTTTATCAAAAACATCCAAAAGTTCCACATCAAAAACGAGGTTGGAATACGCGGGAATGAAGCCGTAAGGATTGGAGCCATAGGCCAAAGTGTAGGGCAGCACAAAGCGGGCCTTCTCGCCCACTCTCATCATGCCGATGCCTTCGTCAAGGCCTTTCAGCACCTTCCCTTCGCCGACTTCAACATCATAATGATCGCCCAGTTGGTCAGAATTGCCAAAGACTGTGCCGTCAAGGAACGAAGCCACAAACTTGATTCTGGCCATCTGCCCTTTTTGCGGTTTCACGCCCTTGGTGACCACCGACTTGCTGAAAAACAGTCCCGAAGCCGTGTAATCCGTGATGTTGTTGGCTTTCAAATACTCGAAAAATGCCTTCTCCGAGTCGGTTCTCATGGTTTCTTTCATACGCTCAATCTCGGCCCTAAACTCCTCTTCCGACTTCACTTCCAACAATTTAACTTCATAGCGGAAATAGTCGTCCGGCTTCAATCCAACCACATTCGGATCCTGATTGTAGTATAATTTGGCCACCGAATCCGCCTTCACATAGAACGACGCCGAATCACCAATGTGCATCATGGCGTAGGCTTCCTGCAAATCTCCCTTAAAAATCGGCTTCTTCAACTGCGAGTACACGTCCTTCTGCGTGCCCTCCCAGTCATAGTACAAAGAATCATGAAGATAACAGGCCATTTCCACTTTCAGGAAATCGGTCAACTTGGGCTGAGGGGCTGAAGCATTCAGGCTGTGAAACTTATAGTACAAGCCACTCTGTGTCTTTTTGTAGCCTGGAAATTTCTGGGTACAAGCCGTAACCAACACCATTGCCGAAAGGCAAGCCACTGCGATTAACAAATGATTTCTCTTCATAACTTATTGATTATCCATTATTTTTATCGTATAAACCAAAGTCGCATATTCTGGAATGCGATTATCGTCCCCATGCAGGCCGTATGCCAAATGGAAGGGGATGATCAGCTTGGCCTCATCGCCACGATGCAAATAGGTCATCGCCTCATCTAACCCCGACTCTACTTCGCCTTCGCCCACGACAAACGACTTAACTCCGTCTTTTTCAGACGAATAGAATAAATCACCCGCAATAGAGCCAACTTCATATTCTAAATCAACCCTTTCTCCTTTTTCAATCTGTTTTTCAGCACCTTGTCTTATGATTTGATAACGCAATCCCGTTCCAGTCGTCGTCATCTCCAAACCGTGCCGTTTGATGTAGTTCGCGATGTCCTCCTCCTCTTCCACCAACAAGTAGCGGTTGGCCGTTTCCATGCTGCTTTTCATCTCGTTTTTCGAGATAGGCTTTTGTGGTTTCTGAGGCTTCTGAGGCTTCTCTTCACAGGAGAAAACAGAAAGCAACAGCAAGAATACCAAATATTTGCAATACTTATTCATTCCTCCTGATTCAACATTTCCTTATACTCGGGCAGCACCGATTTCAGCAATGCCACCGCGTCATCAAACGAACAAGTAAGTGTGCCACCCGCAGCGTTGGTGTGACCACCACCCTTGAAATACTTGTTGGCCAGCTCATGGACCGAGAACGAGCCTTTCGACCTGAACGACAGCCTAATCTGTTCCTGACGCTCGGTCACTAAAACCGCCATCTTGATTTTCTTCATCGAAAGCGGAAAATTAACCACGCCTTCCGTGTCGCCAACCTGGTAGTTGAAAGATTCCAAATCACTCTTATTCAATGTGATAATAGCCGTTGAATACTCATCCAGCACCTCCATCCTATTGTTGATGGCGAACCCTAATAACCGAAGCCGATTCTCCGACATGGTGTCATAAACCATTTCATGCACATAGCCATACGGCATTGATTTCTCCACCAAAACACTGACCAGCTCAAACGTCCGCGGATGATAGATGGAATGGGCAAACGAGCCCGTATCCGTCATAATGCCAACGAGCAGATTGGTGGAAATACTTTCGTTCAGCAACGCTTTCCCATAATGGAGAATGATTTCCGTCACAATCTCAGAAGTGCTTGAAACACAAGTGTTTGAATAGATACAATAAAAATTCTTCTCGTCGGGATCTCTATGATGGTCAATCAACACTCTCATGCAACGCGTCTTACCGATTTCATTATGCAAGATACCGCTACGTGACAAATTGTTGAAATCCAACATCATAATGCACTCTGCTTCAGCGATGGCCTGCTTACAGGCATCAGCTTGCTTCTCGAAAACCAATATGGCATCCGAACCCGGCATCCAATGCAAAAATTCCGGAAAGTCGTTGGCAACCACCATCTTCACTTCGTGGCCAAAGCCGCTTAGGAACTCCGACATAGCCAATACGGAACCCACAGCGTCGCCGTCAGGATTGACATGGCAAGCCAAAACTATGCGTTTAGGAGACTGAATTACAGCGTCAAAGCGTTCAAAAAAAGTATCTAATTGCATTATGTTGGATAAAAGTCTGCAAAAGTACGACTTTTTTCGATTTCACACCTAATTAATATTATAGAAACCTGTCAACGAGGAAAGATGCACTCAAAAGTATGGTCGGAATACACGAAAATAATCTGCTTGAGATCGGCTTCCGAGGATAGGGGGGACTGCACTTTTGGTACGACAGCTTCCCGAATTGGGTCAAAAAGTGGCTCTTTCGGCATCGAATCCATCGCTTGCTCCGACAACTCAACCGCAGAAGAAGGCTCAACTGAAAGGGTAGGACTCGTAAGCGGCTCCGACACCGTCATCGGACCTGTGCCCAAAATAATCCAATCCAAATTGTACTCGGGGAAGGTCTCTTTGAGTTTTTTGACGAAGTCCAAACTCGGATTGTTTCGGCCCGACAAAAGGTGGGAAACATTCGACGGTTGGATGCCGACCCGAAAAGCAAACTCTGCTGCGGTCAAATTTTTCGCCCTGATGATGTGGGCAATTCTATCTTTCATTTCGGAATATTCCATGGTAGTATCCTCCAAAAAAAATCGATTTTCACTTCATTTTCGATTCACAAAAGTAAACAATTGTTCGATACAAAATACAAATCACAGAAATTTATTTCTGTAAACTATACAAAACCAAATAACTCCTTGAAGCAATTATCCAAATTTTACTATTTATTTTATTTATTCTCAATTATTTAATTCATTCAAAACAGACTTTAAACTATTTGACATATTTTCAACAAATATTTAGTATTTTTCTTAAAATAATAGATTTTAAACTACTGAATATACGATTTTTATATCATAGATTCAAAGAATATACCATAATTGCAACAAATTAAACTATTTACATTTGTATTTCTTAAATATTTATTTTTGTAAATTTGTTATAATAACTTGATTATCTTTATTTTGTAATAAATTGGTTTATTTCTGTAAATATCACATTATGGTCGGTTAAGCAAAAACAAATCTCTCGAATTTGGCGTTTTTTCCAGTCGATTGACCTATCATCCCATCCAAAACACAAACACGCTCCAATGGCTTAATAATGCCTTTTTACAGCATCCTGATTTTCTTCCCTACTCCACTTTTTTTCCTCTACTGCTTCTCCTCGACACTCATTTTTTCTCTCTTCCTCCCGAACCAACACCTTCACTTTTTGACCAACACCTTATTATTATATATAGACCTCGCTCGTATTCGTATAATTTTAAATAATTGAAAATTTTATTTAATTGATTAACAAATAACTACAATATTTTATCAAAAATAATTGAAAATTTTGATTGCCAGAATATAAAAAGGTTGTAACTTTGCAATCCTTTTCCACCTGAAATGAGGGGTTGAACGAAGAGAAGAGGAAAAGGGAAAGTTCTTTGAAAGTCTGAGGCCAGCACAAGACCGGCGGCGCGGGAGCGCCGTCAGGGAAAGGAACCTTTAAATTAAGGAACACCAAGAGAACAACATCGAGGCGGAACCCGAGATTCAGAACAGACAAGAAAGAAAAGACAATAGTACAACGAAGAGTTTGATCCTGGCTCAGGATGAACGCTGGCGGCAGGCCTAATACATGCAAGTCGGACGGTAAGCGCCCCTTCGGGGGTGCGAGAGTGGCGGACGGGTGCGCAACGCGTATGCAACCCACCCCCCTCCGGCGGACAGCCGGTGGAAACGCCGGGCAATCCGCCATGGGTCCTTTTGGGGGCATCCCCTGGAGGGCAAAGCGGCGACGCGGGGGGGGACGGGCATGCGTCCCATTAGATAGCAGGCGGGGTGACGGCCCACCTGGTCGACGATGGGTAGGGGATCTGAGAGGACGGTCCCCCACACTGGCACTGAGACACGGGCCAGACTCCTGCGGGAGGCAGCAGTAAGGGATATTGGGCAATGGGGGCAACCCTGACCCAGCCATGCCGCGTGAGGGAATGAGGCCCTACGGGTCGTGAACCTCTTTTGCCCGGGGACAAGGGCGCGGTCGGGAACCGCGCTTGAGGGTACCGGGAGAATAAGCGTCGGCTAACTCCGTGCCAGCAGCCGCGGTAATACGGAGGACGCGAGCGTTATCCGGATTCATTGGGTTTAAAGGGTGCGCAGGCGGCTCGGCAAGTCAGCGGTGAAAGCCCGGGGCCCAACCCCGGAAGTGCCGTTGATACTGTCGGGCTGGAATGCGGTCGGGGCGGGCGGAACGTGGCGTGTAGCGGTGAAATGCGTAGATATGCCACAGAACGCCGTTGGCGGAGGCGGCTCGCCAGGCCTGCATTGACGCTCGGGCACGAAAGCGTGGGGATCGAACAGGATTAGATACCCTGGTAGTCCACGCCGTAAACGATGGGCGCTCGTCGTCGGCGGCAGAATGTCGGCGGCCAAGCGAAAGCGATAAGCGCCCCACCTGGGGAGTACGGTCGCAAGGCTGAAACTCAAAGGAATTGACGGGGGCCCGCACAAGCGGTGGAGCATGTGGTTTAATTCGATGATA